>Ga0315906_10005217_pt1 | contig 16403 bp, 14 predicted proteins | sample LakEriMetagenome_4_FD_203526 | JGI IMG/M metagenome (GOLD analysis project Ga0315906, IMG submission 203526) | Freshwater fungal communities from buoy surface, Lake Erie, Ohio, United States - Buoy 2 MA122 | ecosystem: Environmental > Aquatic > Freshwater > Lake > Lake biofilm | place: USA...
ATTTCAGGTGAAGCACTTACCTTTGCCCTCCCAAAAATAAAAGGTTAATAATGCCTACTATACAGCAACTCGTAAGAAAAGGAAGAGAAATCGTTCGGGCGAAGAGTAAATCCCGTGCGCTCGACAATTGTCCGTTCCGCCGCGGTGTATGTACACGTGTTTACACTACAACACCCAAGAAGCCTAATTCAGCGCTTCGTAAAGTGGCAAAAGTTCGTTTAACAAATAAAATTGAGGTGATTGCATATATACCCGGAGAAGGACATAATCTTCAGGAGCACTCGATTGTACTCGTGAGAGGTGGTCGTGTGAAGGATCTCCCGGGTGTACGTTACCACATCGTTCGCGGATCATTGGATACTGCCGGTGTGAAAGATCGTAAGCAAAGCCGTTCTAAATACGGAACCAAGAAAGAAAAAGCCAAGAAATAATTCACTGCACTGATTGTGCAAAACCTAAAATAAATCGTTCATGCGGAAGTCAAAACCTAAAAAGATTGCCCTCGCTCCGGATCCCAAGTTCAATGATGTAATGGTGAGCCGATTTGTAAATAATTTAATGTGGCAGGGTAAGAAGAGTACAGCTTTCACTATTTTCTATGATGCTGTTGATAAAGTATCTAAGCAGACAGGAGAAAATGGGTATGAAATCTGGAAGAGAGCTATTGCCAATGTAACGCCAGCTGTTGAAGTTCGCAGTCGTCGTATCGGTGGTGCTACTTTTCAGATTCCTACGGAAGTGCGTCCTGACAGAAAACTATCACTCAGCATGAAATGGCTGATTCGTTACAGCCGCGACAGAAACGGTCGCAGCATGGCTGATAAACTTGCCAACGAAATCGTAGCAGCAAGCAAAGGTGAAGGTGGAGCTTTTAAAAAGAAAGAAGATACACATCGTATGGCGGAAGCAAACAAAGCATTTGCTCACTTCCGTTAATTGAGAATTTTAAAAATATATACCCGGCTTAGGCCGGGTTTTTTATTTCATACAATCAGAATATCCTCTTTCTTTTTGAAGATTATTTACCTGAAATGATTACTTTTGCGGCGCCAAAGCCGACAAAGTGCCTGTTAGACTAGAAGAAAAGAATGTGCGGGGAATGGCAAATTATGAGAGTCTAATTACATCATACCACAGCAGCTATTTGCTCTATACCCAATGGGTATTTCTATTTTCAATTTTTTCTTTTCACTTTCATTAAATATTAAACTTTTAAACAGATAAACACAGCTTTATGGCAGATTTGAAATTTCAAAGAAACTTCGGTATTGCAGCGCACATTGATGCGGGTAAAACCACTACAACGGAAAGGATTCTCCGTTATACAGGTATGATTCATCGTATCGGTGAGGTGCACGAAGGTGCCGCTACCACCGACTGGATGGAGCAGGAAAAAGAAAGAGGGATTACGATCACTTCTGCGGCAGTAAGCTGTCAGTGGAACTTCCCGACTGTTCTTGGAAAAGCAACACCGGATACAAAAAAATATCAGTTCAATATCATTGATACCCCGGGCCACGTTGACTTTACCGTTGAGGTAGAGCGTTCAATGCGTGTACTCGATGGTCTGATTGCCTTGTTCTCTGCGGTTGATGGTGTAGAACCTCAATCTGAAACAGTATGGCGTCAGGCAAACCGTTACAATGTACCACGTATCGGCTTCGTGAATAAAATGGATCGTGCAGGTGCCGACTTCCTTAATGTAGTAAAGCAGGTGCGTGAAATGCTCGGTTCTAAAGCCGTTCCACTTCAGTTACCTATCGGCGCTGAAGATAATTTTAAAGGTGTAGTGGATCTCGTGAAGATGAAAGGTATCATCTGGCATATGGAAACAGAAGGAATGACGTTCGATGAAATCGATGTTCCTGCTGATATGCTTGAAGAAGCAAAAGAATGGAGAGCTCAGCTTGTGGAAGCAGTTGCTGAATATGACGATACACTGATGGAGAAGTTTTTTGACAATCCGGATAGTATTACAGAAGCAGAAATTCATGAAGCGATTCGCAAGGCAACAATCGATCTGAGCATCGTACCAATGATGTGCGGTTCTTCTTTCAAAAACAAAGGCGTACAAACTGCACTGGATGCTGTTTGTCGTTATCTCCCTTCTCCGGTTGACATTGAGGCGATCAAAGGAACAGATCCTGATACAGGCGAAGAATTGGTGCGTAAGCCTGATGCAAAAGAACCATTTGCCGCACTAGCTTTTAAAATCATGACAGATCCTTTCGTAGGTCGTCTGGCATTCTTCCGTTGCTATTCCGGTCGTCTGGATGCAGGTTCGTATGTGTTGAACGTGCGCAGTGGTAAGAAAGAAAGAATCAGCCGTATCATGAAAATGTTTGCCAACAAACAAAATCCAATCGATTTCATCGAAGCTGGTGATATCGGAGCGGCAGTAGGATTTAAGGAAATCAAAACCGGAGATACTCTTTGTGATGAAAACCATCCAATCACACTTGAGAATATGTTTATTCCAGAGCCGGTGATCTCTTTGGCAGTTGAGCCGAAAGCACAAGCTGATGTTGACAAGATGGGTATGGCTATCGCAAAGCTGGTAGAAGAAGATCCTACACTGCGCGTAAAAACAGACGAAGAAACAGGTCAAACAGTGTTGAGTGGAATGGGAGAGCTTCACCTTGAAATCATCGTTGACCGTATGCGTCGCGAGTTCAAAGTAGAAGTGAATCAAGGTGCGCCGATGGTGGCATATAAAGAATCATTTAAAGCAACAATCGAGCACAGAGAAGTATTGAAGAAGCAGTCTGGTGGTCGCGGTAAGTTCGCCGATATCGTATTTGAAATCGGGCCTGCTGATGAAGAGTGGCTGAAAGAAAACCCCGGAAAATCCTTCCAGTTTGTGAATGATATTTTCGGAGGATCCATTCCGAAGGAATTTATTCCTGCTATCACAAAAGGTTTTGAAAACGCCATGACCAATGGTGTGTTAGCAAACTATCCGATGGTGGACATGAAAGTGCGCGTGTTTGATGGTAGCTACCATGATGTGGATTCTGATGCGATGTCTTTTGAGCTTTGTGCTAAAGGTGGTTTCCGTGAGGCTGGTCGTAAAGCGAAACCAACTCTGCTTGAGCCAATCATGAAAGTAGAAGTAGTTACACCCGATCAGTACATGGGTGACGTAACGGGAGATCTTAACCGTCGTCGTGGTATGCTGGAAGGAATGGATACAAAAGGAAATGCCCAGGTGATCCGTGCGAAAGTGCCTCTCAGTGAAATGTTTGGATATGTTACCCAACTTCGTTCATTGAGCTCCGGTCGTGCAACATCTACTATGGAATTCAGCCATTATGCTCCGGCTCCAAACAACGTAGCTGAAGAAGTAATTGCTAAGGTAAAAGGCAAAGCAAACGCCTAATTTTTATAAATATGTTCACCTAATCCCTGTCGCAAACCGGCAGGGATTTTTTTTGTCGATCATTATCCGGAAAAAACCTCTTAAATACCCGACAAATATTCTTTTTACTATTAAAAATATTTAAATTCGTTTCCTCATCCGTTGAATCTCACCTTAAACATTTGCACATCTCTTACTGAAAAACCTAACTGATCATCTTTAGGATTGTTTAATCGGTGGTCATTTTATTTATTTAAAAAAAGAAAAATGATGAGATACGCTTTATTGTTTGTTGCGATTATTGCTGTAATTTTTTCAACTAATGCTCAAGTGAGCATTAGTTCTACCACAACTCCCTACACGCAAAATTTCAATTCGCTTCGAAGTAGTTCCGGTACGTCAAACGCACTGCCAACAGGTTGGAGGATCCTTGAAACCGGCAGTAGTGCCAATTCATCTTACGGTGTTGATGCAGGAAGCTCAACAACAGGCAATACCTACAGCTATGGCATAGGGTCTAATACAGAGAGAGCACTCGGCTCTCTACAAAGCAGTAGTCTGATCACATCATTTGGCATTCAAATCCGTAATACAACAGGCAGAACAGTTACATCCATCAATCTTTCTTATTTCGGAGAACAATGGCGCTGTGGTGCTACGGGCAGGGGAGCAGATCGACTTGATTTTGCCTACAGTACAAATGCTACCTCTTTATCAAATGGCACTTGGGTGAATCAGGATGGGCTTGATTTTCAATCTCCCTTTATTACTACAGTAGGCTCCCGTGATGGCAATGCTGCGGGAAATCGTCAACTCATCTCAAGTGTAATCACCGGTATTTCTATTCCTAATAACGGAATCGTTTGGTTGCGCTGGAGCGATTTCAATGTAGCAAACAATGATGACGGACTTGCAATCGACGACTTGTCATTACTCTTAAATGCAAACGATGTTACGCCGCCTATTGTAAGTTCTCTTACTCCGGCAAATGGGTCTTCAAATGTTTCTCTGAATCCGACGCTTACAATTAATTTTTCTGAAACAGTACAAAAAGGTGCCGGAGCTATCACAATCAGAAACACTTCAAATACGTCGATTGTGCAAAGCATTGATGTAGCTTCTTCTTCGGTTTCTGTCTCAGGTTCATCTGCTACGATTCTTACTTCAATTCCCTACAGTTCCAATGTTTATGTTGAAGTAGCTGCAGGTACTTTCAGAGATCTTGCTGGAAATAATTCTGCAGGCATTAGCGGATCCACAGCTTGGAGGTTTACAACAGTTCCACCACCGCCTCCTGTTCTCTCAGTATCACCAGCTGCTTTGGATTTCGGATATATTGCCTTTGGCAGTGAATCGATTGCAAAATCCTTTTCTTTTACAATATCAAATATTCTGACAGAGCTCACTTTAACAGCTCCTAATGGTTACTCCATTTCAAAGGATGGAATTAGTTATGCTTCGTCTTTGAATTATGCAGCTGCGGAACTTACTTCATCAAGAACTGTCTTTGTGCGTTTTGTGCCATCTGCAGAAAACACAGTGTATAACGGGAATGTTTTATTTACTTCCGGTAGCTGGTCAGCTTCTCAGGTTAGTCTGACCGGTAACAGCAATACGCCCTTACCTGCTTTAGATACTTTAAAAGTAGTTGCATGGAACATCGAATGGTTTGGCGGGTCATTGGGTCCTGCTGATGATAACCTGCAACAGCAAAATGTACAGACCGTTCTGAAAAATATAAATGCGGATGTATATGCATTAAGTGAAGTAGTGAGTGCGTCTCGTTTGCAAAGTATTGTAAGTCAGATGCCGGGTTATAGTTTTGTTGTGGGTGATAATTTTTGTTCTAACGGATCAAGTGTAACCTCTTGTTTAAATGCACAGAAACTTGCATTCGTCTATCGCACATCCAGAGTCAATAAAATCAGGCAATATGGTGTATTACGTAAGAGTTCTGATAGTCTTAATGCTTCTTACAACTGGAGCAGTGGCCGTTTCCCATTCCTGATGGAGGCAGATGTAACGATGAATGGAACAACGCAGCGTATTCAGTTTGTAGTAGTGCATGCTAAGGCAAATACAGCTGACTTCATTGTATCTTATAATAGAAGAAAAGCAGGCGCAGATGAATTACATGATTCGCTGAATGTACAGTATGGCAATTCAAATGTGATATTGCTCGGTGATTTCAACGATGATTTAGATCAAACCATCACAACTCAGGTGTCTGATCCAACAACTTCATGGATTTCCTTCAAACAGGATGTGGTTAATTTCAATGCTGTCACTTTACCATTAAGTTTGGCTCGAGTGCCGTCAACTGCATCCTACCCGGATATCATAGATCATGTGGTGATTTCGAATGAAATGAATCGGTTTTATGTACCCGGTTCTGCAAGAGTATTAAGGTCGGAAGTTGAAAGTTGGATTGCAAATTTTGACACTACTACTTCAGATCATTTTCCTGTGTTAACCAATTTTGTATTGACTGTGCCGATTGCTTCAGCTCGAGTAAAAAGAGATAATAAAATTAATTGGACGCCTACACTTACATCTCCTCAAACCATTCGAGTGTCTGTCAAAACAGAAGAGTCAACCAATGCTTTTTTACAGCTTACTGATCTCAGTGGTCGTTTGATTGCAAAACAATTTCTTTCATTGCAGAAGGGAATAAATATTGTAAACTTCAATGCGGAGGTTCCGGTATCCGGTCTTTATCTTTTACAGATTAACACAAAAGGACAACTCGATACTCGTAAAATTTTCATTAGTAAATAATTGAATAAAGCTGCTAATTAAAAAGTCCGGTGATTGCCGGACTTTTTTTATTTTAAAAATAGATACTTCTCACAATTAATTATGCTTCCGCAAAAGAACTCACCGGTTCACATGTGCAGATGAGATTTCTGTCGCCATGAGTATTGTTAACACGTGCCACAGAAGGCCAGAATTTATTTTGTGTTACATAGTAAAGAGGGAATGCAGCCTCTTGTCTGGAATAAGGATGAGACCAGCTATCTGCAATTACCATATCCTGTGTGTGCGGAGCATTCTTCAAAGGATTGTTTGTCTTGTCTGAAGCGCCTTCTTCGATTGCCCTGATTTCATCACGAATCGAAAGCAATGCATCGCAAAAACGATCAAGTTCACCTTTGTCTTCACTTTCAGTTGGTTCAATCATAATAGTGCCCGGCACGGGAAAACTCATTGTAGGTGCGTGAAAACCATAATCTATTAAACGTTTGGCAACATCCTCTGCTTCAATGCCTGCAGATTGTTTGAATGGACGCAAATCTACAATGAATTCATGGGCACAGGTTCCGTTTGCGCCGGTATAAAGAATCTGGTAATCATTTTCCAGACGCGATTTCATATAGTTCGCATTCAGAATGGCGTATTCTGTCGCTTTCTTTACTCCTTCAGCTCCCAACATCCGTATGTATGCATAAGAGATGAGTAAGATGGAGGCGCTGCCATACGGAGCGGCACTAACGGCACCGGCTAAACGAATATTTTCTTCATTTGTAAAAATATGTCCCGGAAGGTGAGGAGCCAGGTGTGCTTTAACGCAAATCGGACCCATGCCTGGACCTCCGCCACCGTGAGGAATCGCAAATGTTTTATGCAGATTGAGGTGACACACATCTGCGCCAATCAATCCGGGAGAGGTGAGGCCAACCTGTGCGTTCATGTTTGCTCCATCCATGTAAACTTGTCCGCCATGTTCGTGAACAAGTGCACAGATTTCTTTCACTGTTTCTTCAAATACCCCATAGGTGCTGGGATAAGTAATCATTGTGCCGGCGAGATTTGTACTATGCTGAATTGTTTTTTCTTTAAAATCCTGCAGATCGATGTAGCCATTATCAAGTGCTTTTACCACCACCACTTTCATGCCTGCCATCACTGCACTTGCCGGGTTGGTACCATGTGCCGATATTGGTATAAGTATCACGTTACGGTGAGCGTCGCCATTTGCAAGATGATAGTTGCGTATGGTTAGTAAACCTGCAAACTCTCCTTGTGCGCCGCTGTTTGGTTGCATGCTGCAGGCATCAAAACCGGTGATTTCACAAAGCCAGGCGGATAATTCTTTGATAATCTCCTGATAACCTGTTGTCTGCGATTGCGGAGTAAATGGATGCATATTTGCAAACTCAGGCCAGCTTACAGGAATCATTTCTGTTGCTGCATTGAGTTTCATAGTACAGCTACCAAGAGAAATCATAGAAGTGTTGAGTGAAAGATCTTTGTTTTCCAATTTCTTGATGTATCGCATCATCCTTGTTTCGCTGTGGAATTGATTAAAGTTGGGATGAGTTAAAAATGCATCTGTTCTTTTTAATGTATCGGGGATATGATGCAACACATCTTCAATTAATTCAAAAGAGACGGGATCACGTTCGTTTTCAAAACAATTGATCAAATCGTAAAGATCTTCGGGAGTTGTGGTTTCATCAAGTGAAATACCAATGGTATTGTTGTTGATGAGACGAAGATTTATTTTTTGTGATACAGCTTTTGCAAGAATCTCATTAATACGATCTGTTTGAACAGCGATTGTATCAAAGAAATCATTTCCCGCAAGTGAAAATCCTCTTTCTTGAATAGACGCTGCTACAGTTTGAGTTAGTATAGAAATACGTGTCGCGATTTTTTTCAGACCCTCTGCACCATGATAGACCGCATACATTGCGGCCATATTTGCCAGTAATGCCTGCGCAGTACAGATATTTGAAGTTGCTTTCTCTCTTTTGATATGCTGTTCTCTTGTTTGAAGAGCCATGCGCAGTGCACGATTTCCCTTGGCATCAATACTCACCCCAATGATTCTGCCTGGCATTGAACGTTTAAACTCGTCTTTTGCGGAGAAGAAGGCCGCATGCGGTCCGCCAAATCCCATCGGTACGCCAAATCGCTGTGCTGAACCCAAGGCCACATCAGCTCCCAGCTCACCGGGCGATTTTAATATTGTGAGGGCGAGTAAATCAGTAGCCATCGCTGCATAACCACCTTGCTGATGAATATTGTTGATGAAGGAGGTATAATCTTCAATGCATCCAAGGTTGTTGGGATATTGTAGTAAGGCACCGAATATTTTATTAGAAGGTTGGTAATTTTTATAATCACCGGTTTCGATCTCAATACCAAGAGGAATAGCTCTGGTGTAAAGAAGATCAAGTGTTTGTGGGAAAATATGTTGGTCTACAAAAAATACAGGGCGGTCAATTTTATCTGTACGGTTTACATGATGAAACAACATATTCATCGCTTCGGCAGCTGCTGTTGCTTCATCAAGCAGGGAAGCATTTGCGATGGGCAATCCGGTAAGATCACTTACCATCGTTTGAAAATTCAATAAACTTTCCAATCGTCCTTGCGCGATTTCTGCCTGATAAGGCGTGTATTGTGTGTACCAACCCGGATTTTCAAATATATTTCGAAGGATAACTGAAGGCGTGATTGTTCCGTAATATCCCTGACCAATATAATTTTTGAATACTTTGTTATGTGTAGCTTTCTCTTTCAGCTCTCTTAGTAATTGGTCTTCGCTACAGGATTCTGTTAACTGAAGAGGGGCTCTCAGGCGAATTGATTCCGGAATTGTTTTGTCTAGAAGATCATCCATGCTTGAAATCCCAATTTTTTCCAGCATTTCTTTTTCATCTCCGATTGTACCAATATGTCGTTGGATAAAGGCCGATTGTTGCTCGCGAAATTGACTCATATCTTTTTTTTATATAAGGACTGAAGACAGATCCTCGATGAAAAATGTGGTGCAAAAATAAGGTAGGATAGGGGGTCTTTAAAACAATTGTTAGCCGGTGGGGATAGCTTGTGAAATATAAATAAACAAAACAGCGAGTTTTTATAATTTATCATCAAAACCCGGATATTTTCCACGGGTCAAAATCAATTAAATTGCAGTATGACTGATGATTTTTTCAAAAACTGGGAGAAAAAAAGCGAGTCGGAAGCGAAATCATACCGAAGGATGCTCGAAAGAGGAAATAAAAATTCCATTCTCCGAAGGTTGCCTGATTTAAATGAAGAAGCTACTGAAAAGGTTGACTGCCTGAATTGCGCAAGGTGTTGTAAAAATTATTCTCCGCGGTTTAAAACAACAGATATCCGTCGCATCAGTAAACACATGAATCTACGCGAAAGTGAATTGATCGATCAGTATTTGCTTTTAGATGAAGATGGCGATTTTGTCGTCAAAACAAAGCCCTGTCCTTTTCTTGAGTCGGACAATACTTGTCGCATCTATGATGTGCGTCCGTCAGATTGTGCCCGTTTTCCTTATACGGATGAAGATGTAATCATCAAGCGCACAGCTCTTACACTAAAAAACGCTTCATTTTGCCCTATTACTTTTTATGTGCTTGAGAATTTGAGATTAGAGTGGGAAAAGGGGAGTTTGAAGTAGTTATCGGTTTTCGGTTCCCGGTTATCAGTTATCTGTTGTCTGTTATAATTTAACTGAAAAACTGCCAACTGCTAACAGCCAACCGAGAATCGCTTCACCAGCTTGGTCTGAAATTTCGTGCGTAGGTTTCAAAGTCGGTAGATCTGTTTTTTTCATCTCCATAGTAGGTAAGATAAATCTGAAATTCTTTGGGTGCCATATAACCTGCAAAAGATTCAGGTACGGAAGATTTATTTGCTACAAAAACTGTGTTTGGAAATCCCATATCCCGTTTTATCAGTTCAAGTGCAAGTGAGTGAATCCCTCGGTTGTGATCATACCGGTAAATCTTACCTCGCCATGGTACATCCTCTTTGCTTTCAGCATTAAACTTCACAGCATAAAATTTTTGATTCAGGTAATTAAAAACTTTCGATTTCCCATAGGTTTTCTGGTCCATTACCTTGCACCACCCACACCAGTCGGTATATACATCAATGATAACAGGCAAGTCTTTTGTCTCAAGCTTTTTTTCAAGCTCTTGAAAACTAATCCAGTTTACGTTCTTCAGATCGGGTTCTTTATGCGTAAAAGAAAAACCAGTAAGGATGAGCAAGAATATTGAAGCTGCAACTTTTTCCATCTTACATTTGTTTATTCTACAAATTAACGAATTGTGTCTAGAAAAATTGTAGTTGCTGTTACAGGTGCCAGCGGATCGATCTATTCGAGGCTGCTTCTTAAAAAATTAATGGAAGCGCGTTCACAATGGGATGAACTTGGTGTTATCCTAACAAAAAATGCTCGTCTGGTATGGGAAACAGAACTTGAAGATCAGTCGTATAGAGAGTATGAGCCCTATGTTTTTGAAAATGATAATTTTTTAGCACCGTTTGCTTCCGGTTCAGCCAAATACGATACGATGATTATCATTCCCTGTTCAATGGGCACTCTTGGTCGGATCTCTTCAGGCGTGTCAAATGACCTTATCACACGTGCCGCAGATGTCATACTGAAAGAAAGGAGAAAATTGATTTGTGTTTTGCGTGATACTCCTTACAACCTGATTCATATCCGTAATATGGAAACAATAACACTGGCGGGTGGTATCATTTGCCCGGCAACACCTTCATTCTACAGCCGGCCTTCTAATCTGGAGGAAATGGCTGCTACAGTGGTTGACAGGGTGTTAGATATAGCGGGATTCGATATACCTACATACAGATGGGGTAATCAATAAAAAAGCGTAGTTAATTTATTCAGGCATTTCGAAGTAGGTAAGTTCATCGTAAGCTGAACCAAGAATTTTATCGATGCCCTCTCCTTTCCATTGTGGAGTACCAGGTATGGCTGATGCTTTAATAATTTCTTTTTTCGTTTTACCTCTTTTTATTTCGCCTTCAACATAATTCAATAATTGTGAAAGGTAATTGGAGAATGCCTTTAGGTCTTCTTTAGTGCCTACAACATTATATCCCTCTGCTGCATATCCAAAAACAAACTTGGTGCGTTTTCCGAATAGAAAATAAGTTTTGGAGAGCACATCAATCCAGTTCTTAATATTCCCACCTGCAATACGGTCTATGCCTGGATGACGCCTGTTAAATACCAAGTCGCCCATATGTACAATGTCTGCATGTTCAAAATGCACAATGGTGTCACCATTTGTATGAGCGGCACCATAGTGGTAAAGACAAACATATTCTCTTCCAAATTTTTCGCACCACGTGTCTTTGTATGTTAAGGTTGGATATACATGTTTGCCCTCTTCTTTTAACGAACGGGCATTTCGCAGCTGATTAATTTTCGAGTTTTCGTGTGCGATAATATTTTTTGCTACACCGCGAAAAGAGATGTTCCCGCTTGTTGCAGGCAGATGATGATGCGTATTGATCAGTAAATCAAATGTTACCGGATTCTTTTGTTTAATTTCTTTGATCAGTGTATCTGCTTGTTCAGGATACTGCGCATCAACAACTACATTTCCTGTTTTACCCATGTAAAAAAGAATAGTACCGCCTTTATCGGTAAAAATGCCGATCTGGTCTGTAAGCATGGTAATCTTCCAGTTAGGCTCATTGAGCATTTCTGCAAGAATACGTTGGTTGGCGAGCGCAAGGGCGCCTAAAGTAAATGCGGAAGAACGAAGAAAAGATTTACGGTTCATAACTTCAATTGGCTTCGAAACGGATGTAAAATACGTTGATTTTCTGTTCTTTCTGCATGATTTTTTAAAGAAATCTGTCAGATTTTTTTTAGGGGGGGCGGTCAGTTTAACTTTAATACTCAAGTTTTCTCAGCTCTGGAGCTTTAAACCAAGTAACGGCAACTATTAGTACCGTCATGCACCCGCCAAAAATGACAGAGGGTACTGTGCCCATTAATTTCGCAGCAACTCCGCTTTCAAATTGTCCAAGTTCATTGCTCGAATTGATAAACATACTATTTACGCTCATGACTCTTCCTCTGAGGTGATCGGGTGTTTTTAATTGAAGTATTGTACCCCTGACAACGATGCTGATACCATCCAGCAATCCGCTTGCGAAAAGTGCGATGAATGATAGCCAGAACCATTGTGAAGCTCCAAATAGGATAATTGAGAGCCCAAAGCCTGCAACGGCGAAAAGTAACAGTTTGCCTTGTTTCTTTTGGAGTGGAAAAAGAATCAGCAGCAGCACGATGAGGATAGCGCCAAAATCGGCTGCTGCATTTAGCCATCCAAAGCCGATAGGTCCTACTTTTAAAATGTCGGCCGCAAAAATTGGCACCAGAGCAACGGCTCCGCCAAATAGCACGGCAAAAAGATCAAGCGTAAGTGCGGCAAGTATTTCCTTTGTGGTCCATACAAATCGGATACCTTCTTTAACGCTTTCCCATGTTCTTTTTTCTGCCTGTTCGGGAGGTAATTTTTGTGAAAGTGATCTAAAAAAAATAATTGAGAGTATGATGATGGATGTAATAAATACCAGTGTACCGGTAATTCCAATGCCTGCAATCAGAAAACCTGCAAGTGCGTGGCCTATCACAGAGGCAGATAGCCAGGTGCCCTGACTCCAGGTAGTTGCATTTGCAAGTAGATGAATGGGTACGATTTGTGCAATGACTGCACCGAATGAAGGTCCGCTGAAAGCCCTGATCACACCTGTAAAAAAGAATATCGTGTACAGAATAAAAATTGCAATTTTCGTACTCACCACAATTTGTTCTTGCAACAAAGAAGTGATTAATAATACAAGTGTACACAAGGCATATAACACAACGGAGCGGATTATCATCTTCCGTCTGTCGTTTTTGTCAACAACATGTCCGGCATAAAGAGCAAGGGAAACAGCGGGAATTACTTCTGCCAATCCGATTAATCCCAGAGAAAGCGGGTCTTTGGTTAATTGATAAATCCACCATGCAGTTACAGTACCCATCATTCGAAGACCCATGATAAATAAGAAGCGTCCGGTAATGAACTGACGGAATTCGCGGATGCGCATCGAAGCGAAAGATTCGGAAGCTGCTGACATTTGAAGCTGCAAAACTAAACAGAATCTAACGGTATTGCTGACTGTTTTTATTCAAGGGTAATGAAATGCTGTCGTTCGGGTAGTTCGGCAGAAATTTTATCAATGATTATTTGCAGGTGTTGCGGGTTGCCAAGAAAATCTGCTTTTGTGGTATCAACAAAAAGTGTTTTGATATCATGTTGTTTAATATAATGTGTATAGGTCTCCTGAAGATTGAACAGATAATCGTCAGGGATCTGCTGTTCGTAGCTGCGGTTTCTTTTTTTAATGTTTTGCTGTAGTTTATGCACAGGAGCATGCAAGTAGATAAGAAGATCCGGCTGAAGCAATTGCTGATGAATGATGTCGAACAGACGCTGATAAAGGCGAAATTCGTCGGCCGGCAGGTTTACTTTGGCAAAAAGTAAACATTTGGTAAAAAGATAGTCGGAAATTGTAACAGACCGGAAAAGATCTTTTGTATGAATCAGATCTTTTAGTTGCTTATACCTCTCTGCCATAAAAAAAAGCTCTACAGGAAAAGCATATTGTTGCGGGTTTTCATAGAATTTAGGGAGAAATGGGTTGTCTGCAAACTCTTCCAGTATCAGACGTGCTTTAAAATGATCGCTCAATAAATGCGCAAGCGTGGTTTTGCCGGCTCCGATATTTCCTTCTATGGTAATAAACTGATGATGCATGAATGGTACTGCAATAATTTTAATTGCGCTGGAAAACGAAGCGGCAAGTTAAATGAACATTTAGAAAAATAGTTCTCGTCTTAATGATTGTGGATAAAGCTTTCCGTCTTTTCAACTGTCAACGGGTCATTACAATTGGCCAGTAAATGCTCAATTGTCTGCTTAAGCAAAGGATGCATTTTTGAAGGATTGATTTCAGAAAGAGGGAGCAATACAAATCGGCGAAGCTGAAGTAGGGGATGTGGCACAATCAATGTTTCTGAATTGTGCACCAGCTCATCATAAAAAAGAATATCAATATCGATCGTTCTTGGGCCCATCTTCTCCTCTCTAATACGTCCCATTTCGACCTCAATAGAAAGAAGAGTTTGCATTAAAGGTTCAGGGTGAAGGGAAGTTCCAATCACAAGAACCTGATTTAAAAATGAGGGTTGGCTTTCCTTTCCCCAAGCAGCTGTTTCATAGATGCCCGAAGATTGCAAAATTTTACCCGCTTTCTTCGCAATCTGCATCCTTGCCTCTTCAAGCAACAAACTGCGATCGCCCATATTTGAACCCAATAAAATAAAACATTCGTGCAATGGCATACTGCAAAAGTCGGTGAAAAGTTTTTTCAGCAGCAACCTATAATAAGATAGTTTTGCTATCTCATGTCTGAACAAATAAAATACAGTCAGCGAAAAGCCTCCTGGGCCATTACAAGAGCCAGCCTGCGTGCCTTATTCAGAAGTCCCAGTGCTGTAATATTCAGTTTCGGTTTCCCTTTGATTTTTATTCTTGTTTTCGGTTTTGTTGGAGGTGGCAACACTGTTATTAAAGTTGGGGTCAAAGCGGGTTCAGATACTTCAAGTGCAAATGCATTATACAGCTTGTTGAAATTTCATCAGTCCATCAAAATTGTCACAAAGCCTGAGAGTGAATTGATAAATGATTTGCAAAAGGGAAGAATCTCCGCACTTCTTGAAATGCACCCAAATAAAACAAAAGACACCGGAACTGATTATATCCTCCAAATCCATACTTCCACTGCCGGAGCGGATATGCTTGGTTTATTGCAGGCAATCATTCGTGATCTGATTCATCAGCTCGACAAAAGAATCAATCCGCAACAGCCAACTTATGCAAAAGTGGAAGTGTTGCCTCCTATGACCGGCAGGGTATACCGTACCATTGATTTTATTTTACCCGGACAGCTTGGCTTTTCATTGCTCAGTGCAGGTGTATTCGGTGTTGCTTTTATATTTTTCAATTTGCGTCAAACGCTTGTTTTAAAAAGATTTTTTGCTACGCCTGTCAGTCGTTTGTCAATTTTAGCGGGCGAAGGACTTGCACGCGTCATCTTTCAGTTGATGACAGCAGTGGTGATCATCCTCATTGGCCATTTTGCATTTGAATTTACATTGGTAAATGGCTGGATTACTTTTCTTGAAATGCTGCTTCTGAGTTTTATTGGACTGGTTATTTTTATGGGATTCGGATTCGTGGTGAGCGGACTTGCACGCAGTGAAAGTGTGATACCGCCTTTTGCCAATTTGTTTACACTTCCTCAGTTTTTACTTGCCGGCACCTTTTTCCCGATCGAGAATTTTCCCGCCTGGCTTCAACCTGTTTGCAGAATTCTTCCGCTTACACATTTAAATGAAGCAATGAGAAATGTTGCCTTTGAAGGCATGCACATTACTGATTGCGCTTCTCAGATTGGCATTCTGTTGTTGTGGGGAATATTAACCTATGCATTAGCAGTAAGGGTCTTCAGATGGGAGTAATCAACTATCAAATATTATTTCAATGAGATATGTAAAAATATTCCTGACGGGTATTGCCGGACTTGCATTGCTTGCAGTTGTGATGGGTTTGCTTATGCCATCGTCTGTAAAAATTACGAGAGGTGTTATTGTTGATGCAGACAGTGTAAAAGTTGATCGTTCTTTGATTGAAATGAGTGATTGGAGCAAATGGATGCCATGGATAGATATTGCTTCCGGAGTATTAATTCAGCAGCAAGGTCGTTCAGGGTTGGTGGGGTCGGCATTGAGATGGAAATCCCTGGATGGAAAGCGTGAAGGAGCCATCACCTTCAAGGGCAGGCAGCCCGGTAGCTTATTGCTTGCTTATGATTTTACAGGAATGAATAAAGCCGAAGGTGGATTTCGGATCAGGAAAATTTCAGAAGGAAGAACCGAAGTACAGTGGTATATGGAGTATCCGTTGAAATGGTATCCATGGGAAAGGTTTTATGGTATTTTTTTAGACAGTATGATAGGTGGCGTTCTTGAGAAAGGTCTTCAGAGCCTTATTAGATTTATTGATGATTCAACGATAAACAATTCATAAATAATTGATTACCTATTTACTCTTATCAGGAATAACCCTGATGAAAAAATATGTTCGGTTAAACAATTGCAGAATTCATCTCTTTTATTTAGCTTTGAAATAAGGAT
>Ga0315906_10005218_pt1 | contig 16401 bp, 18 predicted proteins | sample LakEriMetagenome_4_FD_203526 | JGI IMG/M metagenome (GOLD analysis project Ga0315906, IMG submission 203526) | Freshwater fungal communities from buoy surface, Lake Erie, Ohio, United States - Buoy 2 MA122 | ecosystem: Environmental > Aquatic > Freshwater > Lake > Lake biofilm | place: USA...
CGGAGGTCCGACCGGATCCCGTCCGTGACCTTCTTCGGCACCTTGCGGCCGGTCAGTTCCTCGAACCGGGGGGCGGACCCGTCGTCCAGGATGCCGACGTCCCGGAGGTCCTCGACCGTGGCCCCGACGGACAGCATCCGCGCCGCGATGGCCGCGCGGGCGACGTCCCGGTCCCCCGTGGCCTCCGCGAGGCGGTCCCACACGGTGGACTTCGGGTCGTACACGTTCACGGGGTCGTCGTCCCACGTGTCGAACGACGGGACCGCCGCCCCGGTCTTCCGTGCCGCGCCGGACACGGTGGCCGCGACCAGTTCGGACTCGTCGCGGGGCTTCCCGCCCCCGTCGGGGTCGAACGCCGTGCCCTCGGTCAGCACGGTGATCTTGGCCCCGTCCCCCATCGCCCGCGACACGGCGGCGGCGACGGACGGGATGGCCACGAACGCGGCGGTGCGGAACTCGTCGTCGGACCCGTCCATCGGGGGGACGCCCGCGATGTAGGACCCGCCCTCGGTCGCCACGACGCGCTCTGCGAACCAGTCGGACGCATCGGACAGGTCCGCCGGGGGAGGGGCCGTGCCCTTCCCCCGGACGTACGGGGTGCGCCACCCGGGCGGGTACCGGGTCGAATCCGCGATGTCCGCCGCGAGGTCGACGCGGGACGGGGTGGGGATGCGGCTCACCGGAGCACCTCGCCGCCCGGCGGCGTGCGGCGGGGGGCCGTGACGGATGGACTGCCCCGACCCGGCGGGACGAACGTGACGGACCGCATGTTGAAGATCCGGTTCCCCACGATCGCCCCCCGGATGTACGACGGGTGGATGACCCCCCGCACCGCCAGCACGAACCCCCCGACGTCGTCGGTGATGCCCATGTCCAGGACGGACATGCGGCCCTCGATGGCGTCGAGGTCCAGGACCATGATGTACGGGCGGCCGTACGGGTTGCCCGCCAGGTGCGCAAGGTTCTTCGACAGGGGGATGCCGGACTCGCCCTTCAGTTCGGGGTACACCCCGTCCGCCCGGATGCCCGTGCGCAGGCTGCGCAGGAACTGGCGCATCGTCGCCGCGTGGAACACCGGGTGGTACACGTTCAGGAACGAACGGATGGTCGAGTACGATCCCGTGCGGGGCATGGCGGCGGTGCGGATCACGGCAGCACCGGCCCGGTGGACGGGATGCGCACGCCGGCCGCCTCGACCCCGGCCACGAACTCGGCGACCGCACGCCGCCACTTGCCGGACTGCTCCAGCCGCAACTCCCGGAAGAAGTCCCGGACCACGACCGGGATGCCGAACTCGGACCGGCGGACGACCCCACGGTCCACGCCGGTCCACACCTCCATGGCCCGGCGACGGGCGGCGGGCGGGATGCGCCGGGACAACAGCACGAACGCGTCGACCTCGTCCTGGATGCGGGTAAAGAACTCGATGTCCCGCAGTTCGTGGCGCTGCCGGGGGGCGTTGGGCGTCCGCGTGCTGGTGCCGGACGGGTTGTACGCCGGGTCGCGGATGTCCCGGGGGGGCACGCCCACCACCTCGGGCAGCCCGACGAGGATCCGCAGCACGTCCTGTCCGACGTGCTGGCACTCGTGCCGGATGGTCGCGCGCATCCGGTCGATCCCGTCGCGGAACGCCGCGACGTCCGTCGGGTCCGGCAACCCCGAGTACGTGGGGGTGTCGACCTCCAGCGTCGCCGTGGTCCGGTCCCACTGGCCCTTGATGGTCTGGCGGGACTTGAAGTTCAGTTCGACGGTGATCGACCCCATCCCGGCCGCCGAGAGGCGGGCGTCCGCGTCCGCCGGGATCCGGTCCGCGTACCGCCACCCGGCCAGGGCGGCGGCGTCGATGGGGACGGTGGTCTTCTTGGACGACTTCACCGTGGCGGGGACGTCGGCGTACCGCCGGGCCTCGGACACGATGCCCCGGATGTTGATTAGGTCTCGTTCCAGTCCCTGCGGGTCGACGGGGTCGCCGTACTTGTCCACCAGGGCCTCCAACTGGCCGAGGATGGAGTACCTCGTCGGGGCGGCGATGTCTCCGATGACGCCCGACATCGACTTCGGGAAGGCCACGACCTCGCGACTGCGGAACGTGGGCCGATTCCCGCCCACATCCAGCAGGTACACGTCGGGTTCCACCAGGCGGACGCCGACGTAGTAGGCGGACCGGGTCCCGCCGGGGGTCATCTTGGGCAGGGGGATGACCAGCGTGTCGCCGGGGGACGTCAGCGCGGCGACGTCGGCGTGGATGCGCGCACGGACGCGTGCGATCTCGGCGCGGGCATCGGCGGCGGGGTCCCCCTGCATGGCCGTCAGGGCGGACTGCGCCCACGCCAGGATGTGCCCCGCGTACAGGCGGACGGCCCACCGCTCGATGGTCGACACCAGCGCGGGCGGGGCCTGGAACACGCCGGCCGTGCGCGACGCCGTGCGGAACATGTCGGCCCCGTCCGCCATGCCCGACTTGTAGAAGCGGTGGCGCAGACCCTTCAGGGTCTCGGCGTCCAGCGGGCGGCCCTCCCGCAGGGCCGCGATGGCGTCCGCCACCAGGGGCTTGCCCCAGTCGCCGACGCGGTCGAACAGCGCGACCAGCACCGGGATGCGGTCGTCCTGCGTGTCGGACCCGGGGGCCACCGTGGGCGTCGGCGGGGGTGGGGCCTGCATGACCTCGAGCCGGCGCTCGAACGTGGGCGTCGGCTGCATGACCCCCCGGATCCGCAGCGTCCGGGAGTCCGTGGACCCGTCGTCCCCCATGACGTCGTACCGGGCCCTGCCGGTGATGACCATCCCCCCGCGCACGAACCGGAGGCCCACCGCGTCGTCCAGGCGGACGTCGGTGGCCTCGGCCTCGACGACGTCGGTGAACGGCCAGTGCTGGGGCATGAACACCGCCACGCCGGGGTCGCGCACCAGCCGCCCGTCCAGGTCGAACCGGGGCACCGGGACCCGGAACCCGCCGAACTCGTCGGCGGCGATGGGTTCGGGGAACCGCGTCGCCTGGAAGTCCACCGCCACCCCCACGAGCGGGGACCCGACGGCGAGGTCGAACCGGGCCACCCGGCCCCACGCGGCGGCCAGTCGCATGTCGTCGGGGATCACCTTGCCGGACCCGCCCTGGTAGTAGCCGGGGTTCGGGTCCTGGTACCCGCCGTCGGACGGCGTGTGCGTCTGGTCCTTGCGGCTGCGGGTCCACTGGCCGGGGGCGTTCTCCTTGTAGGGGCGGGTGTCCGCCACCTCGCGGGTGGGTTCCCTCCGGTTCATCCAGTTGTTCGACAGTTCGGACGCGGGGGTCTTGTCGTACAGGATGGTGTCGTGGGCGGTCCGGGGGACGCCGTCAGATTCGCACGCGGACATCACGACCTCGAAGATGGTGTCGAGCTTCTCGTCGGGGGTCCCGTCGGCCGGGACGGGGACGCCGTGCAGCGCCGCAACGGCCGACACGTCGGCGTCCGTGGGGTCGCCGTACGGCTCGTCGGCGTCGGAGGACTCGACCAGGTAGTCCACGGCGTCGATGTCGGAGTCGTCCAGGAACACGGCGGTGGACACGAACGCCGTCGCGGACACGGTGGCCTCGCCCCCGTCCTCGAGTTCCAGGACAAGGCGGCCGGCGTCCGTGACCCCGACGACGTGCCCCACGTGCAGGTCGCACCCGTACATGAACGGGATGGCGTCGGGCAGGTCGGTCGTAGCGACACGACGGGGGGTCGGGCGCATCTTGCACCGGTTGGGAAAGCGGCGACACATCTTCCGCCGCTGCTTGAACCGCGCACTGAGCCGGTACCGGGTGCGGTACCGCCGACGCGCCTGCTGCAGTTCGCGGGACCGGCGGATGCGGTACCGCTTGCGCCGCTGGTTGCGCTGCTGGGGCTTCTGGCGGTGGCGTCGCCACCCGAACGGGTGGGGCTTGTACGAACCGGGACCCCGCTTGCGGGGCTTGTAGGCGACGATGTCGGACTCGACCCCGTCGTCGGCCCCGGTCATCGTGCGGCGGGTCAGGTAGCCGTAGTCGTCCTTGGACGGGTGCCCGTACTGCTCGCCGGGCACGCCCCGCGTGCGGGCCTTGTCGACCGTGCCGGACCCGGACGCCGGGCCGTTGTACGTCCCGTACGGCAGGGCACGCTGGCCAGCCCCCTGCCCCTTGTCCGCCGGGTCGCCGTCCTTCGACACGGAGTTCGGGGTGGCCGCCCCCTCGGGGAGGGCCTGCTCCTTCTCACGGTCGGAACCGGACGGCAGCCCCGACACCGACTTCTCGGTGCGGAACGTGCTCTGCTGGAACTGGTCGCCGGGCGGCTTGCTGTACGCGGTGCGGGTCATTCGTCGCACCCGCCGTCGCCGGGGGGCTGCGGGGGCACCCCGCCGTCCCAGAAGACCGTGATGACCTTGATGGCGTCCGACCCCATCAAGTCGAACGCGACGATGAGCCCGGACCGGCGGTCCGTGTACCGGATGCCCTCCCCGTGCGCCAGGCTCTCCTCCCACCGGCGGGCGATGGGGGACTTGCGGGACCGCTCGTTCGCCCAGTCCTTGGCCCACGCGGCGATGGCGGCGCGGACCTCGGGGACGGTGACGCCCCGCAGGTCCATCCGGTACTGCGCGTGCGGGCCGATGAGCAGCCGGCGCTCGTGGATCCGGAACGGGAGCGGGGACTTCACGTTCCGCTCGACGAGGTTGGCCCCGTACACCTGGGCCGCCTCGGGGTTGGTCAGGTCATCGCCGAACTCGACGTCGTCGATGAGTTCCTCGCGGAGGTTCGGGTTGCGGACGTGGTCGCGGATGCGGTCGATGACGTGGCACGGTCCACCGGGCCACCCCAGCGGCGGATCGCGGTCCGCACGCAGGAACCGGTCGGCCACCCGCGATGCGGACGTCCGGGCGCGACCGGAACCGCCGAACGGCTTGGCGTGCTCCGTGGCGTCGTCCACGACCTTGCGGTCGGTCATGGGGAGGACGTCCCGGAGGTGGTCCGACCCCAGCACCGACAGCGCGTACGACGTGCGGTCCAGGTCGCGCTCGAGGTTGTCCAGGCGGGTGGGGACCGCCTGGATCACGTCCCCGGCCACCTCGTACAGGTGGTCACGCTTCGCCGACTTCTCGCACAGGGTCAACGCCCGCGTGAGTAACAGGCGGAGGCGGTGGGCCTCCAGCCGTGCGGAGGTCACCCCCTCTGTGAGAAGTGCCCATGCGGCCTGACTGCTGGCGGCGGTCCGTTGCACGTCGATGCCCCCTACGCGACACCGCACCGTATAGGACGCCTACCCCCGCAGACCCTTGGCGATGTGCTTCTTCACCGTGTCGGTCTCGACGGCCAGGATGGCGTTGAGGTACATCGGATCCTCGCGCTTCGCCAGCGCGGCCTTGACCCGGCTGCTCCACGGGGCGGACAGGTCCCAGTCGAACCCGGGCACGGCGAGCTTGGCGAGGGACATGCGCGCCTTCGCGGCGTCCACGCCGGCCAGGTCCGCATCGGCGTCCGCGTCGGACACCAGGTCCCCGAACAGGTCCCCGACATCCCCGGCACCGTCGTCGGCACCGTCGTCGGCACCGTCGTCGGCACCGTCGTCGGCACCGTCGTCGGAGGGGGCGGGGGCGGGGGCGGGGGCGGACACCCCCATGGACGCCAGACGGGCACGGCGGGCCTCATCGGCACGCGCCCTGGCGTCGGCACCGTCGGACCCCTCGCCCGCACGGCCAGCCGCGGGTCGGCCCGTGGACCGGGCGTCGGGGAGGATCTCCTCGAGGTCGTCCCCGGCCATGGCATCCTGCACGTCGCCGGTGGCGACCGGGACGCGGATGGCCTTCGCCGTCATGTTGTCGAGACGGTTGATCTCCTGGCTCACCGCCGACGAGTCGGTCAGGACGGTGTGCTGCTTCGCGGCCACGCGCACCCGGCCCACGGTCACCCCGTCGGCGGGCGCGTCGACCTGCACCTTGGAGGTGGGGTTGGACGCACGGTTGCGGGCGTCGGTGGTGGCGAACCCGACCTGACGCTCGTCGTCGTCGACCGTCTGGACGACCTTGCGCGCGGGGGGTGCCGGGGGGCGCGGCGCGGCGGACGCGGACCGGGGCACGGCATCGTCGGCGGCGAACCACCCGGCACGGATGCCCGCGCGGACGTTGGGGACGTTGTACTCCCTGCCGCCGATGCGGAGGGTCTGCCCGTCGTACTCGAACGAGTCGCCCACGTAAACGTCCAACTCGGCCGCGCCGAGGTGAACCTGCTTGACCGCCGTGAACGTGTAGAACACGCCCTTGGTGAACTGGATGTCCATGTTGTCTCCGTCGGTTGCCGTCAGTTGTCGCCGTCCCCGTCGTCGAGGGGAGGTGTGTGTAGTGTGCTGATGTCCCGCAGCCCCTCACCGAGACGGTGGAGGATGACCGGCACGAAGTCGGTGCGCACCCTTACCCGTGCCACGATGCACGCGCAGTCCTCGCTGGGGGAGTACACGCAGAAGTCCAGGAAGCACTCCCCGTCGCTGTCGGGGGTGAGTCGGAACGCGTTGGCGAACGCACCCGTCCGCATGGACTCGTCGGCGAACCGCACGTCCGACGCATCGACTCGCTGGCGCATGGCTGGCCGTACCTCCCAGGGGCACACCCTACCGCAGGACGCGGAAGTCGGTCAGTAGCGCCATCTGTGTCGGGCCGATGGCCACCCCCACCTTCAGCACCATCAGTCCGGTGGTCACGGGGGGCGGGTTCTGCGACACCCGGCCGGGGGTCATCGACAGGAACACGGGCAGGTTCGGGGTCAGCGGACCGCCGTCCTCCGTGAGGGGCTCGACGATCGACCCACGCATGGACACGACGGCCACGGGCTTCCCCGTCGCGACGTCCGTGAGGGAGAACCCGATGAACGACGCGCCGTGGTGCGTGACCGAGCACGGGACGATGCCCGCGTCCGTGATGGCGACCGCCTCGCCCGTCGAAACGGGACCCGGGGCCTGCCCCGTCGGACCGGGGACGCTGACGTACGAACCAGTGCCGATCGCGTTGGTCAGGCGTCCGATGGGCATGTCAGTTGCTCTCCTCGTCGTCCACGGGGCGGCGGAACAGGAAGATGGGGTTCGCGGGGCCGGTCGAACCCTTGGTCGCACCCGAGGCGCGGATCTCCGTGAGCCCGCGACCGATCCGCTCGTGGATGTCGGTCAGGAACGTCGCCGCGACCCGGATGCGCGCGACGACCTGGGCCTTGTTCTCCCGCGCCGAGTAGATGCAGAAGTCCAGCAGCAGTTCCCCGTCGCTGTCCGACATCACCCGGAACGCGTTGACGTAGTCCCCGAACGGGGAACAGTCGCCCATGTCCACCGGGCAGATGACGCCGTTGGGCTTCCTCACTCGTCACTCGACCAGTGCTCGATCCACTCCGCCGTGATGTCCAGCATGTAGCACGCGGCACTCGACGCGAACGCGGCGGCGAGGACGTCGCCGACCATCCCCCACGACGGGGCCGCCAGCACCGCGTCGGCGTGGACGAGTGCCCACGCGATGTACCCGGCGTGGAACCCGGTGCAGTACGGGCACGACAGCATCCGGGCGAAGAACCCCTGCCCGTGCTCGTCGCGGAACAGCGGGATGCGGCGCAGGGGGCCGGTGATGAACGCGGCCTTGTCGTTCATCAGCCCGAAGCAGATGCCGTACGCCGCGATGATGGTCAGCAGGAAGTCGGACACGGATCACCTCAATCGTTGCCGAACAGGGAGGACAGGAACCCCTTGGACTTCTTCCCCTTCTTGCCGGTGGCCTCCGGCGCCGGATCGGGCGCGGCGGGCGACGACTCGGGCGACGGCTCGGGGGCGGCGGCGGGGGCCGGCTCGGGGGCCGGTTCCACGACGGACAGGGTCGGCTCGGACTTGGTCGCGCGGGACTTGCCCCGCGCCTTCTTGGGGCGCTCGTCCATCGGGAGGATGCGGCAGCACGAGGTCTCCGCCGAACGGGCGAAGATCTCGACGGTGTCGGGCACGCCGTCGTTGTCGCAGTCGAAGCCAAGGTCGAGTTGGTACTGGACGTTCAGGGCGTCCATGATCATCTTCGACTCGGCGGCCACGGCGGGGCTGATGTCGTACCCGTTGGCGTGGTTGATCTCGAGGTGGACCATCCGTCGGATGGCCTCGCCCAGGCCCATCTGGATCCGACGCTGGAACTGGGGGGCGACTTCGGACATGTGCTCTCCCGATGGGTTGGGCCGATAGGATACCTAAAAACGGAACGGGGCGGACCCGTGTGGATCCGCCCCGCCGGACGGGGGGCCGGTCGCCCGGACCCCCCGTCACCTCACGTCACCGATCAGGCGACCGGGCGGCGGCCGAGGTACTGCGGGTGCCAGTACACGGAGTACAGGCCGTTGACCGCGGTGGTCCCGGCGAGGAACCCGACGCGCCAGATGGACGCGTTCGAGGTCGTCGGGGCCGTCAGGGTCACCTTGCCCGCGTTCGCGCCACCGGCCAGGTACACGATCTGGCCGATCGCACCGCCCGTGGGGGCGGTGTCGAAGGCCACCAGGTTCCGGGCACCGGGAACCGTGTGCATGAGGCTGACGGCATCGGCGGAGGTGGTCGTGATGGCGGACGCGAACGGGTAGCGGAGGATCTCCTGCGCGGACGTCGGGGAGTTGCCACCCGCCGCCGCGTCGGCCGCCACCATCTTCCCGGCCGAGTCGAACGCGCAGATCGTCCCGGCGGCAACCTGCGCCGACGCGTTCGCCTGAAGCTGGACACCGGCGGCGCGGTTGAGGTGGAGGTTGACGTTGGCGTCGATCTGGGTGTCCGAGACCGCGAAGGACGTGGCGTTGTCCTTCTTCACCTCGAGGATGGTGCCGGTCGTCCCGTTGCGCTGGACGGTGGTCGCACCGGCCGACGTCTTCAGGGCGATGTTCTCGTCACCCTCCACGCTGACGAGACCCTGACCCGAACCGGAGTTCGACGCCTTGAGCGTCAGCGTCTGGTTCAAGTTGGAGTTCGCCGTCACCGTGAGGTTCGAGGACAGCGCGGCGTCGAGGGTGATGGCCCCCGCCGCATCGACGTCGACACCACCGGCGGAGGCGTTGATGTCGATGGCATCCGCACCCGTACCGGCCGAGGAGACCGCGACCTGCTGCGCACCACCACCCGCCGCCGCGAGGGTCAGGGACTCGCCCGAACCCGTCACGGTGAGGTTCGACGCCGTGGTGGCGTCGAGGCTGATGGAGGCGCTGTCGATCGTCACCGCGCTCTTCACGTCGATGTCGAGGTTGGCAGCACCGGCACCGGCGTTGGCAGCGGCGATGGTCAGCGTGGCGGCGCCCGCGTCGTTGGCGGACAGGGTGAGGTTCGACGCCGTGCCGGTCGAGTCGAGCGACAGCGCGCCCGCCGCGTCCACCGTGATGTCGCCCGCCGCGTCCACGTCGATTCCGCCCGCCGAGGCGTTCAGACCGATGGCGTCCGCACCCGTACCGGACGAGGCGACGAGAACCGAGGAGTTCGTCGCACCCGTGACGGCGAGGGTCAGGTCCTGCGCGTCACCCGTGCTCGCCACGGTGAAGTTGGAGGCCACCCCGGCGCTGTCGAGGCTGATGCCCGCAGCGTCAAGCGTGGCGGTACCAACGGCGTCCATGTCGAGGTTGCCCGCCGACGTGACCGCGAGGACACCGCTCGTGACCGTGGACAGGGTGAGGTTCGCCCCCGTCGTGGTCACGTTCGAGGCCGCGGCACCGTCGATGCTGAAGGCACCCACGGCGTCGATGGTGATCGCGCCGTCCGCGTCGATGTCGAGGTTGGCAACGCCGTCCCCGGTGTTGCTCGCGGCGATGGTCAGAGTGGCGTCGCCCGCGTCGTTCGCGGTCAGGGTGAAGTTCGACGCCGTGGCCGTGGAGTCGAGGCTGATGGCCCCCGCCGCGTCCACCGTGACACCGCCCGCCGTGGCGTTGATGTCGACCGCATCGGCACCGGTACCGGCCGAGGAGATCTCGACCTTCTGCGCACCGCCGCCCGCCGCCGCGAGGGTCAGGCTCGCGCCCGAACCCGTGACGGTGAGGTTCGACGCCGCGGCGGCGTCGAGGCTGATGGCGCCCGTGGTGTCGGCGGCGATGCCCGCCGTCCCGGCGTCGATGTCGATACCGCCAGCCGCGTTGGAGGCGTGGATCTTCACCGCGTCGGCGGCGGCCTCACCACCGTCGAGGATGAGGCTGGCGACCTCAGCGTCGAGGGTCAGGTCGCCGGCCGTGGTGTTGATCTTCGAGGCCGCGCCACCGGTCAGGGTCACGGCCAACGACGCGTCCACGTCGAACGTGGTGGCGTTGATGGCCACCGGCAGGGCAGCCGCCACGCCGAGGTTGAACGCCGTACCGTCGAGCGACATCGTGCCGCCGTCCACGTCGAGCGTGGTGGCGTCGAGGTCGACCGTCTGGCCCGCACCGTTCAGGGCGAGGGTGCCGCCGGTCGAGGTGACCGTGACGCCGCCCGCGCCGGACAGGGTGAGCGCACCCGACGAGGTGGTGAGGTTCGAGGCCGCACCGGCGTCGAGGCTGATGGCGCCGGTGGCGTCCACCGTGAAGGTGGAGACCGCGGTGCCGGAACCGATCTGGACGGCCTGGGCACCGTCGACGGTGAACGCGCCGGCCAGATCGAAGTCCGCCGAGGTGTTCACGTCGAGGGCACCACCGGTGATCTGCACACCACCGGCGGAAACCTGCACGCCACCCGTCGCGCTGACGGAGAGCTTCTGGTCGCCGGCGATGACGACGTCACCCTCGGCGGCAGAGGTGGTGATGGTGTTGCCGGTCTCGTAGGCCTCCTGGAGGGAGGTCTGCGCGGCGGTGTCGTACGAGCCGTTGGCCTGGAACGCGGCCTCGGTGGCGCTCGCCTCGTAGGCCGTGACGAACGTGCCCTTGGCCCAGGAGCCGCCGGCCGGGTCCTTGAAGGAGCCGGTGCCGTCGGCGAACACGGCGGCCGACAGGTCGACCTTGTACGCCGTGGCGGTCTGGCCGGTGGCGGCCTTGAACTGGGTCTGGGCGAACGGGACGGAGCCGCTGGGGGCGGTGCCGCCGGTGCCCTTGATGGTCACGACGCCGGCAGCGACGCTGGCGACGACGTACAGACCGTCGTTCTCGCCGTCGGAGGCGCCGGAGATGGCGACGATGTCACCGGCCACGAAGGCGGAGGAACCGCCGGACACCGTGAACGTCGGGGCGGAAACCGCGGGACCCACACCGGCCACGAAGTCGGTGACGTCCTCGGCGGTGAAGCCCGCGGCGCGGTTCATGCTGACGGTGAAACCGCCAGCCGTCGCCGTCGTCGTCGAGTTGCCCATGCCGAGGTCCAGGATCGGGTCCTGGATGATCACGTTCTGGGAGCCGCGGGAGATGATGTCCCCGGCGACCGTCAGATCACCGCCGACCGTGAGGTCCTTGGTAAGCTCGAAGGGAACCTGGAGCTTGATGCTGTCCTCGGCGGGACGGAGACCGCGAACGTCGCCGTTCTCCGCGAGGATGAGGATGTTGTTGAGTTGCTCAGCCATAGTGGTGGCCTCCGGAAAGGTGAAAGCGCCGTCAGTCCCCGACGTCGAAGTCGTTCACATCTTTCCGGGCCGCCACACGACGACCGGCACGCTGTGGGCGATGGGTAGCGCCCCTCGCACAACGGGGGCGGGCATAGGCGGCCCACCGAACCGCGGGCGCGGTATTGTGGTGCGGATGGCGCATGTACGCAAGCGCACGGGGGGAATCACAATGCAGCAGATCAACTACATCCGGCGGACCATCGAGCAGTTGACCGCACAGCGGTCGGAGATCCCGGAGGCCTTCGCGAAGGAGGCCAGGGACATCGACGCCGCCATCGAGGCCCTGGTCCTGGCGTCGAACAACGGTCCGCAGATCGTCGCCCTGCGGATGAAGAAGGAGGCGGCGCGGACGCAGCACACCGCCAAGCTGTCGAACATCAGCGGGCAGATCGAGGCCCTGACCGAGGTGTTCAACCGCTACCACCAGAACCCCGTGCCCCCCGGCACGGTCGTCCACGGCATCGACGTGTCCGTGCTCGACTGGGAGACGCGTGCCCGGGTCATGGCGGGGGAGGTGGACACCATCACCGCCCTGGGCGGGAAGGTCGACGAACCGCCCGCCCCCGAACCCGCAACCCCCGCCGACGAACCGTCCGCCCCCGCCGCACCGAAGGGGAAGGGGCGGCGTTAGTCCCCCGTCGGGACCTGCGACGTCGACCCCGAACGGGGCACGTTGGGGTCCTCCTCCGTCTCCTCGTCGTAGAACGGGACGGACTCGGGGTCGGGACGGGTCGGGACGGGGGTGCCGTACTTGCGGAACCCCCTGCTCCTGTCGTCGTTGCGGGCGTCGTCGGTCATGGAAACTCCGTGGTGGGATCAGCCACGACCGGTTCCGGGCGTGTGCTCAGGGACGGTGCTGTCGTGCACCAGGTCTGACCACCGCCGCAGTCCGACCTGGTACAGGACCTCGGACAGCGGGTGTGCGACGAGGTTGTGCACTGTCCACCGCCACCGCTCGGGGAGGCGTGCGAGCACTCGGGGCAGGTCTGCGGTGACGTTCATGGGGGCACCATACCCGACGTACCCCACGTGCCGACGTCCTGCCGCCAGCGGACGTACCTCAGGCGGCAGCCGGCACCGCCCACCCGCTCACGCGGCCACCGCGTAGGCGGGGTCCTCGTTGAGGATGACCGCGTCGGGGTACATGCCCCGGATCTGAGCGGCGACGGTCGCGTCGTAGGCCGCCTTGATCTGGTACTCCGTGCCGTTGACCTGGAAGATGGTCTTGGTGCGGAGGGCCTTCCGCATCTCGGCGATGTTGAGGACCTCGCCGAGGACGATCTCGGGGGTGACGCGGACATCCATCCCCCGGTAGTGGAAGGTGGGGTAGGCGGCGATGATGCCCTCGAGGGCGTACCGCGCCGCCGCCGCCCGCGCTCCGGAGGCCCACTCGATCTGGGTCGGGCCGCCGTTGCGGCCACTCTTGACGGTGGCCGCAACGGCGCCGTTGTGGGTCAGCGTGAACTCGTACGCACCCCCCGAGGTCTTGAGGGCCTTCAGGCCCAGGCCAGAGGTGGTGACGGCGATGCGGGGGATGGTCGGGATGGGCATCCGGGTCTCCTTGGGTTCGCAAGGGGTACACCGGCCATCCTCAGGGTCGGACCATCCGCACGACGGCTCGTCCGAGGGCTTCGGCGACGGGCGGGGGGACGGCATTCCCCGTCGCCCTGCCTGGGGCACTGACGCGGACACTACCCGCCGAAGGTGTACCCCACGGGATCGGCCTCGAACGCCGCACGGTCGGCCTCGTCGTCGACGACGGCAGCAGCCCCGTCGGTGGGGGTCGTGTTGATTTCGTCGAGGGAGAGCGTGTCGAGCGTGCTGATCGAGTTGTACCGCCTACCGTCGGGGAGAATGATGAGCATAAGGAAATCCAGTCGCACGTTCGTCGCCGGATCACTGTCGGGGCTGGAGGGATCGAACTCTGGGAACTGTGAGTCCAGGAGGACGCTGATCTGAGTCGACTTGAGTGCGTTCCTGCACTCAACCACCCGCGTCTCGTACCGACGACGCTTCGCCTCGATGTTGTTGGCCTCGATGAGGCGGCGCACCTCTGCCATCCGGGCCTCGAGGTGGTGGAGTTCCTCCTCGGGGGACATCGGGTTCGCGGGCGGCGTCGGGGCGATCCCGGGCAGCGGAACCTGACGGTCGTGTTCGGGCAGGCCGAGTTCCCGACGGGACGGGACCGACAACGGGCGGGCAGGCGACGCCTGCAGCCCCCCCACCACGTCGTTCGGGAGATCCCCCGTGATCAGGTCACGGATGGCGGGGTCTTCCGGGATCGGTGCGCTGTTGCGGATGACCTGGAAGTCGACCTCCAACTTCGTCTTCAGGCGGCCGATGCGGGCGCGCTCGTCCGCCGTCGACCAGAAGCGGACCGCTGCGGCCGCGAAGAATGCGACCCCGCCGGTCGACACCAGCGACGTGGTCGCACGCGGACGTTGGAGGATGTTGCGCCTGCGGAGATAGTCGAAATTGTCGTCGTCGAGCTTGGTGGACAGCACCACGTCGTCACGGCCGGGCCCGGAGCGAATGACGGCCATCCCCTGCGGCCAGGACCGCCAAAGGCTCGGATCGGCGCCGAAGTGCGCCGCGAGGTCAACGGGGTGGTAGTAGGCGTCCACGTTGCACCTGGGGTCCGAACCCTCCCGGAGGTTGCCGAGTAGGGCCCGGATGCCCGGGTCCAAACACCACGACGGTTGGGGATCGTGCGGGACGTCCCACGGGACGATCTTCCCGTCCGCCCGGGTGCGAAACACCGGGTACACGCCGAGTTCTGCCAGGGACCGGACGATCTTCGACAAGAAGAGAGGGGACGGCCGACGCCGACGCACGGAGAGCCCCTTCTCGTCGACGCGATGTGGCTCGGCCGGCGGGAACACGGACTCCCAGACACGGTGCTCAGCATCATTGAACAAGAACTTGGGACCGGACATTCGCACACCCTCCTGGACACGGGCCGCACTTACACCCGCCCCCCGAATTCCCACCCCCCGTGGTCCGACCGTCGACCCCCCGGTGTACCCCCCGTGCCCTGAACACGCCCACCACCCAGGAGCGACCCGATGGTCACCAACGCCTCCTCCGCCGCCCTCGCCCAGCACCTCGCCGACGCGAAAGTTGGCAGCTTCGTCGGCCTCGTGATCCAGAAGCAGGGTGAGACCCGCGGCCGCGGTGCCGCGAAGCTCACCTACGGTGACGACACCGTGCACACGGTGATCGTCACCGGCTTCCGATACGACCGCCTGGTCGAGCGCAGCCTCGCCAAGCTGGTCGGGATGAACCCCGCCGATGTGGTCGCCGCCGGCCTGGTCGACGGCGACGGGAACCCCGTGACCCTCGCGGACGTCACCACGGCGATGTCGGACCTCGCCGCCTCCCTGCAGGCGACGCTCGACGGCACCAACGCCTCGACCACCGACCACGTCTACGACCCCCTGGTGGTCGATGGACAGGTGGTGCGCGGGTGCCGCGTCTACAAGTGTGTCGCCGCCGACCCCGCCCACGAGTGCAAGTGCCGCGACTGCACGGGGGATGCGAAGGCCCCGAAGGCGGGCACCATCTACCTCCAGGGCCTCGCGGTCGGGTCGAAGGTCATCGTGCCCGCCGCGAACGGTCCGGTCCCCGCCTCGAAGTCCCGCGCGGACGTGGTGGCGAAGAACTGGATCCGCGCCCGCCTCCCGGTCGGACGGTACGTGTCCTACCGCCTGGAGGCCGGCACCGACTTCGTGCTCTGCGCGGGCGGGGTCGCCGCGATGAAGTCCGACGAGGCGGGCATCACCCTCCGCGCGGACGCGGTGGCCGACGCCACCGCCCTCGTGGCGGTCTGAGGTCGGACCCGCCCCCGGCCGGTGTACCCCAGGCGAGGAGGAAACCCATGCGAGTGATCCGGGTCCGGAAGGAGAATGCGGTGGCGGCACTGGCCGCCATCCCCGGGGCGGAGGTGACCGCCGCCCCGGTGTGGATAGACATCATCGACGAGGAGTGGGCCACCCCCGAGTTCATGGACCAGAGCGGGTTCGTGGGCCTGCGCCTCCCCGACGGATGGTCCGGGACCCGGGCGCACAAGGCCCTGGTCGCGGCCGGGATCGTGCGGGGTCGCCGCAGCCGGTAGCCGGGGTCAGGGCACCCCGGCCCTCGCCACGAACTCGCGGAGGCCGGGCAGCGGGAGTGCCCCCACCCGCCGGGCCATCTCGCCACCCCCGCCCGCGAACAGGATCAGGGTGGGGATGGACTGGATGCGGCACTCGTCCAGGACCTCGGGGTGCTGGTCGACGTCCAGTTTGACGACGAACATGCGACCCCCCATCTCACCGGCGAGCGTGGCCAGCGCGGGCGCCATCGCCCGGCACGGACCGCACCACGGCGCCCAGAAGTCCACCAGCACGGGGACGGTGGAACCCTTGACCAGGTCCGCAAGCGCGGCGGGATTGACGTCGGTGGGCACTGTTCACCCTCACTCATCGGTCTCGTCGTCGCCGACCGGCGACATCAGGTCCGCCATTCAGGCACGACGGGCCATGGTCGGGTAGGCAGGTGCCGCACCCGTGGCGAGGAACCGATCCACCGCCTTGACGAGCGCGCTGACCGGGGCGAAGCCAGGGGTGAACGCACCGACCACGGCGGCCTTCAGGGCCTCGAGGTCCGCCGGGTCCGACGAGGACTCCCGCCCCTTCATCGCGTCCCGGACTTCGCCCAGGACCCGCATGTAGTGTCCCAGGCGGTAGATGTTGACCCTCCCGCCTGGGCGCTTCGCCTCGCGGTCGGACTCCCGCTTGTCCTGCTGGGTCAGCAACCCGCTGAGGACGAGGAGGAACGACTCCACGCTCCCGTCCGCCATCGACGCGCGGACCTGACGGTCGGTCGTCACCA
>Ga0315906_10005220_pt1 | contig 16399 bp, 14 predicted proteins | sample LakEriMetagenome_4_FD_203526 | JGI IMG/M metagenome (GOLD analysis project Ga0315906, IMG submission 203526) | Freshwater fungal communities from buoy surface, Lake Erie, Ohio, United States - Buoy 2 MA122 | ecosystem: Environmental > Aquatic > Freshwater > Lake > Lake biofilm | place: USA...
AGTTTTATAAATTTTTGTTTTTTCTTAGGATGTTTACCAAAGAAATCATCTGGTGTATAACCTCCACCTAATGCTGTTACTACCTCGGTTATCAGCGCGCAATCATCCCAAGTAAACGGATTAGCGCTTTGGTTCGGGAATGGATTCGACTCCCAAGAAAAATTCGCGTTATCCCACTGAAATGGCGTTCTAGTACTCATTAGAAAGTACCTCCGTCAACTAATTTACTTAGGTTTACATTAAACTTATCACCATCACCTTTTGTAAAAGATAGATTAGGGTCTGTAAATGAGGCTGTTGTTAATAAAGATCCAGTTGATTTACCTTCTATACCTGATAGTTGAGAACCATCACCTTGGAATGACCCAGAAAATGATCCTGAGTAGGTACTAATTGCAGAAACGTCTATGGGGAATAATTCAGCCATTATTTGTAGTATTTAAGGTAGTCTTCTTTTAAATATAAACCTAATCCAACAGCGTTATTTTTTTGTTCTGTTAGTAAAACTATATTCCTATTTGTAGTATAAGTAGCATCTCTATCACCTACAAGCTGCCATTGAATTGAAAATTTAATATATAAAGTAGTGTTAATATTATTATATTGATCTTTAGTTAATTCATCAAATAAAAGTTCATTTCTTTTTTTCTTAAAATAGCGAGTAAATGCTCCTATTTCATAATCTTTAGGTGTAGGAAATAAAGGTGGTATGTCTGTAGGTGTTGTAAGAGTTGGGTTAGTTTCATAATAAGAAGGCAAAGCATTAACTAAAACTATTTCTTCATTATTACCATCTCCTGGATATCTGCCAGTGTATGTTTTACCATTATATAGTTTATAATAAAACCCAGAGTAGAAAGGACCATTGCTATTACGATTTTTAATAGTTTTATACTCACCTCCATTAGTTTGAAGATTTTGTTGAATTTTATTTTTAGGATAGTAAGCCATTTAAAATATTTATATTGGATTTCCAGACCTATCAGTATTATATACTCTATCGTCATCTGGTTTGTAAGTAAAGTGCCAAGGTTCATTTATACTTCTACCCTCAGTCCATGACCATCCATAAGTAACTCCATTTTCTCTAATCCATTTTTGAACATTTATTGAAGCACCATCTACAGGAAAAATATCTATAGCTATACCTAGACCATGGTTTGAAGTTCCTGGGAAAGCTGCTGCTACATTAGTACCTTTTTTACGTCTGACTGTTCCTGGTTTAGGTGATGTATCAGTTCTATTTCCACCAGACGCTACATATGCATCCCAGTCAAATATATCATTTTGGACTTCAAATGTTCTATAAGAATCAGTAAGATTATACTCAACCCCGGCAGCATCCATAGCAGCTTTCATTAATATAAACGCGTCAGCAGCTGTTATGGAAAGTCTATGATTACCAATGCCTATACTTTTTAACGCTGAGTCTAGGAGTCTTCCATTACTACCATCCGCTTCTCTTTCATCTTCGTTAACATTAATAGAAGTAAAATTATCTACATTAGGTGGAGCGGTTATAATAACATCACTATATTTTGGACCACATATACTATTTAATGTGGTCATCCATCCATTTTCATCTACACGATGCGATACCCCAGAACATATAAATTGAATTTTATCTTTATAAACACTAGGTAAAAGAGTAGTATCTATAGTATATGATTCATAAATACGAGGACCACTTAACCCTAACATTACTAATTCTAAATCAAACGGTATAAAACCAATACCTGGGATTTTACCACTATTAGTAAATTCACCTATTTCTGATTTAAATATATCAGACATAGCTCCTCTAATTCTAGATATATCAGCTTCAGTAACTTCTCTTCTATTAACTTTATTATTAAAATCAACTAATCTACTAATATTTTGTAAATAGGCATTTTCTACTGTATCAGTTCCTACTCCATTTGGATTACTTCTTTCAGATATAATTCTATCTTCTAGTCCTACATTCCATCTACTTAAAGCGGTTGAATTTGAACCAACAACATTACCATTCTTTTGAGCTCCAACGGTAGTCATTGTAGCGAAATTATTAGAAAGTTTAGTTTTAAAATTAACATTTTGGATAAAACTACCGTAATTGTTTTTTAATATATTAGCATTAAATTGAACAATAGATTTAGCTGGTGTTAAACCAGGTATAAATGTATTATCAATTATTTTATATATATTATCATCTTCATTGTATATAACTTCAAAACTATTTATATTTCCTAAAGCAGTTTGAATACCTTTCATTAAATTAGATAAAAAATTATATAATGAAAGTTCACCATCATCATTAACATTTTTATCTAAAACTGCGGATATATACTCTCCAGCTACATACATATGCATTAAATTACCTATGTATTGTTTACTTTCATCAGCATTTTTAAACCCAGTATCTTTTATCCAATCATATACTCCTAAATTTTCTGAGTTAGAAGAATAGTTACTATTACCATCTAAAAATGATTGTATAACAATACTTTCTCTTCTGCCTCTAACAGCTATAACTGGGGATTCAGTTCTTCTACCTAGATTTTGTTCAAATCTTACTTGTCTTTCTTTAGCCCAATCATGTTGGTATTTAGTTATTTCTTTAATTACTCCAATTTCAATATCTGCTAAAGGTCCATTCCCACCTGCATCATTAAAGTTTTTAAGATAAGTAGCAAAGTTATTAGGATCAGTTCCATCATAAAAATATTTTAAACCTAAATCATCAGTAACAAAACCAGTAACATAGGGTTTACTAGCTTCTATAGTTATTTGAGGAGCAGAGTTAAGACTGTTATATATTTCGTCTGTGGATCTTAAAATATCATAAGTATATCTTCCACCACTAGTTGTATAGATATTATCTAATAGTGTTTGTGGACCAGTTGCGTCTAAATAATAAGCTGTGTCTCCAACAGCTATAGCTGTAGATTCAGGAGAAAATTCGGTTTTACTAATAGGTTGACCAAAAGCTGAGGCATAGTTATTAGCAGCATTAGCGGTATTTGTAAAAAAGACACCTGGTTCTGCTGAGAGTACTGTAATAAATCCGTAAGTTGTTTTAGTTGTTAAGTTTCCTGTTTGTGATCCTTCAATTTGTCCTCCATTTAAAGGTATTAGACATACTTTAGGGTCTGTAGAAGCATGTCTAGGAAATGTTAAACAAAAATTATCATTATAATTGTAATCCATTTTAACAACAGGAGGATTACCATTTTTATCACTTTTAGAAGTATCATAATAAACTAAAAATGATTCTAATATTCTTAATAAAGTTCCTAATTTTAAATAATACTGGATATTTTTTGAAGTACCATTATTAGCATATGCCCCTCCATATAGGTATGGAAATGTCCAACATATAACTTCATTCCAAGTTAAATAATTACTTTCAACACTTTCATCAATACTTCTATTATATACAGTTTGTAAACCAGTAGCTGTAGCTAAAGAACTATTACAAACAGACCAATCTCCAAGATTTACACCATGGGCATAGTTTCTTGATGGGTAAACGTGGATTGGAAGAGTAGATAATACTCTATTAATAGTAGTTCTATAATAATTAGCCTGCATTGATGGAACAGGAGGGTCACCTGATCCTGATGGAGGGTTTGGTAAATCAGGAATTGGTACTCCAGATTTAACAGGATATGATGTATTAATTTTTAAAGATTCAATAATATCTCCTGTTGATCTAGCTGTCATAGTTATATCATATCCCCCATCTGGTCTTAAAGTCCAAGAAAAGTTAGTCACTAATCCAAAAAAAGCATCATAATTACCATTTGAGTCACGTCTAGCTGTTTTAATAGAGTCTAACATGTTTTGGTGAGAAGCTCTAGGACTATTTGATAAAAATTTATTAGAAAGATCAAATCTATTTTGTTGGAATTGACCTTTATTATTGAAGTAAATACTATGACCCCATTCTAATAATATACTATATTTTAGTCTCATATATAAGACTTCAATTATTTGAAATTGTTGAAGATTGTGACATTGTATTTCTATATTAGCTTCACGTAATGAACCTCGGTTCATTGCTTTTATATCAATAGATTTAATTCCTGGTGGTGGGACTAATCCGTAATCAGCATTAGAGTAAAATCCATATGATGTAGGATATTGTCCTATTGCTCCATCATAATACCCATATCCAGAAGTTAAAGCATTTCTATCATAGCTTGTAATAGCACTATTAATATATAAGAATCTACCTCCATATAATTTATAATAACTAGCTAAACCATTATCTGTATATAAAGAATTACCTTGTAATCCTAATTGTTGTAATACAGTATTATCCACATTTACTCCTGATGAAAGGCGAATAAATGGGGTATTTGAATTTTCAAATTGTAGTATTTCTTGATCTTTAAGACCTAGACCTAATTTTTCTTGCCTAACTTGGATTTGGGTTTTGACATATTCATCAAAACTGGCTCCTACAACAACACTGTCAGCCATATCAAGAGTTTAAATTATTATAACTTGTTAGTATATTATTAATGTCTGTAGGTATACGAATTTGTGTTCCTACGGGTATAAATATAGAATTTTGTGGTAAAAGACTGTTTGCTGTTGATATTATCCACCAAAGTGTACTATCCCCATAATATTGGTTAGCTAGTAAATCATATCTATCCCCAATAGTTGTTACAACATATATATCATTAGGAGAAAGAGGTATAGAAGGATATTTAGAATCTCTATATTGTTTAACCCCAGTTTCAGGATTTTTTTCTATTTTTATGTATTGATAACGGTTCATTATTTAGTAAATGATATATCATTAATATCAGGTTCTTGAAAAGTCCCTTGAAATGTTGGTCCTGTTGGGGTTGGAGGTGTTTCAACAGATGTCATAAGAGATGATAAATTTGGATTATTTGGAGAATAAAATGTTGTACCTTGTGGAAGTGGAGGTAATACTTCATTATATTCTTTAGTTATCAAATTTCTATCTTTAATAACATGTGTTCTATTACCAATAAATGCCTCACCTCTTTGAACAGTATAATACAATGTTTTATCAGTAGCTTCACTTATATTATTTATTTGAACTTCACCTGTTACTCCTTGAGATAATGGAATTATATTACATTGTACTTTAATACCTTTAGGCAATTGACCTGTGTATTCATCAGCTCCTACTTGAAATCTGTCTCCATTTAAATTTCGGTTTATATCAAACCCCATATCTGTAATTGGAGAAAAATTTATAGATTTAATAATAGATATAGAATCTCTTAAGTAATCACCCATTGTAAATTTAACTAATGTACCTCTCATTAAACCAGCGTTTGAATAGTCTGGGGTAGTAGCCCAAACTAAACCGTTTAGTTTTTGGTATGTGTTGACCATGTCTGCCCTAGATAGTATAGGAGCTATAAAATTTAAACTTAATTCACGAGTAAATCCTTTATATTTATAAAAATTTTCACCTCTTCCTACATATCTATATGAATCCCATTCTCCACCAAAACTATCATTAAAATCTTCAATATAAGCTCTAAAATTTAAATTTGTATTAGGGCTAGATGCTCCTTCATTATTAATTAATTGAAATTGAAAATCTATAATATCATCCCCAAAATCAAAATTATTATCAGGTGATATAGATAAATTTGGATTAATTATTTGAGTAGTTCCATTTCGTTTTCTATTAAATGAAGTTTGAGAAGTCTTATATGTGTTATTTTTATAAGTACTGAAATCTCCATATCCTGAGAAAGATGGGGAGTATATTTTTGTAACATTAGCACCATCTGGGGCTAAATAAGTCTCAGGAGTTTTTTCAATAGGGTAACTAAAGATAGTTGAGTCTTTAGAACGTGGGATGGCAGATTTAAATGCTAATGGATTTTGAATCCTAATATCAGTTTTACCAATTCCTAAAAATGAACCTGGGCCTCCAGGATAGGATAATAATGTATTAGGATCTAAGCTAATATTATATTTAATTCTACCTTGGACATCACTTGTGTTTGTAGCTAGTAAGTCTTGTTTTATATTAAATAATGATACTAAACGATTAACTCCTACTACACCACTATTATCTACAAGACTGTCATTCTTAGTTATAAAATAATACCCAGTACGTCCACCATTAAAGTAACCGTTTCGGAATATGTTAATACCTTGTTTATTTAAATGGTATCCTATTGATAAAACACCAGCTTGTAGTGGAGGTTGAAGTGGGTTAAATATTCTACTAAAACCATTTTCTACTTTAACATTTTGTCTTTCTAATAGCTCTTGTTTTGCTACAAATAACGCTCCATTTACTGAGGCTCCTTGACTAAATGGATTTAAAAATTTAGTTAATCTCTCAGCATCTTTTAAAGAATCAATTGGATTTAAAACACCATTACGTAATAAAAAATCTGGGGATGAACGTACATTATCGTTTCCTTCAGGTATTGGGGTAACAATATATGGTTGATTACTTGACCCAAAGTCCTTTCTATCATGTCCGTAAGACAGATTAGGGTCAGGAGCTGTAAAGTCTGAAGTAGTCTTTAAATTAGTCCTTAGATTAATTAAAGGCATTATACAGGTCTATTATTATTATATGGAAGAGATTGTGGTGTAGTTGGTGAAGTGCTAAAATATCTTGGTGCTATTGAAGGTGGTGTACCTCCTAAGTCTAAAACAGATGGAGTAGGTAAAGTATTATTAGTTCCATCTAAATATTGTTGGTAATAGTTGTTAACTAAATTTTGGCTATCTCCAGTAATAGAATAATTATTATGCATTGGTGACTGTTTTGTAGCTAATACATTTACAGATGGAGTATTTGGACCAAATGCGGTTAAAGCTGAGCCGTCATTTTGAAGTTTATTTTTTAATCCCATGGTATTTGTTTTTAAGGTTTATTATAAATATTAACTATTACTGCATTGTAACAGATGTTGTGTTAGTTATAGTATTAGTACTATCAGCTATTTTTTTACCATCTAAATAAACATTTAAACGAACTTTAGATATAGCAGCTGCTAAACGGTCATAATCAATAATTGCTCCTTTTTCAGTAGCGGCATTAACTTTATTTAAAGGAGTTACAGTAGCTCCAGGTTTCATAGATAATACCTCAGGTCCATTTTCACCTACTAGTACTGATCCTTCTCCTACTACAGTACCACCTGATGCTAAACCTGGGGTTTCTCTAATATTTCCAGCTTTAGCTTGTGCCTTTTGAGTAGCTGAGTCTTGGGCTGCTAATGCTACAGCGGCCCCAGTTAACACTGCGGCTAATCCTACACCTAATGTTAGGGCAGAAGCTGTCATAATAGCATTAACAGCCATACCTGCTAATATAATACCAGCTGTATATAATAATCCTTTTAATACACCTGCGTTGCTAAGTAAGGAAGAAAAACCAGATAGCATAGCTCCAAATGGACCATCAACAATACTAACAAATATATCTTTTATTTTTTCAACAGCTTGTTGAAATTTTTCAGCTACAGATTGTTGTTCATATTGTTTAGCTAATTCTTGGTCTCCTAATGCCGCGGCTGCTTGCTCAGCGGTCATAGTTTGGCGAAGTAAATCATATTTAGCTTTAGCTGCTTCAGCGTTTTTAACACCTACTTTTTGTAATGCTTCTTGTTCTACTAAAGTGTTAGCTAATTCTTCTCTACTCATACCAACAGAGTTAGCAAATGCTTCTTGTTGGATACGATTCATTTTAGAAAACTCAGCTGATCCACCTATTTGATTTTTTATTTCTTCAGCTACAGTAGCCATGTCATTATTTAATGCTGCTAAACGAGCTGTTTCTAGGTTAATTTGCTTACCAGTCAATAATTCTGCTTCTAGTTCAGCTGAGATACTATCTTCAAAATTAAGTAATTTACCAGATATAGCTTCTACTTTACCTAAATCAGATCCTAACGCTTTGGCTGACACTGCGGCTTCCGCTAATGCCTTACTACTACCTCCTAATGATAATTTAATAGTATTAGAAGCACCAGCTGTTTCCTTCATCAATTGTTTGACATTAATTGATAATCCTTTTTGAGTTGCTAATGCTTTAGCCCCACCTAAAAATTCAGATGTTGTATCTTGTATACTTTTACCAGTAACTAAAGATATTTTATACATACTGGTTAGTTCATCATTAGTATATCCGGCTTGTTCTCTTAATTTAGTAAATGTTGTTAAATCAAGTTCATTAATATCAGCATTAGCTCCTAATGATGCTCCAATAGCCATATAACTATCAGATATTCTTTTAGCACTAAGAGCAACGTCATTAGAATCAGTAGCTATACTAGCAAATTCTTCTCTAAGTTTAAGAGCACCATTATATGACATATTCATATTTTTAGCTAATTCTCCAGCACCACTATCTATAGCTTTAAAAGCATCAAATATTTGTTTAGCTAAAAACGCAACTCCAGTCATAGGATCTACTAAAGCTTTACCTATAACAGGACCCATTTCTTTAAAAGCCATACCCATGGCTTTAGTTTTAGAAACAGTTTCACCAGTTTCATTTTGTATATCAGATACATCAGATTCTACTTTGCTTAAAACATCAGACATTCCTGGTAGGTTGCCTAAGAATGGGATTTTACTAATTCCTTTCAATAAAGCTCCAGTGTTACCTAAAGTTTTATCAATAGCTTGAGAGTTTTTAACAGAACTTTTTAATTGAGCGTTAAAAGTATGTAAAGCACTATTATCATCATTTATTTGAGCTTCTATATTGTTATAAGCAGTTAAAGCGTCTTGGTATTGTTTTTCAAGAGCATTAGAAATATGACGAACATTTTGTAATCTAGTAACCTCAAGAGCATTTTGATCTTTAGCATTTTCTAAATCTTTTATTCTTTGTTTAGCTTTTTTCTGTAGGACTTCTAATTCTTTAGTAGATAGACGAGTAATTCCTTGTTGATGATATTGTAATTTAGTAGCTAAACTTTCTAATCCTTTAAAACCAGTAACAGTTTTACTCACACCACTGTTCATGTTCTTTATTTCATCAACAATATTAGTGAAAGAAATTAAAGAAGCATTAACATCTTTTAAAAGATCCTCATAAGCATCTCTAAGACGAACTAATTCATTAGCTGCGTTACCTTGGCGATCAGCAAGTTGAGCTGCGTTTCTAGCTGCTGACTCAGTAAGTCCATCTATTTTTTTATAGAGATTAATTAATTCTTGAGCTTCTTGAGGTGTTAGTTGTGCCATAATACAGTTATGCTATGTTATATAATATAAATATAAAGAAAGCCAAGTTTTAATACTTGGCTGCCTTTTTAATACTATCTAATTTTCCTTTAAATTGTGGAGGTAAATCTATTTTACCATCTTTAATTTTTTGAGTTTGAGTTATCAAATCATTATCATTTTGTTTATTTTGATTTTCATAATGTTCCCGCAATTTAGTAAAAGTAAATTTACGTAACCAAATGGGCATATTATATATTGTTTCCCAATCATATCCTCCATTACCCCAAAAAACTATTTCATGAATTTGGGTGAATAAATTCATCCTAAATTGAGGTGCTATCTCAGATGTCAGGCCAAAAAAAGCTAAGTCCAATTGGAATTGTAACTTTTTCATTGCTCCCATTGGGAAAAAAGGTCAGATCTACGTCTGGTTGAACCTCCTTTATATACTCCCTTAACGCTCTGGAGTCACGAGCTAGTAAAGCATTGTCAACAAACTCTCTAATATCTTTTTGATCTCTATCACCATTAATAGAAGTGATGATATATTTTAATCTAGTTGATAGTTCTGCTGATGAGTTTTTGTTAATTTTCTTTAAACTATCTATTTCAGCTCTTATCTGCTTTTCGTCTTTGCCAGTTAATAGTTTAAAAGTAACATTAATACCTGTTGATGGAAGTGTAAAATTAAATTCATTAATTCCCTTTCTAAATAATTTAGTGTCTATAGGAATATTTTCTATAGTAGTTAAATCAATATTGTAATCTTCTCCACCCCAAGTAAATTTATAATCCTTACCATATCCTAAAACACGAGCTGCTACTAATAAGGCGTTTTTATCACCTACAATTAAATCATCATAGTTTACATCAGAAACAATAAGTGATTTAACTAACTCATCTAATACTGTGCCTTTACTAATATAATTTTGGTTAGTTAATATATCTTCTTCACGAGCAGTCATATACTTCATTTCAATTTGACCACTTGATAAAGGAGATGATTCAGGGTATACTAACCCTAGGGAAGGAAGCTCAACCATTTCAGTTGGCATTTTAAATTTATTTTCCATAGATTTTATTTATTATAACTTAATGTCTTATATAAATATATATAAAATTAATTTTTAACGCGCTTCATAATTTTCTTTCATGTAAGGATAATATTCATTTACAGGTTTCCATACTTGGTTAAAAGATTTAGCATTGCTCCCTGTGACTCCAGTAACATTAGCAGATGGATAAACTGTTGTACTATCTGGATTTGTGGGTGCAAATAATAAAGCTGAAGGTAATGCTTTTGAGTCTTCAATATCTAGTGCTGTTTCGTCTAATGATGTGACTTGAAGATTAGTAATAGGATTTTTTATATCATTATACTTATCTAAATAAGTACTAGAAGGAGAATACGGTTGAGAGAATTGTGATGGAGCACCATAAAATTCACCTAATGTTACTTGAGGTGATATATAAGGATATTCTGTAGGAGAACTAATAGCATTAGGTATAACAGTTGTAGGAGCGAATGATGGATTTGTATTATCTAATCCTGTTTCATCTAATGTGTTAGTTTGAGGATTAGTTATTACTGATTTTAATTCGTTAACATTACTTAAATATGTGTTAGAAGGAGTATATTTTTGTGTGAATTGACTAGAAACTCCATTATATTCTCCTTTTGCTAACTCAGGATAATTAGTGTCAATAATAGGATTATCAGTAGTAGCAGCTGAAGAAGGATTTTCAATATCTAAACCTGATAGTCCTAGAGTATCTATTTGTATATCTGGGTTAGCGTTTGAGGCGTATCCATTTTCTTCATCCCATTGTTGTGAAAATGGAGATGTTGCTCCACCAAATGCTCCTTGAGCAAACTGTGGATATTGTGTTATTAAATCAGTATTAATAGCTTCATCTAAATTTGTTTTATCTAGAGCATTAGCTACATTACTACCTTTATTTTCTAATCCTAATGTTGTTGATAGGTAAGTCTTAATTGAGTTATATTTTTGTACAAATTGTGATGTGGCATCATTTTTAATATCAAGAGTTAAAACATTATCAGCATTTATTAATCCTAATATTCCTTTAGCCGGGGGGTTAGCTAAGGATGGGTTGTAAGCTGTTTTATCAGCTTCATTATTATCAATACCAGGTGATATTAAAGGTTGTGCCATATTATTTTATTATAAATATTAGAAAAAGAAAGCTCGCTAAAAGCGAGCTCTTTTTATTGTTAAGTAGTGAAATTAGTAATTTAATACGCAGTAATCCACAGCTACAGTCATTGTGATGTTAACAGCAGTATCTGCAGTATCCCAGCTATAATCACCAAAGTTAGCGTCTTTAATAAATGCGCCTTTAAGAATCCATTCACTTACTACGTCTCCAACAGGTCCTAATACATCTAATACTAAATCCTTTTTATAGAAGTCAGAATATCCATCTCTACCTGTTACTGATTCGTGATGTAAACGTACCCACTCCATTACAGCTTGAGCACCAGAAGGTGTGATTGGATCAAATAATGTCATTTGAACATCACCCCATACTGTTTTACCTTTAACTTTACGTTGTATATTAATGTGGTTTAAAGGTACTTCACCTTGAGTTAAATTAATACCATTTACTCCTTTAACCAAATAACTAGGTACACCATCCATATATAGGATAAATCTATTAGCCTGTTTTGGTTCAAAGGCTGTAAAGAATATTTGGTTTGAATCTAATATTGCCATGTCTTTTTATTTATTATAAATATCTATATAATTAATCTTTATGCTGGGAAGGTAGCTCCAGTTGGTGTAATGTTGAAATCTAAGTAAATAAATTCAGCAGTTTTAGTAGGTTGTAAATAAATTTGACCTACCATTTGATTTTGATCAATTACTGTTGGGGTATTATTACTATCATCCATTATTACTTGGAAAGCATACAAACCTTGTCTTTGTTGAACTGATTCTAAGTATGGGTTAACTTGTGCTAAGAAGTTATTTCTTGTAGCAGCTGTATTTTGTTCAAATACTAGATTTTGAGCTACTTGAGAAATATAATTCTTAAGAGCAATTAACAAACGACGAACATTCACGCGATCTAAAGCTGAAGCTTGTGTTTGTAATGTCTTTTGACCATATACTACTACTCCAGTTCCTGGGAAGGTAGCTATTGGATTAACTTTACCGTTATATAAAGTGTCTCTGTCACCTTGTGCTAAACGTCTTTCAGCTCTAATCACAGTGCTTAAACCACCTCTGTTTATACCTGCTGGTGCAAACCATGGTTCAGAAACACTATCATTATAAGCATATACTCCACCTATCACAGTTGAAGCTGGTACCCAAACGTTTTGTCCTGAGTCTGGATCATTAACTTGGACCCATGGCCAGTAAGAAGCAGCATATGAGCTATTTCTAGTAGCAGCTTGACCAGTAACATCACTTACTAATTTACCATAAGCTACTAAGTCAGCTACTAAAATAGCATCTCCACGATTTTGAGTATTAGTTAAAGCAGTTGTTATAGTACTGGTGTAATCTTGATTATATACACCTGGCATTAATAATACATTGTATTTGTAATCATCTTGGTTAGCTAATAAAGTTAAACTAGATGTATAGTTAGCTGCTACTAATCCTTGAGTATTTGAACTATTAATATTTTGGTAGAAATTAGCTCCAGCTATTACAGCTCCACCAGCTCCACCAAATGATCCACTAGCTGCTAATGGTAAAGATCCAGTAAATGCTGGGTTTGGAGTACCACTATTTAAGAAGTAATTAGGAGTAGTTAAATTAACTGATTTTACACGTACATATCCTGAGCGGTTAGGGAAACTACCTGTTAATTGTAGGTAAGCTGTACCTGTTCCACTATCAGTTTGATATGTGTATTTGTAATCACCTATTACTCTAGCTACATAATTTGGAGAAAAAGGATCTAATGTTAATCCAGCATATGTTTCTAGAACAGTTTGATTATTAGTATTATCATTACCTTGGCGAATTACTAAATCAAATGTTCCTGATGAAGTATTTGGGTTAAGTACTTGCCATCTTACATTGTTAGCAGTTCCATTAACTAATGCTCCTGTTGAATCTTCTGATCCAGTACTATTAGCTATAGCTCCTTCAGTTAATGTTTCTAAAACAAATACTGGTACAGTAGCTAAACTAGCACTAATAATAGCACTACTAGTTGCTGGGGTGTAAGCTCCATTCACAACACGAGTTACTAATAATGATGTACCTCCATTTTGGAAGTAATTATAAGCAGCTATAGATGTGAAATAAGTATAAGTTTGAGCTGATGTTAAGGATCCGCTTGTAAAAGTAGTTCCAAATTTTTGTTGATATTGAGAATATGAAGTCACTACAGTTGGAATACCAACTGGACCTGAAACTGTTGGACCTACAATAGCTGCTCCAGCAGTTATTGGGCCAGCGGTTACAAATGAGCTATCATTTTCTCTTGCTAATACGCCTGGTGATATTAGAGTTTCTGCCATGGTTTATGTTATGTTTGTTTTAATTATAAATATCTTAAAAAACGTCAAAATCATGAAACCGGGATAAATTCTCCTTTTTCTAAATCAATATTTCCATCACCATATTTTTCTTGAAGTTCTTTAGCTACTTTAGTTTCGTCTTCAATTTGTTTTTGAAGTTGTGACTTAAGAGATTGTTTATCTAACTCTAAAAGTTGAATACGATACTCTACTGTACCTAATGCTTGAACCAAGTTTGATTGGTTAGTTTGAATTGTCTTTAAAGATTGAATTTCTTCTTGTGTTAAAACTTTGTTTTCCATAAAATTATTTTTTGTTGTTTATTTGTTTATTATAAATATTACGTGTTTGTTGGTAAGTTATTAATATCTGAAACTGCTTCAGTAGTAAATAAAACTCTATTTTTATCTGAGAATTTACCTACAAATGAAGTATCTTTTTGTATTGTATCTGGTATAATATAACCAAACATTTTAAGAGTAAAAGTGCTTTTAACTATTCTTTCAGCATTATCTGATAATTCTACAGTAGATGAAAACGAATCAATATTAGTTTTAAATTTGAAACGTTCAGGATCACCCCAATATGCGTCAGAAGCATATTCAACTGCTTCAATAATTTTGTTTAATTGATCATTATAATAAGTAATTACAGCACAATCATATGTTACTGTTAAATAGTCAGGTACAACTGTAGCGTATAATGTTTGTTCTGGTTTAATCCCATTAAGGATATTAAATTTACTATAAGCATTTTGTTTACTATATTTTTTACTTGATACAGCTATATTGTTAGGTTGATTAGCGTCTAACTTATTAGTTATAGATCTATTTTTTTCAATACTATTTCTTTTAAACATTAATAATGGAGCCATTATTTTACCATTCAAATCTCTATAATATCCATCCTTTTGAAATGATTTCCATTTTTCAGGTGAACCATAGATAACAGGAACAGGTATTAATTCTCCATTTTGTTTAACAGTTGGTCTAATAACATTTTGAAAATAATACATTACCGCCCAGTCTAAATCTTCTAATCCAACTGAGAATGGTTTTACTGTGTCATCTTTAAAAGATGTTTGTAATGCTCTATTAGGTTGATTAGCATCATTAGGATTACCAGTAGGAGCAAACCCAGGACCACCAGGTGTAAGTGGTTCTTGTAAAGATTCACTTATTTCTCTCTGTGTTTTAGGTGTTACTTTTCTTTGCTTAGCCATTATAATCTTTGTTTAATGATGTTAACACGATCTGCAGGAATGTAATGAGTATCACATACTAAACTTACATTATATCCAAAGTTTTCTAAGCCTGGGTTTAGCGGGTTTGTACCATATGGATAGTCGGGGTCTTTACCAGCAAAATATTGAGTGTGAACTGTGTTGTCGACTTCAAAGTAACTTTCTTGATATAAAATAACATCTCCTACTTCAGGTACTATAGCAGCATCTACTAAATCGTCTGTTAAAAATGCTACTTTAATAGCCCATCCAAAATCAACTCCAAATTCACTTGTAGGACTTGTGTTGTTATCTATAGTAATTAAAGCATTTAATAGTATTGGACCATCAAAGAATTTACCACCGGATGCTTCTCCATACATGTTTACTTTAGTTTTATCTAAAACATACTTATAGATAGCAACTTGTTGAGTGATAACATTTCCCATCAACTCACGGTTGATTTTTCTAAACATTGATATGTCTCTTGCAGAGCCAAATATTGCCATTATCCGATAAATATAGTCATTGGTACATTTAATATCTCTTGTCTTCTAAAATCACTTTCTTGTGAACGTCTTTCTAATAACGCCTTTTTAGAAGTTTCATCAAAATATAATCTTAATCTTTCTATTAATGCTGTTTTTTCTGCTGTAGCAGCTGCTAGTAAATCTGACTGGTTTAAAGTCATGTTTTGATCAGGAATAGGAACTGTAGAGTATTTTCCACGAACATATCCTAACATTTCTTTACATAATGCTAAGCAATACTCATATATCCATTGTCTACCAACTGAGTTAATTTGGCTATAAACTGGGTTGCCATATGGAGCATTAGATGGATTTGTAATACCACCTGGTGTTACTAATCCGTTTGTTAGTCTTTCTTGTATTTTAATATACTCAAACCATAAAAATCCATCTCTAACATCTTGATCTGATGGTATGGGGAATATTTTTATCTTATTATTTATGATATTGAATGTGTAAGCAGATAAGCGAATTGTATTACTTAATTCTATACCTTGTACCACAGCAGCATCATATGCTACAGGCATCATCAAATATCCACCTCCGTATCCTCCACCGTATAAACCACCATATAATCCAACTGCTGGTACTCCTCCTAATCCTGCAAATCCTCCAAATGGAGCATACATTTGGTTTACAGCTGGTAGTGATTGATAAAATACAGATTTAATTTCTATTCCACCAGTAATACCATTGTCTGTAGCCCATGTTCCTAAATCATATTCTTGTATACTTGAGGTTAAAGCTAATGCTCCACTATAATAAGTTATATTACCACCTGCACCAGCTTCCGAAGCATACTGTTGTGAGAGGCGTACTATAGCCCCCATATTGGGCGTAATAAGCGCGTTATTTAAATTTGAAGACGTAGGTGCACCCTCTAGTGATAACATATTATCTCGCACTTGATAAGCGTAGAGTTCGTTACCATATGTGGTAACTGCTTCTTCAAAAGCAGCA
>Ga0315906_10005222_pt1 | contig 16398 bp, 6 predicted proteins | sample LakEriMetagenome_4_FD_203526 | JGI IMG/M metagenome (GOLD analysis project Ga0315906, IMG submission 203526) | Freshwater fungal communities from buoy surface, Lake Erie, Ohio, United States - Buoy 2 MA122 | ecosystem: Environmental > Aquatic > Freshwater > Lake > Lake biofilm | place: USA: Lake...
GGTCTTGGATACTTGGCCTATTACACCCACAAAAACGGAAAACGCAATTGGAACGTCTACACCATGGCACTATTGTTTGCTGTGCTTGGCTACAGCTCATATGGAATGGTGGTTATTCGTTCTATGGCCAACCCTGCGATCGATATGAACAATCCAGAAGACCCTTATAAGTTTTATGGATATATCACCCGTGAACAATATGGCGATAGACCCTTGGTAAAAGGTCCCTTCTTTAATGCACCCCGCCCTAGCGAATGGGCTTACTATAACGGCGAACAGCCTTCTAAGCCAGACTCCCGCGAAACAGGCGAGAAGTTCTTTAAAGGTGAAACCAAATATGAAAGCGGTGGAAAAGGATATGAACCTGAATTTGCCGATGAGTATATGACCATTTTCCCAAGAATGGGAAAATCGAATAAGTCGGGCGACGCCAAAGGATATCGTGAATATGGCGGAATGGGTGATGTTCAGCAGCAAATGGAAGGCATTCGCGAACGCGCGCGTCAAGAAGGACGAGGATTGAACAATAGTGAAAAACAACAAATTCAAGAATTGGACTTGCAAAAGCCCACTTTTGCCAATAACCTCACCTACTTCTTGAATTACCAAATTGGGCATATGTACATGCGTTATTTCGCATGGAACTTTGTGGGCCGCTTTAACGACCAACAGGCTAATACAGGAAATTCTAAATTCGATGGCAACTGGTACTCAGGTATAGGTTTTATTGATGGCATGAATGTAGGTCCACAAAAGAACCTGCCTGATTATTACAAAAACCAAAAAGCAAGAAATGCCTATTTCTTCCTGCCATTGTTGTTGGGCTTGTTTGGTTTGTTTTACCACTACAGAAAATCCAAACTTGACTTTTGGTTGGTAATGGTTCTGTTCCTATTTACAGGATTACTTATCAACGTATACATGAACCAGCCTCCTTACGAACCCCGTGAAAGGGACTATTCGCTGGTAGGTTCGTTCCAAACCTTCTGTATCTGGTTGGGATTGGGTGTTTTGGCTATCGCCGATATGCTTCAAAAATACCTGAAGAAGAATGCAGCCGTTGTTGCAGTAGCCGCTTCAACCCTATTGGTGCCCATGAATATGGCATATCAAGGTTGGGACGACCACGACCGTTCAGGCCGCTACATCGGTATTGATCTTGCAAAAGACTTCCTCAATAGCCTGGAGCCGAACGCGATACTGTTTTGTAATGGGGATAATGACACCTATCCACTTTGGTATGCCCAAAACGTAGAAGGTTACCGCACAGATGTGCGCATTATCAACGAAAGTTTGTTGCCTACAGAATGGTATAGCACTGTGTTGTTGGATAAGGTATACAATTCTGACCCATTGCCATTAACCGTTACTAAAAAAGACCTGCAAACAGGTAGCTTCGAATACGGTATTGAAGTAGAACGCAAGATGTATCCAAAACCACGTTCTATGCGCGAAACCATCCAAGAGCTATTGAAAAACAATGGCCATGGCGTTTCTCAAGATGTGTGGCACGGTGGTACTTGCTTCATTAAAGTAGATAAAGAAGCGGTGAAAAAGAGAGGCCTAGTAAGCAGAAAAGATTACGGTCTTATTGCCGATAGCATTATGATTAATGTGGGTGGTGATTACATCACCAAAGGTGATTTGGTTGTGTGGGATTTGATTGCTACCAATGCAGAACAAGGTTGGAAGCGCCCTATTTACTTCACTTCAGTGAGTGGATTTGACTTTAATAACCTAAACCCATACCTGCAATTGGAAGGCTTAGTGTATAAGTTTGTTCCTGTGCGCGGCGGAACAGGTGACCAAAACAGCCCAGCTAAAATCGCAGACTTCCAGTTGTATAACAACTTGGTGAATAAGTTCAGCTACTATGGCATGAACAAGAAGAAAAATTTCTTCCTCGATGATAAGGCTTCTTATGTTCCTAGAGATATGCAGCGCTTTGCATTGGATCTTGCCTCATATTATCAGGGTGAAATTGCCATGTATGAAGGCATCAAAGGCATGACTGACAGCGGCAAGGCGGTGAACCCACCTCCAGGCTATGCGGATGTAAATAGCTACCTCAACTTTATGAAAGATTCAATTCCTGTGTACAAGCAGCGCACCGTAACAGCCCTGAACAAAATCTTGACGGAAATGCCTGAATCAGTTTATCCAATGGATAAGATGTTCAAGACTGAATATGCAGTATTGCTGCTTGAATTTGGCGATGAGAAAAACGCCAAGAAAATGATGGATATGGCGATTGAAGACAATGCACAGTTTGCAAGATATTTTTCTAAGTGGGCCGATGAATATGATTGGGCAATGCGTGAAGTTTACTTCAGTAAGCAGTACATCAACCGTATTAAAGACGTTTGTAAGAAAAAAGGCAAAACCGAGTGGTTGAATTATTACAACCAGAAAACTGCCGGTATCTAAAATAGTAAAAAGCCCCGGAATTCCGGGGCTTCTTTTTTTATGAAGAACACATCATTTGTATATGGCATTCGCCCGGTTCTAGAAGCCCTAGAATCAGGTAAGCCTATTGACAAGGTTTGGATACAAGAAGGACAAGTATCCGGCCAACTGAAAGAGATTCTGAGCATCTTACACCAGCGCCGAATTATATGGAAGCAGGTACCACAGGAAAAGTTATTCAAATTGGGTGGTGGCAACCACCAAGGTATTGTTGTCGCTATCTCTGCAGTGGAGTTTGCAGAGATAAGCAATGTAATTGCAGAAGCTTTTGAAAAAGGCGTAGACCCATTTATTTTGGTACTTGATGGTGTTACCGATGTGCGCAATTTTGGGGCAATCGCCAGAAGTGCAGCTTGTGCCGGTGTGCATGCAATCGTAGTCCCTGAAAAAGGAGGAGCTGCGATCAACTCTGATGCGGTTAAAACTTCAGCAGGCGCCCTGCTTAAAATACCCGTGTGCAGAACCAATTCGCTGCATCATACATTAAAGTCTTTGAAAAACTCAGGACTTACCATCGCGGGAGCCACTGAAAAAGGAGCCGACTCTTTCTATAGCTGCGACTTTACTGGACCATTAGCCATTGTAATGGGAAATGAAGAAACGGGGTTAAGCGCGGATACATGGAAGATGTGCGAAGTAAAATTCAAAATTCCGATGAGTCCTTTCGGCGTAGGTTCTTTGAATGTATCTGTGGCAGCAGGCATCGCTATGTTTGAAGCCATGCGCCAACGGTCAATCGCCCAAGAATAACACACGCTGATGGTATAAAACTCCATCAGCTCGCATTCTCACTACAATGTTTCCCCTATGCTGCAAGGTTACAACAATGCCTTCCGCAGCGTCATATATAAACTCACGCAGCACTTTACCTGTAATATCCATGATTTGCACCTGCAAATCACCCACAATGTCAGATGGGAAAAACTGTAAACCACCTGCAGCAGTCCCTATGTGTACTTGTGATGCGAGGTTCGAATTCTGAGTATTCGCCGTTGCCAAAAGTCGCGGATGCGCATAACTGGCCCCTGATGTTAAAATGGTGGAAGGTAGCGGTAAAAAATTGGGATCGAAAAATGTGTAGGGATCGGTTAATTGCAAGTCACGGGGTGCCGATAAACTGCCATTGCCAAAACCACTACTCAGGAGCCAAGTGCTCCGATTAAAATCGGGATATGCCTGTGCAAAGCGGTTTGTAGTGTCTAGATTCATGGTTTTCATGCCCGCAAATTGGTTATTCTGAAAGACCACCAAGCCCGCCGACATATTTGCGCCCACCCCCATTCCATCCAGCATAAGGCCTCGAGTATACCCGGCTATGGCCGAGTTAAAAACTGCGCATCTCCCATTGCGTCGCAGATGCACTGCATAGCGGAAGTTAGAATTGTATGGCGTGTTGGGCAAAGTTAAGGGACCCAAAAAGGTTACATTGGATAGGGTCGGATCGGTAAAGGGTTGCGCTTGGGTAGCCAAGGCGTCGTTCTGAATCTCCAAGCCAGAAGCGCCCCTGCTCCCCGCTTTTGTGCTGTCTCTGAGAATTACGGCATACTGTATAAGCCCCGTATATCCCATATCCATGGTTATGTCTGAGTTATAGCCTCGAAACAGTGCAAGATGTTTTAGCTGGGCAGTGCCACCTGCGATATGGATTCCATCATTACCACAGAAACTAATTTGAATATGATGCAGTTGCGTTCTGCGGCCAACCGCACCCAATGCCAATGCGCTAATTTCTTTATCTGGTTGGTATTGGACACCCGCAAACTCGATGCGTGTGTAGGAAATGGAACCCGAACTGTCTTCGTCATCATTGCCACCAAAAAGCCCATCTCCATTGGCATTGTTAATGCCTGCCCCAATATCCGACGAGCCACCGTTCGCATTGATTCTTGCCTTTCCTAGCAACACAATTCCGCCCCAATCTCCGTAGGTGCGCGCACCTGTTCCCTCCGAACTGGTAAAAACGATAGGATTGGAAGGCGTACCATCACAGATTAACTTACTGCCCTTGGTTATAATAAGTGCAGACGCACTTAAAACATCGCTACGAATAATGGTGCCTGGTTCGATAGTCAACGTGGTGTTATTCTTGACATAGACATACCCCTTCAGCAAATAGGTCTTGTCTGCCTTGAGTGCAGTAGGACTGGTAATATTGCCCTGCAACAAAACCGTACCCGCAGGGTAACTGCTCGCCCTCGGGTTCCAGTTGGTCCATCCTTGCGTCCAATCCACCGTGCCGAAAGCACCAATGTAATTGTCTGGCGTAAAAAACCCCTGAGCCAAACAAAACAAAGGCCCAAACAACGTACACGTAAAAAGCGCCCTGAACATAGGCTTATCGGATTCTATAAGTAAAGTTCAGCAACAATAATGGAGCAATCTTCATGCGGTTTACCACACGGTCGGTATCGCTAAACGAACGTTTGTTGTCCGTATTTTGATACAGTACCAGATCTTGAGAGAAGATATCGCCAGCGGTGAATTTCACCTCTGCACGCTTGCTTAGTGACTTCGCGACTTGAATGTCTAGGATATGTCGGGTCTTTTCGTAAAAATCAGGATAATTGGTGGTGCCTACTGAGTAAAGGCGGTGACCCAAAGTATTGTAATTGATTGCAAAACTAACCCCTTTGGCGCGGTTAGAATAGTACAAACCTGCATTGACAATATAGGGTGATTGGCCTTGCAGCGGGCGCGACACATTGGCTACACTCCCTGCGCTGTCGAAATACTGGAATCGCACCTCAGAAAAGGTGTAATTTATGTTTGAAGCCAATTCATAATTTCGCAAGCTGTAAGAAAACTTCTTCAGCTTGTAGCGAAACTCCATTTCCGCACCATATACAGTAGCAACGGTAGCATTTTTGAACTGCAAACTGCGCACTGGATCTTGACTTACCAATGATACCGTCTGTTCTACTGGGTTTCTAAAATCTTTTATAAATGCACCAATTGAGAAACTTTGACCATCTCCAGGAAAGGTCTCATAGCGGATATCAAAATTCTGAATGGTACCACTGCGCAAGGTGTCGTTGCCGACAATACTTACAAAGTTGATAAAGTCAAAATAGCTAAATGGGCTTATTTCCCTAAAATCGGGTCTCGTCACCGTGGTCGCATAGCCAAATCGCAAATTGGTGCGTGGTGTGAGTAAGAAGGTAAATGCCAAACTAGGCAGTATATTTAAGTCATCGAGTTTCGGATTGATGTCCCCAACTCCTGCTTTTTTAGTCTTCATCTCTTGAAAAAACTTCTCAACGCGCACACCGCCCGTAACGCGGAAGAACCGATCGAAAATATTATCCATCATGAGGTAGGCCGCATGCAAGGAAGATGTTCCCGTATAACTATAGCTCGGGTCGTCGATTTCATCATAGCGGAATCCATTTCCACCCATATGAGATGGATCAAAAATTTGGTTGGCGTTGAGGTATTTCAGTGAATCTGGGGTGTCGAAACTATTGTCAACTACAGATAGCACACGGGCTTGGAAGGTGCGTGCTTTGAGTTGGTGAAACCCACCTGCTTTCAAATCCATTTTATACCTATCGGCTAAGAATGTTCTTAGAAATGAATACCCCGCAAATCGGATATTCTCTTCCATCCCTGTATACATTTTACCTGCATTGGTAAAGCTTGCTCCAGGCCCCACAGCCGCTTTAAAGGGATCGGTGGTACCAGTATTTCGGGTATATAATAAACGACGGTAATCGGGCGCACTGCGATTTACAATTTGTGCCCCTGCGTCCCACTTAAACTTGATTTCAGCCGAGGGTATAAAATGCTCACCTGAAAGTTGAGAACCAAAGAAATAGTTATAACTATAACTTAGACCGCGGCTTTGCTCATCTGAGCCTCTCTCATAATCCGTGCCTTCGCGCACATTGTTTTCTTCAAATGCATTATTATTAATAAAATTGCGCCAAGTGATTTTATTCTTCTTATTCACCTTCATGGCAAAATTCAGAATCCCTCCCAACAGCACATTGTCATTATACAATTGATCCGAATATTTGCGCGTAACAGCATTACTATTAAACTCTGTGCGGCTCAGTTCATTGAATTTTTGGATGCGAGAGTAACTTAGGGCAAAAAGCACCCCAGTGGGTCTACCGCTGAATAGAAAACGTGTACTGTTGGAGAATTGAAACTGTAAACTTGGAAGCGCCGTTCTAGATTGCAGGCCCCAATCATTGCTAAACTTTTTACTAAACTCAGCACGATCTGCGCGTGTAAGGCTAGCCATATAATCCCCGCGCACTGGCATACTCGCAGGTAGCAGTCTGCCGCTTGCCCCCATCCCCAAAAAATCAGCACCTTTATTGGTCTGCCATTCCATGGTCCTTCCCATGGTATTGGTGTACCCGCCAAAACCCAAGGAAACTGTTTGGACATTTTCATCGGGTACATCCCGCATATTGATGAGGATAACGGCACCTGCAAACTCACCTGGCTGATCTGGCATACCTGATTTCACGACCATCAGGTTATCCAGAAGATTTGAAGGAATTACATCAAAGGCAAAAGACTTCCGATCGGGCGTGGTGCTAGGCATGGGTATGCCGTTGAGCATGGCCACATTGTATCGGTCAGCCAGGCCTCTGATAACAGGATATTTGTTATCTTGTATCGAAATACCACTCACCCGGCGCATGGCTTCAGCGGTATTCCTATCGGGAGTGGTTTTTATGGTTTCCTGAGAAAGTCCATCCATTATAGAAGGCGAACTTTTGCGTTCCGAGGCAACACCTGCATTGTTGTTTTTCTCTGGTTTGCGCGCGGTAATTACCACCCCTGCCAGCGATTTCACGCTATCAAACATGGCAATGCGCACTACGATAATCTCATTGGCAGTAACCCTCAGCAGCGGCACATACGTGGTTTTGTGATTGATCTCTCGCAGCTCAAGAGAATAAATACCCGGAGCAATATTGCTAAACAGAAATCGGCCTTCTACATCCGTGACATCTTCTGTTCCTCCTGGTTTTAGTGAAATGGTAACACCTACCAGTTCTCGGCCGGTTATGGCGTCAGTAACCGCACCTGCGAGTCCACCCGTTTGTGCAAGCAGATTGCTCCCCGCAGAAAGTAATAAAATTGCCGTTAAGATTCCCCTCATGAATTGAAAATTCACATGCAATATGCACGTTTTTTATGGCTAAAAAAAGCAAAAGCGAGAAGTGTATCCAATAGTGGGCACTTATATGTTTTCAGGCTGCCATTTATACAAATTCAACCATGTATCTTGTGTATCTTTGCAGACTACTTATGCTCCCCATTCAAATGGTGGACCTGCAAACGCAGTACACCCGACTTAAATCCGACATCGATACAGCCATAGGGAACGTGCTGCAATCTGGTGCCTTTATCAAGGGTCCAGAAGTTAAGTGTTTTGAACGCGACTTGGCTCAATTTACAGGCGCCAAGCATGCCATTGGTTGCGCCAACGGCACAGATGCATTGCAAATTGCGTTCATGGCCCTACAGGCAGCACCAGGTAGTGAGGTAATCACCCCTTCTTTTAGCTATGCCGCGCTTGCCGAGGTGCTTCATTTACTCGGATTAAAACCTGTATTCTGTGAAGTACACGAGGACAGCTATCTCATGGATGCATCGAAAATTGAAAGTTTAATTACCGATAAAACCATTGCCATCTCACCCGTTCACCTTTATGGGCAGTGCTGCGATATGGAGGCCATTTTGGCCATAGGCCAAAAGCACAAACTTTACGTAATTGAAGATACTGCTCAAGCCATTGGCGCTGTATATACTTTTTCAAATGGCACCAGCCAACAAGCAGGAACCATGGGCCATATCGGCACCACTTCCTTTTTTCCAAGCAAAAACTTGGGCTGTTATGGAGATGGTGGCGCCGTATTTTCTAACGATGGCGTCTTGGCCGAACGTATGGGAATGGTTGCCAATCACGGACAAAAAGTAAAATACTTGCACGAAATTGTGGGTATCAATTCCCGTTTAGATACCCTTCAGGCAGCAATTCTTCAGGTTAAATTGCCGCATCTAAGAGATTTTGAAGCCCGCAGAAACCATTGCGCCGGTGTTTATGATTCGGAGTTAGGCCAAATCCCTGGAATTCAAGTTCCCAAAAGAGTGGCAAACTCCACCCATGTGTTTCATCAATATACCATAAAATTGCAGTCGCATGAGCAGCGCGAAGCACTTAAGGCTTATTTGATTGAGAAAAAAGTACCATGTATGATCTACTACCCAACCCCCTTACATCAGCAGCAAGCCTATGCACAAAATCTTCACATGGAGCTAACAGAAAACCTATGCAAACAAGTGTTATCCCTTCCTATTCATACAGAAATGGAAGAGGAACAACTTCACTATATATGTTCCACCATTCAAGAATTCTTTAAGGCATGAAAATCGCTGTAATAGGCACCGGATATGTGGGTTTGGTAAGCGGTACTTGCTTCGCTGAAACAGGCAACCGCGTCATATGTGTAGATATTGATGACAACAAGGTAAAGAAGCTTTCCGAAGGCCAAATTACCATTTATGAGCCCGGATTAGAAACCTTGTTCAAACGCAACCTTAAAGAAGGACGCCTGCATTTTACTACCCAATTGGAAGATGCGGTAAAGGCTTCAGATGTTATCTTTTTAGCCCTTCCTACCCCTCCCGGTGAAGATGGAAGTGCTGATTTGAAATATGTATTGGGAGTGGCCCGCCAAATCGGACAAATCTTAGAACCTGGTGACTACAAGGTTATTGTAGATAAAAGCACTGTGCCTGTAGGAACAGGCGATAAGGTGCGCAATGCCATTCAAGAAAATTACTCTGGTGATTTTGATGTGGTATCCAATCCTGAATTTTTAAGAGAAGGGGTTGCTGTAGAAGACTTCATGAAACCAGACCGCGTAGTTATAGGTGTTGAAAGCAATAAGGCCAAACAAGTGATGTCTGAGCTTTATGCACCCTATGTACGTCAAGGCAATCCATTGATTTTTATGGATGTCCGCAGCGCAGAGCTTACCAAATATGCGGCAAATAGCTTTCTGGCTGCCAAAATCTCATTTATGAACGAAATCTCTAGGCTTTGTGAAATCCTCGAAGCCGACGTGGATATGGTGCGCTTAGGCATTGGTTCGGATGCCCGTATCGGCAAAAGGTTCCTTTTCCCTGGTATTGGTTACGGTGGTTCTTGCTTTCCAAAAGACGTAAAAGCACTGATTCACTCCGCCTCTGAGGTGGGTTATGATTTTAAAATCTTAAAAGCGGTAGAGCAGGTAAACGCCATTCAAAAAAAGGTACTCATACCCAAAATTACACAGCGTTTCGGGTCTGCTTTATCCGGTAAAACCGCCGCAATGTGGGGTTTGGCATTTAAACCAAATACCGATGACATTCGCGAAGCACCAGCCTTAGAAATGATAGAAGATTTGCTTCAAGCTGGAGTGAAAGTGCGTGTGTTTGACCCAGAAGCCATGGAAAATGTAAAGGACATTATGGGTAATAAAATCACTTTTTGCAGCAATCAATATGAAGCTACCGAAGGTGCAGATATGCTCATCATCGCGACAGAATGGCCTGAATTCAGAACTCCTGATTTTGAACAGTTGGAACAAAAACTCAACGAAAAAGTAATTTTTGACGGCCGCAATGTGTTTGAACTTGAAGCCATGCGCCGCAAGGGCTTTGAATACTTCAGCATAGGCAGAAAGGATATTTATGCCTAAAGAAAGAGTACTCATTACCGGTGCAGCCGGATTTCTAGGTTCGCACTTGTGCGACCGCTTTGTAGCCGAAGGGTATCATGTCATTGGCATGGATAACCTAATTACAGGCGATATGCGCAATATTGAACACCTCATGCACCTCGAAAATTTTGAATTCTATCACCACGATGTTTCAAAATTTGTGCATGTACCAGGTGAGTTGAAGTACATCCTCCACTTTGCAAGCCCTGCGTCACCCATTGATTACCTCAAAATTCCCATTCAAACCTTGAAAGTAGGATCGTTGGGTACCCACAATCTCTTAGGCTTGGCAAAGAGCAAAAATGCGCGCATATTGGTGGCAAGCACCAGTGAAGTATATGGCGACCCGGCCGTGCACCCTCAAAATGAAGACTACTGGGGCAATGTAAACCCTGTAGGACCAAGAGGGGTATATGACGAGGCAAAACGTTTCCAAGAAGCCATCACCATGGCTTACCATACCTACCACGGCCTAGAAACCCGCATTGTGCGAATTTTTAACACCTATGGCCCACGCATGCGCTTGAATGACGGGCGTGTGCTTCCTGCTTTTATTGGTCAAGCCCTCCGCGGCGAAGACCTCACCATTTTTGGCGATGGAAGCCAAACCCGCAGTTTCTGTTATGTAGATGATTTGGTAGAAGGTATTTACCGCCTGCTATTGAGTGATTACGCTTATCCCGTGAATGTGGGAAATCCAGATGAAATAACCATTGGACAATTTGCTGAGGAAATCATCAAACTTACGGGCACCACCCAAAAAGTGATCTATAAAGACCTACCGGTAGATGACCCCAAGCAACGCCAACCTGATATCACACGGGCCAGGGCTATTTTGAATTGGGAGCCGAAAGTATCACGTGCAGAAGGGTTGAAAATCACGTATGATTATTTCAAATCCTTGCCAAACGAACGTTTGTATGATGAAGCACATCATAAAGACTTCGACAAGTACAAGAAAGATTAACACTGCGCTAAAAAGCGCTAGGTCGTAAGCGTTCTATTTTCAAAAAGCATAAAAAAAAGGCGGAACCCTCATTCCGCCTTTTCCACTACTTGGTGTTACTCAGCTAGGCTATCGGATCAAGTGAACCACACCATCCGCTGAAATATCATCACCGCTGAAGAGTCTTGCATTGATTTTATATACATAGACTCCGCTTGGGCACATTTTGCCCTTTTTACGGCCATCCCAACCTTCATTGGGGTCTTTGGTTTCGAATACGATTTCACCCCATCTGTTATAGATCTGGAAGAGATAGAAATCCTTTTGCACGTTTATCGCGCTTGGCTTAAACACATCGTTGCGTTCATCATTGGTAGGTGTGAAGGCATCCGGTACATGCAATATGCCACGTGGATTCACATAGATAGGCTTGGGCAACAATAGGGTATCATAACAGCCCTGACTGCTTACTGAAATCAATTCCACATCATAATGCCCCGTATCGTTTACTTGGAAATAGGGATTCACCAAAAGGCTATTCCCAACGCGATTTCCAGTGCTGCTGTTGTACACATTCCATTGATATCCTACAGCTCCTGTAGTCAGGTTTCGGGTTGTGAATTTGGCATCAGGAAGGTATAATATAGAGGGCGTGAGATTGAAATACGTGAATGGTGCATTCAATACTTTTATGAACTGCTTCTTCTCCGTTTTACCCTCACCCCCTGGACCTTTTGCGATCAAAATCACGTCGTAATATCCGCTGTACTTATAGGTATGGACTGGGTCCTTGTCCTCACTTCTTTCACCGTCACCAAAGAACCATATATAGCGGTCAGAGTTCACAGAAAGGTTGGTAAACTGCACGGTAAGCGGCGGGCAACCTGAATCACGGTCCACTGAGAAGTCCGGTGTTGGGAAGGCTGGCTCTATGCGTACAAAATTGCAGAACATATCCTTACAACCCCCATTATCTACCGTCAAACAGATTTTATAGTCTCCAGAGTCGCTAAAATCGTGGGTTGCATTTTGAATCGTACTCGTTGCAGGTATACCCGCTGGATCCGAGAAATCCCAGAAATAGGTCAGTGGTATCACACTGCGGCTCTTGTCAGTAAAGAAAATACGGTTGTCATTTGGCATGCGGCCTTTACCAGGACTAAAGTCAAAATCCGCTTTAGGACTTACATCCACACGAACAGTGCCGTTTGAAACCTGACTGTCAATGCACCCATTTGCGTCAAAGGCAAACAATTTATATGCATACAAGCCCGGTTTTTGGTATTCATAAATTGGGTTCTTCTGAGAACTTCCTCCATTATCTCCAAAGTCCCAAATATAGGTGCGTGCACCCCTTGTGTAGTTTGTAAACTGAATTACCGCCGGAGCACATAGCGCATAACTGGTGTCTTTCATTCCAATAGAAAGTCGCTGTGGCAGCGTAACTGTGCGTTTAAAGCTGTCTGTGCAACCGCGATTGCTTGTGGTGTATAGTGTAACGATGAAGCTTGTATCCGTGTAAGGTGAGGTTGGGAATAAATGCGTTAGGTTGGGAAAAGTGGATGTGCTTCCATCACCAAAATTGTACTTCACAATTGGCGCATTTTCGCCAAAGCTCTGGAATTTAAAATACCCAGCATCACATGGATTTACCCGGTCCGTTCTGAAGAATGAATACGAGGGCTTGTAAACTGGTATCCAAATACTAGTAGAGTCTACACAATCCAAAGAGTAGGTATAAAGAACAACCTGATACGCCGTATCATTCGCACCAGTATTTATAAAGGTATGGGTAGGGTTCACATCGGTTGATGTATATCCATCTCCAAATACCCACAGGTAATTCAACACGTTTACCGACTGGTTGTTGAACTTCACCGTGTGTGGCGCACAACCCGCAGGATTGTCAACACTGAACTTAGGAATAGGGTAAGGCAATACGGTCATGCTTCCTTTTACCGTGTCTTTGCAGCCATAAGGACTCGTTGCAACGAGATTAATAAAATATGTAGTATCACTAAATGGACTAGCACTTTTCTTAAAGAAGTGTTTGGGGTTTGTGGTACTCGTTACGGTGCCATCACCCAAATCCCAAGTGTAGTTGTATGAAGCCAAACTTTGATTCAAAAACTGCATCAGGTCAGGGAAACAGAAGGTATCTGTTGAAACCAGATAGTTGGCAATAGGTAATCCAAAAACCGTCACCTTGTCTTTTAGCGTATCACTCAAGCAGCCAAATTTGCTCACCGCGCTAAGCTTCACCACCACTACTGAGTCAAAAATATCGCGGCCATAGAATACCTTACTAGGACTCTTTGTGGTATCAGTTCCATATACGCCAAACTCCCAAGTAAATTTATCGCCGTTGATGCTCTTGTTCGCGAAGCTCACAGGCAATGGACCGCAGCCGTTGGTGCGACTCATATCAAATTTAATCACCGGATCCGGATGTAACAGTACAGTGGAATTTGCAGTATCCATACATCCGTGCTCACTAGTGGCAATCAAACGTACCTTATAAGTAGTATCGTTGTTTATCGCATCATTATATATACCCACAGGTTCTGTAGCGGATGAGGTAATTCTATTTCCTAAATCCCAGGCAAAACTCATTATCGATATATTGCCCGTATCGTAGGGTACACTTTGGTTGACATAGGTAACCCCGAGTGGTCTGCACCCTTCAGTTTTACTTCTGGTAAATAAGGCTTTAGGTTTTGGATAAATACGCACTGAGGTTGAACTGGTATCGCGGCAACCATGTTCAGAAATAGATATCAGCCTAACAGTATACACAGTATCTTTTGTTTTACTGGCTAAGAATCGAGCAGCAGTATCTTTACCAAACGCTTTCCTGCCGTTGCCAAAGTCCCATATAAACTTCATTATGTTTATAGAACCCGTATCATATGGAGTAGAGTTGTTCGTAGTAGTAATATTCAAAGGTGCACAACCATCCGTTGCGCTAATACTAAATTTACTCAATGGTTTTGGATAAACGCGAACCGTTTTGGTAATGGAATCTCTGCAACCAAAGGTGTTTGTTCCAATTAATTTAACGGGATAAATAGAGTCTCTTGTTTTAAACGGCAAGAACCTAGCTGCAGTATCTTTGCTGTAAGCCAAAGTACCATTACTAAAGCTCCATAAGAACTTCATTTGGTTGATGTTACCCCCGCCATTGTGCGCAGTGGTATTGGTAAATGTAACATCCAAAGGACCACAACCATTGGTTGGGGTGTAGGTATAGTTCATCGTGGGCCTTGGATCCATTGCAATGTTTAGGTAATTCGTATCTGTACACCCACTTGGATCCGCCATAACTACCCCAAATCTATAGGTGCGCAGACTGTCGTATTTTCTGGAAACCGTGCGGTCAACTGAACCACCCAATCCGAAATAACTGCTGCCATTGGTTCCATCACCCCAGATAACTGAAGCTGTATTTACGGGTGAGGTTACAAAGCGAATATCTAAAGTGCTGCCCACACACCGGCTTGAAGATAACAAAGTAATTGTAGCAGATGGCTTACCACGGACGGTAAACGTCTTTTTAATGGTATCCTTACCGCATGAGTCTGTAGCAATAAGCGTTACCGTATAGGTGCCTAAGGTAGAGTAGGTTTTATCTGGAGGATTCACCTGGGTAGAAGTTGTTCCATCTCCAAAATCCCAGAAATATGTAGGGGTTCCTGCCAATCCTTTTACAGATGAATTGGTCCATTTCTGTGTTAATGGAGCACAGCCAGTAATCGGTGTATTGAAGTTTGCCTTTACTTTTTGTTTGACAGTAATAAGGACAGTATCTTTTAAGGATCCACAATTGTTGGCTACTGTCAGCACTGCTCTATATGTACCACCTGTTTGATAGGTATGGGTTGGGTTTTGCGCACTGCTTGTTGGTGTTGCATATCCAAAATCCCAATTTCTAGAAGTTGCATTTATGCTGTTGTCTCTGAAGTTTACCACCAAAGGCGAGCATCCTGCAGCCGACGCTGGGCCTGCAGAAATGGTAGGCATGCTATCGATACGCAAGGTATACCTTGCAGTATCTTTACCGCAGCCATTTGAATCAATCAGCAAGACCTGGTACACACCGCGCTTGCTGTAGGTTTTAGACTGCGAAGCAGAAGAAGTACTCCAACCAGAATTGGTTCCGTCGCCCCAAACCCAGAGGTATTTCTTATTGTTTGGCGTGCTACAAAAACGATTTTGAGAGGTATTGTTAAACGTAAAAGGTACAGCAAGATTACAGTTGGTCGGATTGGTCGGCGCAATAATGGCAGTATCCTTAGAGGAAGCCATGATTGGGTTCCAAGTGGCAAAACTCGAACCACAATTATTGGTTTGAGTAAGTTTCACGATCCCATTACACAAAAAGCGCTTATAGGTATAAAATAAAGTGTCTTTATGGGCATTGAATCCCCTTACTATGGTTTCGCCATTGCCAAAATCCCAGGTAAAAGTGGTGCTAGGTGAGCTTAAGGAAGAGTTATTGATAAAACGCATGCGAATGGGCACACAACCTGCATTGGTGCCTGTGGGTGGACCCACAATGCCAGCCACAGGGTTTCTTTCATTCGACACCACACCTCGAATGGTATCGGTGCAACTTCCCTTTGTTCCGATGATTAATACAGTAAATTGTCCTAGTGAATTATACTTATGGTAGCGTGATTGGCTGCTAAGCAGTAAAGTGCCAGTAGAATTACCAGTGCCATCACCCCAAACTATGGTGTAATTGCGCAATGAATCCTGAGGTTTGATATTTATACCAAAGGTGTCAGGAACCCCCAATGAACTTATACAATTTTCCCAAATGGGAGAATATGTATTTACTCCATTGCCATCCAAAATTCTCGGAACAGATGCCGAAATGGTCATGGTAGTGCTTGTGCTGTCTTTACAGCCCACCTTACCCGTATCTATCGCCACCAGCTTGAAGGTATAGCTACCTGCAGTGTTGATGGTGTATTTTTGGGTGGATTTGCCAACTTGTGTGCTCAGCAGTGTGGTACCCACATACCACTTGTAGGTGGCTACATTTCGACTGTTTCCAGTGGAAGTATTGGTAAGTGTAATTACCTGAGGTATACCACAGGTTTTGTTGGATGCATTACTGAAACTCGGTGTGAGATTCCCGCATGCTGCATGAAGATTTCCTTGTGTTGCAAACAAGGTTAAAGCGAAAGCCAAAGCTTTGCTCAAATACTTTTGAGTCGTAATTTTTGCCATTTTCCCTCCGTTTTGGGTGATCAG
>Ga0315906_10005223_pt1 | contig 16397 bp, 7 predicted proteins | sample LakEriMetagenome_4_FD_203526 | JGI IMG/M metagenome (GOLD analysis project Ga0315906, IMG submission 203526) | Freshwater fungal communities from buoy surface, Lake Erie, Ohio, United States - Buoy 2 MA122 | ecosystem: Environmental > Aquatic > Freshwater > Lake > Lake biofilm | place: USA: Lake...
ACCCGGCTTGATCAAAAACCCGCTGAGACTGCAGATCCTGCACGACCACTTCCCGGTCAATATCCAGTATTTCCTGCAATTTGACCTGAGGCTTTAGCAAGAGAGTGCTGACGCCAATGTCGTGATACCCTATCGCCGCTTCCTTCAATTTCCGTTTTACCACATCCCCCTTCCCCGGCCTGATTCGGATGAAAAGCGACGGCTGATGCAACAAGGACAAAGAAAATTTCATTTTGTCGATTTCGGGCGACAGCTCCTCCAGTAACGGGAAATTCTCCTGCGGATTGATTCCAAGCCGGGAACATTTTTCCTTCTTACTTAGATGAATAATCTCATTCAGCTCATCCGGCAATTCAGAATGGGCGGCATTTTCTGTCAGAAATATGGAATTCAGAACAATCTTGCTGAAACTGCATTCGGGAAATAAATTGGAAACTCTGAAATATCCGTAACAATACTGGCTTACCAGCCGCCTGTCCCTTGACCCGAACTTGGGGTGCCTGGAAAAGTATTGCTTCAAATGAGATGCAAACGGAACGGTCCCGTCATATCCGGAAACGATAGCTTCCGCGCTGCTGATATGGGATTGGAAAACACTCATACCTCGGCGGAAAGCCGGGATTAATCAAACTAGATTTCCAAAAGGCTGGCTACAGGATCCTTACCCATGAGCAATAAGGATGGATTTTCCAGCATTTGCTTTACAGCCACCAGGAAACCGACAGATTCACGACCATCAATGATCCTGTGGTCATAACTCAGCGCCACGTACATAACCGGTCGGATTACTACCTGACCATTGATGGCAACGGGTCTTTCCACTATGTTATGCATTCCGAGAATGGCAGATTGCGGTATGTTGATGATTGGAGTACTCAGCATGGAACCGAAGATTCCCCCATTGGTAATGGTGAAAGTACCACCTGTCATTTCTTCAATGGTGAGTTTATTATCCTTCGCCTTGGTGGCAAGCACTACCACTTGCTGTTCTATTTCAGCCATGCTGAGACTTTCCGCATTTCGGATAACAGGAACCACAAGTCCCTTGGGGGCGCTTACGGCGATAGAAATATCGCAATAGTCGTGGTAAATAATCTGGTCACCATCAATGTACGCGTTCACCGCAGGAAATTTCTGCAATGCATAACAACAAGCCTTGGTGAAAAAACTCATGAAGCCGAGGTTCACTCCGTGTTTTTCTTTGAACGCATCCTTGTTCTTCTTTCTGATTTCCATGATGGCACTCATGTCCACCTCATTGAAGGTAGTCAGCATGGCGGTGGAATTCTTTGCCTCTACCAGTCGACGACTGACGGTTTTGCGCAGATTGCTCATTTTTTCGCCCCTGTCGTTCCGGCTGAACAGTTCGATACCCGGCTTACGGCCGGGCCTGTTCATAGCTTCCAGCACATCCTGTTTTTTGATTTTGCCATTACCGCTTGGTATGATGGTGGAGGTGTCCAGCTTATTCTCTGAAATGATAGCCGCTGCCACGGGGGTAGCTTTTACCTCTTTTCCGATTTGCTTTGCTGGGGCCTTTTCCGCTGCTACTGCTTCCTTTTTTTCCGCCTTAGGCTCCTCTTTCTTTTTCACAGGCGCCGGCGCCTCTGTATCAATGGAAGCCACCAGGGCTCCTATGGCAAGAGTATCACCCTCTTTTGCCAGTTGCTTGATAATTCCGGCCTGCTCCGCATTGATTTCAAAAGTGGCTTTTTCGCTTTCCAGCTCCGCAATCACCTCATCGCGGTCCACCCACTCCCCGTCCGCCTTGGTCCATTTGGCAAGGGTAACCTCGCTGATGCTTTCTCCTACGGTGGGGACCTTAATCTCTACTGCCATGAGCTATGTGTTTATGGCTGCAAAATTGCATAAAATAACCCATCGAAAAAAGCCATAAAACAAAAAGTCCCGCCCTATTTAGGGGCGGGACCGGATATGATATAACTCCATACTAAGTTCCCAGAAAATCTCTTAAGAGCCTGGACCTGGCATTGGTGCGCAGCTTGGTGATAGCTTTGTCCTTGATCTGACGGACACGCTCGCGGGTCAGACTGAACTTGTCGCCTATATCCTCCAGGCTCATCGGATGATCGATTCCGATGCCAAAGAAAAAGGTGATCACTTCTTTTTGCCTGTCTGTAAGCGTGCTAAGAGAACGCTCGATTTCGGTCTTAAGGGAAGCCACTACCTCCAGTTCATTGTCGGTGCGGGTGGCATTTTCATTTACCAACACATCTATCAAAGTACTCTCCTCGCCATCAGACAGAGGCTGATCCATACTGACATGCCGCGCGGCTACACCGAGTGTGGCAGCTATTTCTTCGGTATCGATGTCCAGCAGGGTGGAAAGCTCCTCAGGTGTCGGCTCACGCTCATATTCCTGCTCCAGCTGAGAATAAGCCTTGGCAATCCTATTGGTCAGACCCACTTTATTCAAGGGAAGCCTCACAATCCGGGATTGCTCTGCAAGCGCCTGCATGATACTTTGACGAATCCACCATACCGCGTATGAGATGAACTTGAAACCGCGGGTTTCATCAAAGCGCTGGGCGGCTTTTATCAGGCCCAGATTGCCTTCGTTAATCAGGTCGGGAAGGGTCAACCCCTGATTCTGATATTGCTTGGCCACCGAAACAACGAATCTCAAATTAGCTTTGGTAAGTTTTTCAAGAGCCTTCTGGTCTCCTTTCTTGATAAGAACTGCCAGTTTTACCTCCTCTTCCGGGGTAATCAGTTCTACTTTGCCTATTTCCTGGAGGTATTTTTCCAGACTTTGGCTCTCACGATTCGTAATGGATTTCGTGATTTTGAGTTGGCGCATGCTCATTAGCGTTTTTTTTAAGGGTTTAAGACGTTAAGCTTCAGGTTATCCTGATAAAAGAATTGTTAAAATTCTAAAACGAAAATTAGGCCTTTTATTATATGCGATACGTGGTTTATTTATTAACAGATGTGAAAAACCCCTGTTTCTCAGACAGATACCTTAAAGTATTTCAAAATATGGGGTTATTTATTTTGTCAGGTAAATTAATTGTTTATACTTGCAGCCCAACACCAGTTATTGTTTAAACATAGAAAATGACCAAAAAAATCCCCTACACCTTAGAATATCCTGTGAGATGCTCCCCAACCATATTATATGAGTTTCTAAGTACGCCCGCCGGTCTTCAAGAATGGTTTGCCGACCAGGTGGATGAAAGAGATGGAATATTCAGTTTTTCCTGGAACGGCACGGAGGAACAAGCTGAATTGATTGATATGGAGCAAGACAAATTCATCAGATATCACTGGCTGCATGCGCCTAAAGATGAGTTTTTTGAATTCAGAATAGAAAAGTCAGAAGTGACCAACCAGACCATCTTCCTTGTAAAGGATTTCGCTGATAAAAAGGAAATCAAGGATCAGAGCCAGCTTTGGGAGCATCAAATCAAGGAGTTGTTTCACAGGATAGGTAACTGATTTCACAGCCTCTTCCGTTTCACAATTAGATACTTCTTCCCTTTTGCCTGACAGATTAACGCACAGCAGGGAATTTTATGCATTATCGGCTATGCAGGCCTTGCAACCTGAATGAAAGGCTTAATTTCGTGGAAGGAATCCCTTTAAAAGCGTTCCGCAATTTCACGAGTCGCTGAATTATGTTCAACAAACTGGACAAACTCATTCTGAAGGCCTTCATAGGCCCTTTCTTTGCCACCTTTTTCATTGCCTTTTTTGTATTGATGATGCAGACCTTATGGAAGTACATCGATGATCTGGTGGGCAAAGGACTCGATATGATCACGATTATCGAATTCGTCTGGTATGCCAGTTCCGGTTTATTGACCCTGGCATTACCTATCGCGATTCTGATTTCCTCCATCATGACACTGGGCAACCTTGGCGAAAGCTTCCAGCTTGTAGCCATCAAATCCTCGGGTATTTCCCTGCTTAGGTTTATGCGCCCTCTCATGCTGACCGCCATGCTCCTCTGCGGTGTGACGTTTGTATTCGGGAACTATGTGATCCCTTTTGCGAATCTGAAATTTGTCACTCTTTATAATGATATTTTCTATAAGAAACCGGCCTTTGACCTGAAGGAAGGAGTTTTCTTCACTCACATACCCAACTACGCCATCAAAGTGGGACGCAAGGATACTGATGGGAAAACCATCCATGACGTTCTGATATATGAGCAGTCCAACGGCCCGCAGGAAGTCTGTATCACTGCCGAGAGTGGTGTGATGAGAATCAGCAATGATAAAAGATTCCTTGAATTCAACCTCCGCAACGGATATAGATATCAGGAAAGAGGAAATGCCCTTGACACCGGAACAGAATTCATCAGACTTAAATTCAGCGAATTCACCAAGCTATTCGACCTGAGTGCGTTACAAAAGGGAAAAACTCCGGATAGCATCTACCGAAACAGCGAAAAAATGCTCAGCGCAAGGCAGCTTAACAGGAGAATTGATTCTCTTGTGAAACTGAAGGATTCATTTGTGAATCAATCCTACAAATCCCTGACCTCCAATTATGTCAGATATCTCTACCTTCCTGATAGCATCCTGAAATCCGTCCAAAAGTCGGACAAGGCCAAAGCCATCCCGGATTCCCTCAAATCTTCGATCGAGGAAAAATACATTGCCAGGTTGAATGAAATCAAAAGCAATGTGCAATACAATAATTTCGAAAGGAAAGGGAAGGAAGATGCCGTGATGTACAGCCGTATTGAATGGCACAGGAAGTATTCTCTGTCCTTTGCCTGCCTGATCTTATTTTTCATTGGGGCTCCGCTGGGATCGATCATACGGAAAGGGGGATTTGGCATGCCGCTGGTGGCAGCCATCGTACTTTTCCTGATTTTCCACTTATTGAATGTGTTTGGAGAGAAATTCGTCAAAGAAAACCTTACAGACGCCGTATGGGGCATGTGGCTTTCCATTCTGGCGCTCACACCGGTAGGCATTTTTTTTACTTATAAGGCCATGCATGATTCGCAGTTATTCTCCAAGGAGTTTTATTACCGACTATGGAAAAAAATCAGATTCAAAACAATCAATTAAGATAATCATGAGTATTAAAAAATCACTTGACTATTTCAAAGAATTGATTCCAGCAATAATCTTATTGCTTCTTTCTATTCAGTCTTCTCTCGGCCAGATGCAAATAGGTTTTGATCAAAGCCCCTTACCCTACTCTTATAACGCACTGGAAGATGTCATTGATGCCCGCACCATGGAAATACATTACAGCAAACATGCGGCCGCCTATTGTAAAAACCTGAAAGAGGCTGCAACGGCTGAATCAGTGCAACCGGGCACACCACTGGAAGATTTATTGAAAGGAATTTCAAAATATTCCCAAAAAATGCGGAATAACGCAGGGGGACACTATAATCATGAGATCTTCTGGAAAATGATGCAGTCGCCAAAGGAAAACAATCTGCCTACCGGCAAACTGGCACGTGCAATAGAAATGAGATTCGGATCTTTTGAGGAATGCAGAGTCGCATTCCGGGAAGCAGCGAAGAACAGATTTGGCAGCGGATGGGCCTGGCTCTATGTAGACAATGATAAGACTCTTCAAATCGGAAGCACTCCTAATCAGGACAATCCCCTGATGGATATCAGCGAAATCAAAGGCTACCCTATTCTGGGTCTGGATGTATGGGAACATGCTTATTATCTGAAATATCAGAACAAGAGAGCAGACTATGCTGAAAACTGGTGGAAGACGGTGAATTGGGAATATGTTTCCCAGCGTTATGAATCCGCCATGAAATAGATAATCTACAAAGAACTAATTTCGAAAAAAATAAAATCTGAATATGGAAGCCTGGAAAGAATATCAGCAAAAAAACAAGGATAGATTCCTGGAGGAATTATTGGAACTCCTCAGGATACCCAGTGTAAGTGCTAAAACAGAGCATAAGCAGGATATGGTGCGCTGCTCAGAAATGGTAAAACATCGCTTGCTCGAGGCCGGTGCCGATAAAGTGGAAATATTTCCCGTGGAAAACGGACATCCGATCGTATATGGCGAAAAAATGACCGACCCCTCCAAACCGACCATCCTGGTGTATGGACATTATGATGTACAACCACCAGAACCGCTTGAGCTTTGGAAAAGCGGACCCTTCGATCCCGTAATTGTTGAAGGAAAGATTTTCGCAAGGGGAAGCTGTGATGATAAGGGTCAGTTTTACATGCATATCAAAGCACTGGAGACCATGGTCAAAACCGGCACTGTAGCATGTAATATCAAGTTTTGTATTGAAGGAGAAGAAGAGATAGGATCTCCCAACCTCGGCAAATTCGTAGCTACTCATAAGGAATTACTGAAGGCCGATTGCGTGCTGATCAGCGACAGTGCTTTGATCAGTCTGGAAAATCCGAGTATTGACATCGGAGTAAGAGGCCTCTCCTACATTGAAGTGGAAGTGACCGGTCCTAACCGCGACTTGCACAGTGGCGTTTATGGCGGAGCGGTAGCAAATCCTGCCACCATACTTGCCAAGATGATCGCATCACTTCATGACGAAAACAATCATATAACGATTCCCGGATTTTATGATGATGTGCTGGTGGCCACGGAGAAAGAAAGAGAAATGATGGCCAGGGCGCCCTTTGATGAGAAGGAATACAGGGAGGATCTTGGTGTCAAGGAACTTTGGGGAGAAAAAGGATTCAGTACCAATGAAAGAACAGGAATCCGGCCCACCATTGAGGTGAATGGTATCTGGGGAGGATATACGGGAGAGGGAGCAAAAACAGTATTACCCTCCAAGGCATACGCCAAGATTTCAGCCAGATTGGTACCTAACCAGCATTCGGATAAAATAACAAAGTTGCTCATTGATCATTTGCATGCGATAGCACCCGACTGCGTGACAGTTAAAGCCGAATTGCATCATGGTGGAGAACCCTATGTCACTCCCATCGACAGCAAGGCATATAAAGCGGCGGAAAAGGCCATGGAAACAACTTTTGGAAAGTCGCCTATACCTGTGCGCGGTGGAGGAAGCATACCTATTTGCGCCTTATTTGAGAAGGAGCTGGGCATCAAAATCGTTTTCATGGGCTTCGGACTGGATAGTGATAATTTACATAGTCCCAATGAAAAGTTCAATCTGGATAATTTCTATAAAGGCATCGAGACTATTCCTTATTTCCATAAGTATTTTGCGGAGATGTAGGAGAAGAAAATCACAGAGGAATGTTTCGCAGGTTTCGCAGGGTCAGAAGGTGTAACAGGATGAGAATGAGAGAACAGAGCTAGAAACAGAAACAGAGCGAAGACAATAAGCCAGATGAATCAGAGCGAGAAACAGAATGAGGCTTCGACAAGCGCAGCCCCAGGAGAACAGAAACAGAAACAGAGCGAATAAAAAAGTCAGAGTTTCATGATCGCTCTCGCTTTCATTCTCGCTCTGACTTTTAGTACCCTATGAAGGAGAATTATCTAACGAAATGGGGTCTGAATTTCTGGAATTTGCAAATGTAACTACCTCGATTCAATTGTTAGGTAAGTAAGGGGGTCTACTACTTGAAATTGGTTATAAGTGCTTCGCGGCTACTACAACGCGTTATTTTTCAATTACTTATACAAAGTATTAAAAAGTGTAAAGTAAAAACGATCAATAGTGTAAAACTAAATAAATATAAAGTGTAAAGCTTTTGTATATAAAAATGTAAAATAATCGTCTTTTTCTCTATTTTGCAGTAGTGTACAAGGCAAGAATATCCGATAAAGAGTTAAAACGAAAACTCAGTGCCTCCGGCGGGGTACTCATCAGGGGTGCAAAGGCCTGCGGAAAAACCGAGTCAGCCAAACAATTAGCCAAAAGCATGCTGAGTGTTGACAGGGATGAACAAGTGCAGGCACTCATAGATATTTCTCCGGAAAGATTATTATTAGGCGAAACGCCTCGCCTGATTGATGAATGGCAGATACAACCCAAGCTTTGGAATTATGTTCGGCATGAAATTGACGCCCGTAAAAAAAATGCTCAATTTATACTCACAGGTTCTGCAAATCCTGAGGAATCAGCAAAAATGCATTCGGGCGCAGGTAGATTTACCATTGTTGATATGCGCACCATGTCATGGCAGGAGCTTGGCTTTTCATCCGGAAAAATAAGTCTGGCAAAATTATTCGAAGGAGGGAAAATTGAAATTGTTGACCAACCTACCGATTTGGAATTTATCATCGATAAAATGATTTTGGGCGGGTTTCCTTCACTATTGAATAAAAAAAGTGAACAAGCCATCGATTTGAATAGGGCATATATTGAATTACTGGCCGAAGTGGACATGAGTCGAGTTTCTGAAGTTAAGCGTGATCCGATAAAAGTCCGAGGACTATTAAGATCACTAGCTCGGAATATTTCCACTTTAGTTGATATCTCTTCTCTGGAAAAGGATGTTCGTGATATAGATAATATTGGGATTACCAGGCCGACTATATATGATTACCTGGATGCGCTGAATCGCTTAATGATTTTGGAAGATCAACCTGCTTGGAATACTCATATTCGATCCTCCAATACCATGCGTAAATCTCCAAAACGACATTTTACTGATGTTTCTCTGGCGGTAGCAGCCTTGGGAGCAGATCAGCAATCGCTTTTGAATGATTTGAAGTATACCGGATTTTTATTTGAATCGCTGGTTACGCATGATCTGCGCGTATATGCTCAAGCAAATGATGCCCGGGTGTATCATTATCGCGACTACTTAGGATTGGAGGTGGATAGTATTGTTCAAAAATATAATGGCGATTGGTGTGCTTTTGAAATCAAACTTGGTACAGGTCAAATTGATGCAGCAGCAGCAGCACTTAATAAATTTGTTTCGATACTTGATGGAAAGAAAATTAAACCACCCCAATCACTAAATATTATTACCGGTACGGGAATAAGTTACACCAGGAAGGATGGCATCAATGTAATTTCGTTAGCCTCCCTAGGAGCGTAAGGTGCCGGAATTTGCATATAATCCAAATGCGTCACGCTCGATATTTAGCTTATTAATGTCAATGGGAAATAAAAAAGCCCCGAATATGTATTCAAGGCTTTCGTATGTTATTAAAAATAATAACAAGTGTACTCTTAGAAGGAAAATTATCTAACCGGACAGTGATGGATTTAATTCGTTTTCAACTAGATTATGCTTCTCATAAAATCATCAAAACTTGCAAATAATGCAAGTTTTGATGATTTATTCATAACGCCAGTTGAAACTATTGAAATTAATACTTTACCACTCTTATTATTTTAATATCATCCCCTTCCCTCACTTCAACAAAATAAACACCGGCCTTCAATTCATTACCAAAGGATACGGTTTCACTTGAGTTGAAAGCAAGTGTTTTGAAAACTCTTCCGTTTAGATCAAATACCCGCACTTTAATGATCTGAGATGGTTTTGATGATTTAACTAACAATTGATATGTACTTGTTGTCGGATTGGGATATACATTCACTCTCATCGGTTCAATTTCCTGTTTTGGAGTTGAAGATTCTGCGGATCTTGTGAAAACTTGCGTCACACAACCCGTAGTTACCAACTTCAATACCTTCTTGGCACCAGCACATTCATTAACTCCTAAGGCTTGTACATATATGCTGTCATTCGAACTTGCAGTATTGAAACGTACTCTAATTTTCAATCCGGTGCTTCCGCTATCTATTACCGCTCCTGAAGGCAAGGTCCATATATAGTATTGTGCTCCAGTAACAGCCGTAGCAATATATCTAGCACTGTTTGTAGTACCTACGATTGAACATATGCTTGTAGTACCGGTAAGGGTAGACGGTGCAGCAAGCAATGTTGGTGCAACGTTTGACAGCTTCTGTGCTTTAGGCACACTGTTGCCACAAGCCGAAGTGTATTGAACTTTAATGCTGTCTCCAGTTAATGCAGCTGCATTGCTGCTGTACCTTATTTTGATGACTCGTCCATTTAACGAACCTGAATCCAATACTCCTGTGGAACCCAATGCTCCAATTGGCATATGCCACAAATAGCCACTTGCTGCACCTGCTGTAGTTGTAGCAGAAGGCAATACGGGAGCAGTATATCTGTATACCCTTGCGTCGCAAATATCACTAACTGTAGCGATGGTAATGGTTGCTGGCGCCAAAGGTGCGCCAAGCAGTGTATTGGTTAATTTGGTTGCTTTTGCAGCACCCAATCCACAACCAGATGTGTAACGTACACGAATACTATCTCCTGCAATTGCAGCAGCATTTGAACTGTATACAACAACAATGGTTTGTGAATTGATTGTTCCTGAATCCAAAACTCCTGTTGAACCAACGATTCCCTCAGCAGGTAGAGACCACAACCAACCTGTTGCTGCAGTTGCAGTGGTGGTTGAAGTAACTAAACCTGATGCAGAATAACGATACTTTCTTGCTCCACATACATTGGTTACCAAAGGTGTTATGGTTACTGTTGCCGGAGCTGCAGGGGCAGACAACAATGTATTGGTCAATTTGGTTGCTTTAGATGCTCCAAGACCGCAATCCGACGTATACCTAACCCTTATGGAGTCTCCACTTACAGCAGCAGCATTTGAACTATAAACAACTACAATGACCTGCGAATTAATCGTTCCTGAATCCAAAACTCCTGTTGAACCAACAGCGCCTTCTGCAGGCAAGGACCACAACCATCCAGTTGCTGCTCCTGCTGTAATAGTTGCCGCAGTAAGTCCAGAAGCTCTATAACGATACTTTCTTGCTCCACATACATTGGTTACCAAAGGTGTTATAGTTACTGTTGCCGGAGCTAGCGGTGCAGACAACAATGTATTGGTCAATTTAGAAGCCACGAACAAACTATTACCACAATTGGATGTGTAGCACAATTTCACACTATCACCGGTTATGGCTGCAGCATTATTGCTGAAGGTAACGGTTATCTTGCGTGAATTTTCTGTACCAGAATCAATGGTCGCTCCCAATACACCTTTGAATTGCCAGATATATCCTGTAGCAGCGACCGTAGTGGCTGTTGCTGCCGGCAAAGCGGGAGCTGTATACCTGTAACGTTTGGCGCCACATACATTGGTTACTATTGGGGTAATCGTAATGCTGGCAGGTTTTACCGGAACACTGAATAAGGTATTGATCAGCTTGGCAGCACGATTGGATGTTGTAGCACATGGTGAGAAGGCGCGTACACGAACACTATCTGTTGCAAATGCAGCTAACGTAGACGAATAACGTACCAGTATGATTCTTGAATTGCTCGCATCACCGGAATCTACAAAAACACCCGTAATACCACCAACAGACACAGGTAAAGTCCATGCATAGCCGGTTGCATTCGTCACGGCTGCTGCTGTGTACCGATATACTCTGGCACCACAAGTATTGTTTACCAGCGTTTGAGTGATACTTGCAGGTGAAGCCGTTGGCGATAAATAAGTAATGGTAAGGTTTAACACCTCAGTGGAGTCACAACCGCCCGCGTTTACACCCACCCACTCCAAAGTTGTGGAAGATGTCAATCTTATTCCACGCCACGTATAAGTGCTGCAAGCTGTCACGTTGATTATACGTGTTGTTGGAACACAATCATTGGTTAAAGTAAGATCCAATGTAACAATCGAGTCGCAACCTGCCGCATTGGTACCTGTCCACGTAGCCGTATTGTTGGAGCTGGTGTAAACAACTCCCTGCCATGTATAAGAAGTACCAGTAGCATTGATGGTTTCTGTCACATAACTCACTTGCTTTACTGTCAAGTTCAAAATAGCCAGTGAATCACATCCATTGACACTATTTAAATTGGCAATATAATTTCCTGGTGCAGTTAACGTCAAACCATTCCAAACAATAGGAAGCTGGCTCGAACAAATCGATATATTATGGTTGCTGGTTGATACTTGTTTTACCGTGATCACCAATGAAGCCGTGGAATCACAACCCGCCGCATTCGTCAAGTTTTGCACATAAGTACCTGCGGAATTATAATCCACTCCATTCCAATTATAAGGCATATCGTTGGAACAAACTGCAATATTTTGAGTACTGCTTGTTGGTAGTTTGACCGTGAGTACCAATGTGGCAATTGAATCACATCCAGTAGCATTGGTTAGTCTCTTGGTAAAGGTTCCGGCATTGCTGCATATCACATTGTTCCATAAAATAGGAAGCTGACTGGCACAAACAGTCATATTGGTTGTGCTTGTCGATGAACGAATAATGGTGAGATTCAAAATCTCTGTAGAATCACAACCTCTATAATTCTGTGTGGTCCACTCTATCCCGTATGCAGAATTTGTAAATCGTATACCATGCCATGTGTAGGAGTTGCAGGCAATGATATCATAAATACGTTCGATAGGCACACACCTTGGTATAATGGTAAGGTTCAGCGTCACGATGGAATCGCAGCCCAAATAATTTGAGCCCGTCCATGTTGCTGTATTCGTTGAAACATCATACACATTTCCATGCCATACAAATGTATCAATGGCAGTAACAGTTTCAACCGAATAGCTGTTTGATTTAACTGTTAGGCGTAATGTTGCTATTGAATCGCAACCATTTGCATTGGAAATCAATTTAGAATAGTCCCCCGAGGCTGTATAGGCCGTGCCATTCCACATAAACGGCAATTCGCTTGGACAGATCACATTATAATCATCACTCGTTGGAGGAGCAGTGGATGTTACAACATATGGCATACTAATGCTTGAAAACCCAGTATTTGTGTACACTTTCAAAGTATAACTTCCAGGGGCATTGATACTGAGGATTCTAGAATTGGCATTTAATAAGGTACCATTCAATTTCCAAACATATAAATAAATAGGTTGTCCATCTATAGATGTTGGACCATATAAAGATCCAGTGCCACCCTGACAAATCGTTGGAGGTGCCGGATTTTTAATCATGATGTTATAATCTTCTACCTCACCATAACCCATAGCCGTACACGCTTCTGGTGAAGCAACACCTTCTGCAACTACAATCCTCATTTTGGTTACCCCAACTGAAGCTGTTGCCGGTATTTCAATTTCACCTGAACGCGTATTTGGCGACATCGTAGTGCCATTTGTTGTATACGCTTTTTCACCTGCGTCATTAAAATCTCCATCTCTGTTGTAATCAATAAAGATGGACATACCGCTTGCGTAATAAGGTGCCATATCGCACTCGTCGGTTAATACCGAGAATGGAACACTCTCTCCTAATGATACTACAGGCGGTAAAACTGTAGATGAATAATCGGCGTAATTGGAATTACAACTATCTGATTGTAGATTTTCCATGGTTCCAAAACCTACTGACTTTATTTGTTCGTCATCCGTTACAGACAGAACTGGTTCCACACCATGAATCATGATGGCATAATCTTCCACTTCTCCGTAACCCAATGTTGCACAAGAACCTGGAATAGCAACACCATCCTGAACCACTACACGCATTTTGGTTAACCCTTGTGTAGCATCTGTAGGAATATAAATATTTCCTGAACGGGTATTGGGAGAAACACTTGTTCCATAGTTGGTATAAGCCAATTCACCAAAATCCTCAAAATCTCCATCTCTATTGTAGTCTATAAAGATTGACATACCACTTGCATAATAAGGCGCTGCATCACACTCATCTGTGAATACAGAGAATGGAACTGCTGTACCTACTGTTACAATTGGCGCTGCAATAGTAGCTGTATAATCGGTATAGTTCGCACTGCAATCATCTGATTGTGTATTGTTCATCGAACCGAAACTTACTGCTTTAATTTGCTGATCCTCGTAAACACTTTGAGCTGGAGGTATACCATGTATCATGATGGAATAGTCTTCCACCTCCCCGTATCCTAAACTGATGCAAGATCCGGGAGAAGCAACATTTTCTGCTACAACAATTCTCATTTTAGTTAAACCTAAAGCAGCATCTGCAGGAATTACAATATTTCCTGAACGTGTATTAGGAGATAGGGTTACACTATCCGTTGTATATGCCTGTTCACCCACATCATCAAAATCTCCATCTCTATTGTAATCAATAAATACAGACATGCCGCTCGCAAAATATGGACCAGCATCACACTCATCTGTTAATACACTGAATGGAACTGTTTCGCCAATTGTTACAACTGGTGCTGCAATATTTGCACTGTAATCTGTATAGTTGGTGCTACAATTTTCTGATTGTGTGTTGTTCATCGCTCCAAAACTCACCGCAAAAATTTGCTCATCTTCTAAGATGCTTGGAGGGACAACTATAGAATCAATCATCACCGCATAATCCTCCACTTCGCCATATCCCATATTTCCACAAGAAGCAGGAGAAGGAATGGATTCAGAAATAACCACCCTCATTTTGGTAAGTCCTCGTGTGGCAGTAGTAGGTATCTGAATGTTTCCTGAACGGATATTAGGCGACATCATCGTTTCAGTTGTAGTATAAGCCTGCTCCCCTGCATCATCAAAATCTCCGTCTCTGTTGTAATCCAGATAAATCGATAATCCACTTGGAAAATATGGTGCGGCGTCACACTCATCCGTATTTACAGAGAATGGAATAACATCACCTAAAAGAACAGTTGGCGCTGATATGGTAGCAGAATAATCTGTATAACTATTGGCACAATCTTCTAATTGTACATTATTCATTGAACCAAAGCTTACCGAGTATATCTGCTCATCTCCATTATATGGTGCTTCTGCAATACAATAACCCAAAGGCAATGTTGTTGGAGATGGTGGTATTGAAATAGGCTTCGCTAAACTATCATTCATTAGGATAGTACAATATCCAACTGGTAAAGTTTCTGGCACATTCCAAACGTATGGCCTTAGCAAGCTATCATTTATTACCGTTTCACAATAACCTGATGGCAATGTTGTTGGAACATTCCATACATACAGCTTTGTTACGCTAGTGTCAATAGCAATTTGACAATAACCGTTTGGTGAAGTAGTTGGCAGATCGCCCAATGTTACTTCCGGCTTGGTAATGTCGTCATTTTTGATGGTATCTGTCAATACGGATGTAGAATCTGCACCCAATGTATAATCTCCACCCGATAACAATCTGATTGTTACCGTTTCATTTGACTCAATATCATCGTCTGAAATTGGCTTAATGTTCAATACTGCCCAAGTAGCATTTGCAGGAATATTGATGGTACCCTGTACCCCATTAAATGTAGTAGTTAAATTCTGTCCGGCACTGAATGTATTATTGTAATCATTTGCAAACACAGCACTACCACTCACCACATAATGCACCACTGTATTAAAGGTAGATGCAGTGGGAACAGAGAACCTCACCTGCAATGAATCGCCCGCATTTTCGAACACCGAACGCTTCGTTGTAATTAAATTAGAAACCTTCACTTGTCGCGTAGTTGTCGTTGGCATGGCAGTTCCAATAGTAAATGCGAAAGTGTCTTCAACGGCAGAAATATTTCCGTACACATCAGATATGTTCTTAGTTGTTACACGAATAACTTCGCCTGTTGCAAATGCATTGATATTTACCAATGGAACTATCATCACTTTGTTTTGATAGCCACTTACTTGTACCGGTATATCAGCCCCATTGGACAGTCTGGTCATTTTCACTTTGTCGATGTCAAGGTTCGTTGTAGCAATATCTTCTGTATAGCTCATCGAAATCTCATCGCCATTAGTATAAATACCACTTGTGGGCTTGGGTAGACCAAATAAAATTGGTGCTTTACGATCAATTTTACCTGTCAGTCTTTGTGTGTACCCCGATCCCGATAAACAATTTAATTTCATTCTGATATCATATTCTCCATCACCGATATCAGCAATATTCCAGTTTAATGTAGTATTGGTTGGGTTGGTAATGAAATTCTGATATAGGATTGTATCCGTTACCCAATCGCCTCTGCCTGCATGCGCATACTCCAACGCCACCGATTGTAAGTTGCTTAGATTATATCCCGTAAATGTTACAGGCAATATATTATTGTCGGATGATTTTGCTACCCAATTATTTACTGGTGCGTTCAAAATCAAATCACTACAAGGACTGATAAAGTATGCAGAGATTGTTTTTGATTCACTCACTCCGCCATCACAAGCATCACTCATCGTAAACTGCAATCCTTCATAAGAGAACACGGAACTCGCATTACTCTTCCTCACTGAAACAGTTACTGTTTGTGAACCCAAATATGGAATGGTGTAAGAAATATTTGAAGTAACCGGACTACCGCCAATGGTTACCAGCGCACCATTAGGATTGCTTGATTGATTGAAAGTTAGATAATATGTTCTCGCTTCTCTGCTTTCACTTATATTCTGCAATTGCAATTGGAATAACGCTTCTCCATTGGCAGGAATATTTCTGATTTCAGGTGTTGGTATTGCCAACTGAACATTATCTCTGCTTTGGGCAATAGGCTCAGCCGGACAAC
>Ga0315906_10005224_pt1 | contig 16394 bp, 21 predicted proteins | sample LakEriMetagenome_4_FD_203526 | JGI IMG/M metagenome (GOLD analysis project Ga0315906, IMG submission 203526) | Freshwater fungal communities from buoy surface, Lake Erie, Ohio, United States - Buoy 2 MA122 | ecosystem: Environmental > Aquatic > Freshwater > Lake > Lake biofilm | place: USA...
GCGCCTTCCCCCCAAGGCTGTTCTCCCCAGCCTACGCCAGACGCGTTCCATCCGTCAAAGGCAACAGCTGCATTGGCCATCTACAGCTTTTATGCAATTCGGATAATCGCATTTGTAGCGTCAGCAGTCGGGAAAATAATGGTGAAAGTGCCTGCGGTAGACGTTTTTGCACCACCAAAATCCAGCACGCAAACGGTTGGATTGCCTGCCGCTGAGGAGTTGTAAATCAAAGCGCCAAAAGCGGTAATGGTCGCGCTGGTGAACGACAGATCAGCAAAGTCTGTGAACGCTGTTGTACCGCTAGAGGTCGGCGTAACGTTGGTCAACGTACCGCCGCCAGCTGAGTAGCTGCCGGAAGCCGACACTTCACCAGAGGTGGTGTAGGCAGTTGTCGCAGCGGTGAACGACGGGGTGTTGTCGTACAAGGCCAGTTTGAACGTATTGCCAGTGCTGGCCGTAAAGTTGTGCACCGCTTGCATCAGCTGTACTTTGAAGCTGGTGCACATGAAGTTGCCGTTGAATGCCATTTTAATCTCCTAGTAAATGAACCAAGTTGGGGTGGCCCGCTTGGGTAAGCCTGGCCGCAATTGTTGCTCTGTCCTGCTCAATTGCCTCTTTCAAGTAAAACGCCACCACCTGTTTGACGTTTTCCTTAAATGCTCGGGCCTGCGCCTGCACCGCTGGGTGCGACTGATCACCGATGTAGATGATCTTGTCAGCGGCGCGAGCGGCCAGCTCTTCAGCTGTCCAACCGCGAGACTGCGTTGTTTCAACAAAAACACTGCCTGTAAAGACTTGAACGGGAGGTGTAATCATGGCCCTGGTGACTCCGACTTAAGTGGAATACGAAGCATACCATCTCGATATTCGTCACGACGACGGCGACCTTGCTGCTCAGTGCCCAAGCCCTGTATGGCCTCTTTGTAGGCCGCGCGGAAATACTGCATCATGTCCGCAGGTCCCTTGGTGTAGCTGTAGGCCTGAATCAGGCATGCGTACAACAGCGCTTCAGGTGCGTTGTTGCTGATCCAGGTGGTCTGGTTGGTGGAAGACAGCTGCGCTGGACGATAGATATAGCCCAGCTCCACGCTGTAGTTCTGGTTTGGCGTGGGTGCAATGTAAAAAGTGTTTTGGTCCCACACTGAATAGTATTTGGGAGTGCCCTGCGTAGCGCCGTTGGCCCAATACTCCTTCATGAAGGACGTGTCTCGGAAGTCCAAGAAAATCTGGTCGCCATTGGAGGCCGTCAAGATCATGTAACGGTGCGTAAGCAGGTCAGATGGGGCAGTCAGGAACTTGTTGCCCTGAGTCATGTTGCCCGTAACTTCCAGCTTGAACACATCCAGGTCGATCTCGCGGAGAATCTGGTTCTCCGCCATCGTGATGAAGGTGTTGATCACCGGCTCGGTAAAGACATTGCTTCCTACCTCGGTGTAGTTGCGGATGTTGGTGACAAGTTCGTTGTAGTTCATGTGATGCTCACAGTCACTGATCCGACAACACCCTGCGCGATGAGCGCCTGGTCTTGTACGTACGGCTGCATGTTGGTGCCGCCCCGCACGCTGCCATAACTTTGAAAAGCGGTAAAGCCTGGTGCGCCAACAAAGACGGACACAGGCTCGATGCGATCGGGACGCGGATCGCGCAGGGCGATGGCGTCACCCCTGTAGCGCAGGGGCTCGAGTTGCGGCTCTTTCGGCTCGTAATCGTCTGGACACACCATAAAGCCGCGCCAGTTCTTGCGCAGGGTGTTGTACTGATACCGCTGACCGCAGTAGTCGCACAGTCCATAAGAGAATTTGCCGGTCGCAAAAGCCATGTCATACCCCCAAATCCGGTACAAATTGCACGCTTGCGGTGTCGCGATCCTCCAGAGCAGCGCGCTGGAAGTCTTCCTCATAGATTGCCTTGAGCGCCGCAGCGCGGTCAGCAGCAAACTTGAGGGACAGGTAGTACGCCAAGCCGGACGCCAAACAGGGCAAGAAGCGGAAGTTCACGTCTGCCGTGTTGGTGTAGTTGCCTGCGTCCTGGATGCGACGGATGCGGTAGTAGACGAACGTGTAGTTCTGGTCTGCCGCCGGGTAGAAGTACACCTTCGGAACGTTGGTGCGCTGAACGTAAAACTGCGCAGGCCGAGCCCGCGTTGTTTTGTCAGGGACATTGAGCCAGTCCTCACGACTGATGCGCTCAATGTAGACATCAGTGTTGATGCCTTGGTTGTTCTGACGAATGACCGCCTCAAGCACGTTGACAACCGATTCGTCCAACGAAATCTCGTTGACGCCAGCGGTCAACGGAAAAGTAGCTTGTTCAATTGTCCACAGATTCAGCCCGCGATTGGCCCAGTCAAGGAAAAGCAAATTGAGCGAGCGACGGGCCGACGAGAGTTGATACCCGCTGGTCGCCCGTATGCCGCATCGCTCAAATGCTTCCTCAACCAAGTCGTCAATCGACAGGTTGAATGAGGTAGTGCCTGAAGTGGCCATTTAGCAGACTGCCCCGCCCTTTTTATAGGCCTTGGTCATCATGCCACCGCCCATTTTGCCAACGGGCTTGCCCATGGCCATGCGCTTGTGCTCATTCATGCCGCCTTTGTTGGCCATGCCGCCCTTTTTCATCATCACAGGGCCAGACTTTTTGCTTGGCTCAGACATGACGCGATTTTTGGGGCCGCTTTCAACAGCACCGCCGCCACGAGTGGCGCAACCCATTCCTCTTCCAGCCATGATCATGCTCCTTTTTTCATTGCACGGCCCTTGACGTCGGCCGTTTTACGAGAAACAGCACGACCCATTTTGTCCGAAGCGGACTTCATGGCCATGCCACCTTTTTTCATCTTGCCAACGCCGTCAGCTGCAAAAGCAGGCACTGATTTGCCGCCTTTTTTGACCATTTTCATCGGTGCTTTCATATCGTCCGTCCTTTTTGGATGTCATCGAGTTTTTGCTCGAGTCGATTAAACCTCTGATCCATGTGGCTGACCAGTTTTTCAATCCGATCGTCCACTTCCCTACGGGTGACGTGGTCCCTGGCAACTTCTTCGCGGGTCCGGTTCAGCAAAATGCTGATCCGGGACAGCTCATCGAACTTGCTTTTAAGCAAAAATCCCATGAGTCCCACGATCGCTGTCAAAACGACGTTCCATACCATCATCTCCACGATTCAGCACCTCCAACGCTTTCGCGCTTGGCGGAGCCTGCTGTTTGGGTCTTTGGCAGCTTCAGGAAAATCCTTCATCTGGCCCTCGGACCGCGCACAGTACGATGCTCGGCGCTTTGCCTCTGCAGCCGTCGGTGTCTTGGTAGTCACCGCCGTCTTCAGTTTGCTTCCAGGGTTGGCCTTGCGGTACGCCGCAACGCCTTTTTTGGTCATGCCTGCGCCTTCCTTGGTGGCACGGAAGTTTCCGCTCTTCACCGAGGTTTTGATGCCCATGCCTTTGGAAGCCATTAGACAGCCGCTCCGCCTTCGAACAGCAGCGTAACGCTTGTCACGTCTGCTGAGCCAAAAGTGATGTGAATGCCACTCGTGAACAAGATGCCCTGGTCAGGGATCATCAGGTCCTGTGAGCCTGCGGAAGCAGGGGTCTGCAGCGACAAACGAGCTGTGCCGCTGGCTCCGCCGTCCTTGAGGACAACAGAAGAAGCGGTGGCGGTGTTTGTGAAGTAAACCCCCAGCAGACGCGCGCGGCCGGAGACGGCATTTGCGGTTGCCGTCTTCTGTACCGACTGGATATTGCTGGCAGCCATTTAAAGCTCCTGGTTAGGCAGCGATAACGATCACACCATAGGTCGCAGCAGCTGGGTCCACGGGAGACCCAGAAATGTTGGACGCGCGGATGGTCACGGTATTGGCAGCCGAGACGAATGCGTTGAAAACGAGGCCGGCAGCAGGGGCAGCAGGCAGAGCCATGATGACTTCGTCGCCAACGGCAGCGCCGGTGACGGTGATGGTCAGGTTGGCCTGGGAAGCTGCGCTGATTGAGCCGAAATCTAGGGAAGCGGAGCCAGAGCGCACTTTGGTGATGGTGCTGCCGTCGCCAGCGATAAAGCCGTTCAACGAGCGTACTGGGCCGGAGAAGGTGGTCAAAGCCATGATTGATTCCTCATGCGGTTGAGGTGTATCTGTCTGCATGACGTCAGCCCCGGGGCTGTCAGATACACCGAATAAATCCGGGATGGGCACAATATAACCCATATCGACAAAAAGAAAAAGGGGCCGAAGCCCCTTTTTCTTGACCGGGAACTCCCGGCTCTTTTCGCTTAGGCTGCGCCTGGCGAACCGAACATGCCGCGTGGGTCGCTGAAGCCGAAGCTGTAGCGTTCACGGGCCTTGTAACGGACGTTGCCGGTGTCGAAGTCGCCTTCGAAACCAGTCTTCATGGACACACGCTCGAACATCTTCATGCCGTTGGGTGCGTCTGTCTTGATGAAGTACGCATCGGGATCGGTCAGGAAGTTGTTGATGGTGTAGCCCTGAGGCACCATGCCCATGTTGCGCAGAGCGTTGATGTCGTTATCAGCAGTACCGACGCGCAGCGTGGACTTCATGATACGGTCAGCGGTGAACTGCAGCTCTTTGGGGATGATCAGCTTCAGGCCCTGCACAGCGATCTTCAAACCACGTTCATCGGTGAACGCTTGGATGTCGATCAGAGACTGTTCCAAGGAGGTCTCGGACAAGTCAGCAGGTGTGGCCAAAGTGTTGGCGAGGTCAGGACCGCCCAGAGTGGGGTGGTTCAGCGAGCACAGAGCAACACCGTCGCCACCGATAGAGGTGGTGAAAGCGCCGTTCAGCACAGCTGCAGCCTTGATCTGCTTGGTTTGAGCCATTGAACGAGCCAGAGCCTTGGTGTAGCGGGCCGACAGACGGTCGTAGAGGTTGTCCTCAACGGCTTCTTCGGTCAGCGAGAACGCCAGGGCGATGGTCTCGTGGGTGTAGCGAGCAGTGTAGACTTCTTGCGCCTGGTCGTATGCAACGCCAGCGCCTTCGGTCTTCACAGGAGCTTCGCCGAAGCCCGATTCCATCACTTCCTCTTCAAACGCGCGGTCCGAAGATTCGATGGAGTAGATTTGCGTGTGTTGGTTCTCGTAGTTTTTGTACTCGAGACCGAACAGAGCATTGAGACCTGGCTCAAGCTCTTTCACCAGTTGTGCACGTGAAATTGCCATGATTGATCTCCTTAGGTGCTAAAGCCCGGCGTGCCAGTGCTGCCGTACATGTGCTCGTTAATCATCACAACGAGAACGGCGTATTGGCCCATCTCATTGTCCGGTGTGTTCCACAAACCAACAGCCTTCAGGTTTGCAGCGGCGTTCTCGGTGAAAGTACCGCTCATGGTCATGTTGGACACGCCCGTGGTGGTGCTACCAGTGGTGCTGGCAGTGATGTCAGCATTGGTACCGATGTTTGCCTGCGTAGGTGTACCTGCGCTCTGGATCAGGAACAACTGGCTTGGATCGTCAATCACGTCAGCCACGATCTGGCCGGAAGTGATGTTGACAGAACCAGGGTAGTAGTTCTTCCAGGTAGGCTTGCCTGTGGTGGGGTCAATGTAATTGCATCCATTGAACACGCCAACGGCAACCGTGTGGTTGGTGTTGTTGAACTTGACCAAGTAACCGTTATCAAGGGTTACCAAGTCGCCTTGGAAAATCGCCCCAGCCTGGTTATCGTTAATCAGGTATCCGTACTGTTTTTGGGCACCAGTAGCGGACAGATTGCCGATAGGACGCAGACCAAAAGGCTTGTTTACGTTTGCCATTTGATGTTTCCTTCAAAAAGTGATTTTTGTCAGCTCTTGGTAGAGCCGCCAAATGATACGCGAGACTGTCGAGTGGGCCGCTGAATGGTCATGCTATTGTGGGCATTCGCTTTCATCAGCTCATTGTCGGCAGCTTGCAGTTGGTCGTTCGCTCGACTACGGTAATACGCATTGCGCTCATCAACAGTTTCCACAGGAACGCGAGCAAGGAGCAGGCCTCCCACGCTGATCACGCCAGCATGTCGGCCGTCTTCTACTGTTGGAACATGATAGTCAGGGTACTCGTCCCCACGAACCAGCTCATACCCCTCGCGGAGCTTTCCGGAGATGTTCGTGCGGTCGTCCATACCACCGGCTTCAGCCCGAATCCAACGGTGCTTGTATCCCATGGGTGGGGGAGGCGCATCCAGTCGCGAAGGAGGAGCCCAAGGCTTACGTCGCGCATCTTTCTCACGGGATTCGGTTCCGCGAGAACTGCGATTGAGTACGGGTACTTTAACGTCTGACATGGTTTTACTCCTTTACGTACTTGGCGTATTCCTCGAGAGGAACACCTAGCTTTTTGGCAATTGCAACTTGACTTGGTGTCAATTTGACAGTGCGGCGTGCGTTGTTAATACCCGATGATCGGGATGCAGGTGCCACCGTTTGCACGTTCCTGGCGGCTCTGTTAGTTGGCGCTTGCTCTTGGACTACGCCCAGTTTCTGGGGGAAGGCCTGCTTCAAGCGGTTGTCGAGTTCATCATAATACTCATCGCTGCTGCCGTCAAACCCCTCAACTTGGATCAACTGGCGATGAATGCCCCACGCAGCGTGGGTCATGGCAGTGTCGCGGCCATACCAGGGGTTGCGCTCAGCCCATTCCTCGACGCGAGGATCGACTTGTTGCTGCGCTGGAGCCTGAGGCTGCTGGGTAGCCTGCTGGGCAGCAACTTGCTGCTGGTAGTCCCACTCCTGCTGCCGACGCTCGCGCTCCTGGGTGGCGACGGCGAGCTGACTTTGCTCCAGGGTCAGGGCTGTGAGGCGCTGCTGGGCTTCTGTCTCGGTGTCAATGTCGCCCTCTTCACGGGCCTTGCGGATGATCTGCTTGAGCGCCACTACCTGCGTCTGCACGCGGCCGTTGGCCTCGCCCAGGCGCTCGGTGTCAGCGGTCATGTACTGCTGCTCGAGCTGTTGGGCACGGGCCTGCACGCTCTTGGCATATTCCAAGGCTGCCTGCTCACGGCGCTGGGTCTCGCGCAGGCGTGCGGTCAGTTTGTCAATGCGCTTTTTGACGCTATCGCTGTACTGATCGAGCTCAGTGCCAGCGGCAGGGGCCTGGGCTGTTTGCTGAGGCGTCTCAACAAGAGGTGCTTCGGGCTTGTCCAGCACTTCAGCAGCGCCGTCCTCACCGATAGCGACGGTGGCAGGGCTTTCGTCCTCACCGATCTTAAATTGCAAGTCATCACTCATACTATCGCTCCTTTACATGTGCAGAATGTCTTCGGGACTGTTCACGACAGCCAAAACTTCGTCGTCGTTCAACAAACGAATCTCACCGCCGTCGATTGGGATGCGAGCACCCGCATATCGGCCGAAGATGATCCAGTCACCTTGCTTGCACCATGGTCCGGCGGGAAACTTGCTCTCGTCGGCATAGGCCAAGTCGCCCACTTTCAAGACGTAGCCGCACGTAGTGCCAAGCTGCGACCTGCGCTGCGTTTCCTCGGCCAAGACGATGCCGCCTTTGGTCTTTTCCGCGCCGCGATAGGGCAGGATGGCAATGCGCCATCCGGTAGGTTTTGGAATGGTGTCGATAACCGACTGGTCGAGCTTCTCGGGGTCAAACCCGAGCTCGGTGTAAGCGTCTTCGAGGACCGGCTGCTTGTTGGCTGCCTCCTCTGCCCACTTACGCTCCAGGGCGGTCATGTTGATTTCAGGTACTGCTGCGGTTTCCATGGTCTTCCTTTCACTTGAGAAAATCGTCGACATCGTCCGTGACCTTTTTGAGCAAGTCTTTCACGGAGTCTTCGGCCATTCTCAAACCCTCAAGGCGACCCATCATGAAGCGGTAACGCTCCATGTCTGTGATGGTTCCGTTCAGGACAATCTGCTTGGATTGATCCTGGAGTTTCCTGATTTCCTTCAGAACTGCTTCTGCAAATTCGAGCATGGTGATTTCCATGAAAAGCAGACGGTACAAGGCTCCGCCTGATAGCACTCACTCACGAATCAGTATATCTTAACTGGACGGTTTCCGTCCTTTTTCTTCACAATCATTGCAGGGCCTTGCACACCTTTTGGTGTTTTCACCGCACCGCCCTTAGCCATCTTGGTTTTGCCGGCTTTGTCGTACGCGATCGCAGCGGCCTGCTTCACGGCAGCAGCTTTGCTCTTTGGCTTGCTGGTGCCGATCATGCCGTCCTTCTTGTAGTCGCGAACGATCTCTCCGATGTTGGAGCTGATCGTCTTTTGGCTGGAACCTTTTTTAAGCGGCATATTGGCCTCCTGGTTGGTTGAGTTTGGCCTGCTGCAATTGCAGCTTCTGCCGGTTGATCTGGTTGGTCTCTTGCGATTTTTGCTGATCCAGCGCCAAGCGTTGCTGATCGATGTTAATGCGTGCCTGGTCGGCTTGCGCACGCTGGGCAATCTCTTTCTCCTTGAGCTGCACCAGCGGATCGGGGCCCTCGCCGCCTGCAAATGCCTCTTGCATGTCGCGCACCTCTTTGAGGCCCGTTGCGATGCGAATGGCAACCATGCCTTCCTTCTGGATGGCAGAGACCAGACGGTCCGGATCGGTGCCGTAGGCCTTGAACAGGTCAGCTTCGACGTCCTCTTCCGCGCGCAGGCGCACGTGCTCGAGGATGTGCTTTTGCAACTCGGTTGCGGCCAGTGGGTTGGCGTGCAAAATAGGCGATAGACCCATCATCAAGTGCGATGCGATGTGCGCGTCGTGCTGCTGGCCGGCAAAGGCCTTCAACTTCATGCCGTTGAGCACGTCGCTGTTCTCTGACGCTGGATCGCGAGGCGTGTTGGTGTTCTGCGGCAGCAGCACGCCGTCAATGTCGCGGACGTTCAGCGCTGCATACATGCGGTAGTAGGCCTCGTACATGTTGTGCATGTTCGGGGCGCTCTGTGCAAGCTGCAGTTGCATCTGCGCGAGCTGGATGCGCTGGGCAGAGCTGAAGATGTTGGGGTCAGCCACCGGCTGCACCGACACCATCGAGTCAAAATCCCTTTTCTTGATCTTGCGGCTGGCCCCAGGCACGTCGTAGGGGTACTCGTCGGGCAGATACTGGCTGAAGCCCTCGAACAGCAAGCGGAACTCCAACGTCTGCGCATAGTGCAGGCGTTTGTGGATGCTGGACATGACCATGGAGCCGCGCTCGAGCAGCGCCAGCGTCGTTCCGACCTGCGCGTACTGGTTGCCGTCGCCAACTTGCATGTCGGCCGTGCTGGACAGGCGTTTGCCAGAGTCAACCAAGAATCCCATCAGCGCAAACAGCACTTGGCTGGGCTCTTTGTACGGCAGCGGCAGCAAAGACGAGGAAAGTTCCGCGCCACCAGCGTCAATGTCGCGCCATTCGCCTGGTTGGATCGGATCAGAGTCGTCCGCGATCCGCGCTCCCTTGGCTTTGAAGCCTGCAGGCAGGTTAGACAGCGTTCCGGCGTCTGTCAGCTGGCGCAGGGCGCTTGTAGCGGACTTGCTGAGGCCTCCAATCAGGTGTACAAAGCCCAAACCGTAGGCTCCTGGCCCTTCGACCAGCACGTAGTGCACAAAATAGTTGCGGCGGCAGCATTTTTTGTCGTCTTCTTTCCAATTCCGACGAATTCCGACCACCTTGAGCGTGTCTTCGGCCAGTGTGACGACGTATGGGCGCTTGATGCCGGTCAAATTGCCGTCTTCGTCCTTGTCTTCAAAGCCTTTGAGGTCCAAATCGACCAGTTGCTCGAGCAAAAACACCTCGCCGATGTCATCAGTGGGCTGAATGCCGGTGATTTTGTCGACTGCTTCTTGGATTTGGCTCGCATCGGCAGGCGTGGCGTACGTGTCCAAGAAAATATCGAGGTATTCGCCGGCCAAAGCGCGCTTTTTGTACTCGTTGGCGTCCATCGCAATGCGGTGCGTGAGCCGTGGGCATTGGGACACGACGCTTGAGCCGTTGTAGGGGATGTAAACGTCGTCTGCCAGGCACAGTTTGGACACCATGCGGCCCAGTTGGTAGTCGTAGTAGACCTTCTTGAAGGTCGAACCACCGTAGCCAGTGTAGAAAAGCTGCTGGTCAAACTCCGGTGTGTACTCTTCCATCACCGTGGTGATCTGGTAGTTCATGAAATCCTGCACGCGACCGGCTTGCTGGAACTTTTCCACCGTCTCTTTGCCCATGATCTGGCTGCGAACAGGGCCACCAGCAGGCATGAGCTCCTTGAAGGCCTGTGCCTGGAACTGGATGATGGCCTCGGTCAGCATTGGATGGGTCGCGCCTGACGCGCCACGGAAGGGTTTGGTGCGCTCTTCCATGCGAAAGCCCAGCAGATCAAGGCCCTTGGCGTACATCTGCTCCCAATCGGAGCGCGAGCCCTTGTCTGCCTCGAATAAAGTGGACACTTCGATGCCGATTTGGGCCAAGACGTCCGGCTCAATGACCTCGGCCAGGTTGGCGTAGAAGTCAACCTCCTCGGCATCCTTCTCGCCCATCTCAACAATCGCTCCGCCATCCTCTTCGATGATGATCTCAATGTCCGACTGCGGCGCTGGGATGCCTCCGCCGCCGATGATCACCTCAAGCGAGGGCAGTTGGTTCATTGCTTTTTCGATTGCCATGTGTGTTCCTTATTGCGCGTCAAGTTGCCGTAAAAGATTGTCGTCCGCCTACCTCAGCGCTTGAATTGGCACCCCAAAATACAAAGGGGCCAAAACCTCTTCATCTAAAAACACTTTCTGACCCGTGTCTTCAAGCAATTTCTTAATGGTAGGAGGCATGCTGTTTGGACGTAGATTATTCAACAAATCAACTATCTGCGGTGCATAATTTTCAGGAGTGGCATTAGCGGTCAACGGACCGTTGCCGGTGAGCTGTGCAATGGTGTTTTTCTTTGCGTCAGGGACACCGGGCTTGGCGGTCAAATACTCCACCGTGACGTGGGGCACATTGTTATTGTCGTACAGCGAGTACACCTCAGCCTCGCCACTGTCCAACGCCGCACGGCCCTTTTTCAGGCTGCCGTAGGTGGTGGACTTGGCATAACCTGCCACCGAGTTGTTCATGCCTGCGGCAATTGCGCGAACGCCGTCCGGCTTGACTACCTTAACCCATCGAAAGTCATCTCCTGCGGGCAGGAAGTCTTTAACGCCAAAGGTCATGATGTCTGCGGGCGGGACCTTTCCTGCTTCAATAGCCTTCTTAACCAGCGGGATTGATTTCTCAAACCGGTCCACCTGCTGGGTGTTCGCATACGCTTTCTTAAGAAAGTCCGGAAAGCCCATTTGATTGAGCTCATCAGGGTCCATTTGTTCTGCTTGACGCAGCATCTGGGTGGGGCCCAAGCCTAGCATGCGCACGTAATCTGAGCGGATGTCTTGGATAGGCTGTCCCTTGTCAATCGCTACCTGCATCTCCGGCAAGAAATATCCGGCATCAACGGCCTCGCCATAGTCGGGCTGGCGTCCACCTGGCGTCACCATGGCTTCTACAGCCGGGGAGCCGTACAGGCTGGGATAGCGCGCCATGTCGGAGTCTGAGACGTTGCGGCTGTTGACGAACAATGTTTCCGCGATCCGTGGTTCAAGGACCGTGGAGAACAGCGTCGGATTGTCCTTGATCTTCTGGCGTATCTGGGCAGCGACATCGGCCACGCCTGTTGGGCCTTGACCAGGCTTCCTACCGGCGTAAGCCAGTAGTTGGGCGTCAGGGATTTTGTCCAGGTTGGCCTGTATGTTGGCCATGATCTGGGACTGCATGACTCCCTCAACCTCGTCAGTACCCACGCGTCGGGGGACAGTGGACTGCATGCCTAGCATCTCGTCATACGCTTTCTCAAGCAGGCGTAAGGATTCCAAGTCACCCTGCGCCACGCCCTTTTGCAGAGCTTGCGGGAAGGTATCCCCCATAGGCGTGCTTCGCTCAAACTTCAACGCACCAGACAAAATGTCTTTGCGCAACGGGTCGTCAACACTGCCGGCCTGCTTGGTGAAGAAGTCCTTGGCCTTTTGGTTGAACAACATGGTCAACGCCTGACGCTTTTCAGGATCGTCAATGTTGCGGATTTCTTTGAGGATCGGGTCAAACGCCTTGTCCAGGTTGGACAAGATGCCGCCTTCTGTGCTGCGCGATGTTGGGAAGTAGCCGCCTGGTGCACGGGAAACGTACGACGCGCCAGGCACGTTTAGCTGGCGGTTGTACTCTTGGAAGTCCTTGGCCACGTCAGCGGCCTTGTCGCCCACGGCCTTGGCTGCCTTGACACCTGCACGCACAGGCGCTGCAGGGTTCACGGCGCTCGAGCCGATCTCAGCCAGATTGAACAAGGCGCGAGCTGCTGTGCCTTCCTTGGGCGGCTCCTGGCGGATGCCTGCCCTGGTAGCGCGGCGCTTTAAGTCCTCCGAGCCCAGCATCGGCGCTTCCACGTTGTAGCCAAGCGGGCGCATGGCCATGGTGAGCAAATCAACCGGCGCGCCCAAGAGGTTATATGGGGTCTCAGAAATGCCCTGCAGTGCAGCCGCTTCCAGCTCGCCCGCCTTTGTAGAAGACTTGCGGCCGATGCCGGACTTGGGCGTTACAAAGGCTGGACGGCTTGCGGCGTCACGCTCTGCTTGCGAGACCTCGCCCTCCTCAGGCGAGCCCTTGGCGCGGTATTCGGGTTCCTGAGCCTGCTCGTTTTGCGCTTCCAGCTCCACCAGCAGTCGGCGCGCAGACGGGTCACGTACCGTCTTGCCCAGGTACTCCTTCAAGTTGGCCCGTTTTTTCTCGGGGCTTGGTACGGCTGTTGGGAATGGGGCCTTGCCCACATTCTCACCAATTGCCGATGCGTTTTTCATCCGCTCCGCAAAATCATCGGGCAGCTGGCCAGAGCCGAGGTACTTCGCCCGTTCCCTTTCCGTCAATGTCCTAAACGCCGCATCCCGACGAGCATTTTCCAAATCCGTGAACCTCTTCGGCGCACGGCTAGCCAAGAAACGGTCAAGTCCTGCGCGCGCTGCGCCCACAGCACTTTTAACCAAAGGTGCAGCAATCATCTCCGGGTACGAACCTTCAAGGCCCTGCTCGCGTTCAAGCTGAGCCCTGTAAGCAGGGCTGGACATGTCGCCCTTTTCCAGCACGCTGACAAATCCGCCCTTGGCAAAGCTGCGCTTGCTCAAGCTCTTCTTGACAAGGGTCTGGCCTTCAAGGGTAGGCGCGCCGAAGGTATCAGCTCCCAGGCCACGGGCCTTGTTCCGCGCTGCGTTGATCTTGAGCTGGTACACGCGGGCAAGCTCTTCCATCTGCTCACGGGCAGTGCCCATGCTCTTGGTCTCAGCTGCCTCTTGCGCGCTTGGCGGAGCGAAGGCCATGCCCTTAGATGCCGCCAAAGAAGGCATCTTGAGCGACATGTTCTTGTCGGTCTTCGACTCACCGCCCGAGCCCCGTGAAGTGCGCTTGACGGGGCGGCGCATTGGCTCGACCTGGTTGGCTTGTGTAACGTCAGCCAGGAGCTTTTGTGCATTGTCAAAAAGGGCTGCGCTCGAGTCCTGGTCCCCGCTCATCTGCTGCTGCAGGTACTCGTTAATCGAGTCGCTGTTCATGACCTCTCCGCCGTCCTTGAAGAACGCAGGCATGGCCGGGGCCGCGACTACGTTGCCAAGGCGATCGGTGCGAGTGCCAAGGACGTCTGAGAGCTGTGCATTCTGGCCTGCGATCCGAGAGGTCAGCTGACCTCTTCTGATTTCGTCCTCTGTGGGCAGCGTCGCGCCAGCGACCACATTGCCCATGCGGTCGGTCGTCGTGCCAAAAGCGCCTGACAGCTTCTTGTAGCTGCCCAAGGTGTGAGGGTCCAAGCCTCCACTTCTTCTCATGCTCCCTTGAGGCGCAGGCTGGATGAGTCCGGAAGGTCCGCGCATATCAGGTGGGTTGATCCAAGACATCTCGCGCCTGAGCACCTCGTCTTCAAAGGCGTTCGGGCCTGAGGACAAGGTGAATGGTGCGGGGGCCACGGACCCTGGTGGGGGCGACGTGGGCATCGCAGGCGTCGGCTGCTTTGGCAGCATGACTGTAGGGGCGAACGGTGGCGGCGTCACTGGAAGCCGAATTGGAATGTTGGTGACGTCCGTAGGTGGCGTTGGCGTGACAACAGGTGGTGTCGCGATTGGCGGCGTCACCACAGGTGGAACGACCGGTGGTGTCACAACGGGTGGAACAACGGGCGGTGTCACCACTGGCGGGACGACCGGAGGAACGGGTGGTGGGGGAGGCGATACCGGCGGCGTCACGGGTGGCGTCACCACAGGTGGAACGACCGGTGGAGGCGTTACAACTGGAGGCGTCACCACAGGTGGAACGACCGGTGGAGGCGTTACAACTGGAGGTGCCATGTCCGCATTCACCTGACCAGGAAGAGTAGCTCCAGGGGTCGTGGCATTTACCTGACCAGGAAGAGTAGCTCCAGGGGTCGTGGCATTTACCTGACCAGGAAGAGTAGCCCCAGGGGTCGTGGCATTCACCTGACCGGGAAGAGTAGCTCCAGGGGTCGTGGCATTCACCTGACCGGGAAGAGTAGCTCCAGGGGTCGTGGCATTCACCTGACCGGGAAGAGTAGCTCCAGGGGTTAAAGCTGCAAGATCACTTGCGGCTGATCCGCTAAGGGCAGGAAAGCCGTCACCACTGCCTAGAGCTGGGAAACCACCACCACTGCCGATTGCAGGGAAACTGCTGTCACCGCCAAAACCAGCTTCGGCATCCGCACGTGCGTTATCCGCAGCATCTTGTCGGTCAAGTTCTGCAAAATCTTCTGCCGCTGACGCGCCGCCAGATGCGGAAGAGCCGCTACCGCCGAGTGCGGGGAAACCATCGCCACTACCAAGTGCAGGGAATCCATCCCCTCCGCCGAGTGCGGGAGAGCCGCCACCAAGAGCGGTTAAGTCATCTCGTGCTGATCCGCTACCTCCAAGACCGTCATTGCCTAAACCGCCATCGCCCAGACCGCCGCCAAGACCGTCATTGCCTAAACCGCCGCCGAGACCGTCATTGCCCAAACCACCATCTCCAAAACCGGCTTCGGCATCTGCACGTGCATTGTCCGCAGCGTCTTGTCGGTCAAGGCTTGCCAGGTCGTCTCTGGCGGATGTGTCACCAAGCCCTGAGTCGCCTACGGGGTTGTTGCTATTTGCGTTGGCGATAGTGTCTTGGATGTAGGCGTCAAGGTCGCTTCTGAAAGCGTCCGCGTTAAAGGTTGGACGCGCAGGTGTCGGCAGGTTTGCCATCATCTGGTCAAACCGTGACATCGGAGCAGGGGCAGAGCTGTACAAAGGTGGGTTTGGCCTGAACGTACTGCGATTCGTCGCAGGAGTAAAGGTCGACCTGGAGCTGGTCGTTGTTCCACGCATCACAGGGGCAGACGTTGTTCTTGAGGAAGTGAACACTGAAGGGGCAGGTGTGTTCCCCCTCATCACAGTGGTAGATGTGGCCCTTGGGGAGCGAGCGGCCGAAGTAGATGTCACGCCTCTCATCACAGGGGCAGACGTCGACCTTGGGGCGCTAAACACTGAAGGGGCAGACGTGTTTCCACGCATCACAGGGGCAGACGTCGACCTTGGGGCGCTGACGGCCGAAGTAGGCGTTGTGCCTCTCATCACTGGAGCGGAGGTCGACCTCGGAGCGCTGAAGACCGAAGGGGCAGGTGTGTTCCCCCTCATCACAGTGGTAGAGGTGGCTCTTGGGGCACTGACGGCCGAAGTAGGCGTTGTGCCTCTCATCACAGGGGCAGACGTTGTCCTTGGGGCACTAAAGACTGAAGGGGCAGACGTGTTTCCACGCATCACTGGAGCGGATGTCGACCTTGGAGTGCTGATGGCCGTGGTAGGCGTTGTCCCACGCATCACAGGAGCGGAGGTTGTTCTTGAAGCTGGGGCCGGCGTAGTTCGAGCTGGTTTAAGACTGTCTCGATGCGCCTGCTGCCGAGCGTTGAAATCGTTTCTCCATGCCTGCTGCCGGGCATTGAAGTCATCTGTCTGTTTTTGCCGGAACGCTGCTGCAGCTCTTTCGCGAGCAGCGGCATCGGCCCTTGTCTTAGCCTGCTGCTCCTGGAAAGCACGCACCCCAGCGTTGTTCTTCAACATGTTGTCCCGGGTCTTCTGAGAAATCCCTGGGGCGTTCATCTCGGCTGCTGAATAGATTCTCTGGGCCATACCGGTTCCTGCCAATAAGTTGCCTACATTTTACGGCTCAATAGTACTCCGGCACAAGCTCCCGCTTTTCACCTTCCTCGTTGTCGTCGGTGGCCAGGCTGATGAAGTTGCCGCGCCGGAATCTGTCCATGGCCATGGTCGTGCTGTCCACCATGTCGTCGTTGTCGCCGTTCGGGAACGCCGCGCATTCTTCAACAAGAAGCTCAGCCCACTCCGTGTCCGGGGCCCAGACCATCCCGGCCTCGAACACAGGGGCCACGGCGTTGGCCCGCGCGA
>Ga0315906_10005227_pt1 | contig 16392 bp, 13 predicted proteins | sample LakEriMetagenome_4_FD_203526 | JGI IMG/M metagenome (GOLD analysis project Ga0315906, IMG submission 203526) | Freshwater fungal communities from buoy surface, Lake Erie, Ohio, United States - Buoy 2 MA122 | ecosystem: Environmental > Aquatic > Freshwater > Lake > Lake biofilm | place: USA...
CTTCATAACCTGTTACAGCTTCTTCGCCAAGTGCATCTTTAACCCAGCCAATTACTTGGGCTTCAGTCAAATCGCCATAAGGTACATAAGTTGCTTCTGGATCAAGCGTCAAGCCGACGGAGCCATAAACGCTACCAGCGTGTTCACCGTCAACGGCGTTTAATACCCAATGAACTACGAACACAACATCTGCGTTGCCTTCATATTCTGGGTAGGCGTCAAGCTGCGATACCGACCATGTGTTAGTAATAGCCATGTCTTAGTTTCCTTCTAGTTGTGCCACGCGGGCGCGGAGCGATTGAATTTCTGCGATGAGGTTAGCGATGAGTTCAGGCGCAGAGTAATCCATAGCTTGCATTTTCTCGCCGTCCTTATCACCCGTGGCGATTGGCGTTTCGGATACTTCCTGAACTTCGTGTGCCAGCAGACCGATGAAGCGGCTACCGTCTGCCTTCCAGCTACCCTGCACTGGCTTGAGCGCGTCTATGTATGCACCGCTGTTAGCAACAGGCCCGTCGATGTCCTTGAGGCGGTAGTCAGATGAGGTGTTGTAGGCTGTCGAACTGGTAGTTACTGAAATAGAGCCAACAAAAGTTCCAGAGCGGAAGAAAGCAACAGCATTTGTGTCAGCTTGTGTAGACACTGCCATCGCCGTACCAACTCCACCGTTGGTTGCGTATAGCGTGGAGCCGCCACCAGAAGCGTTCTTATAGAATATTACGCCATCGGTAGTAGCCGCGTCAGCTATAGATGATCTACCCCAAAGCAAGTTGCCGCTGCTGTCGATGCGCATACGTTCTGTAAAGCTGATGGTAGACCCGGCTGACCCGCCAGAGGCGTTGAACCACTTATGGACGTTTCCGTCAATCCAATACTGACCGGCGGTGTCGCTGTTGTTGTATATCCAGTTGGTGCCGTTATAGTAGCCGTTTGACCCAAGAACGGCTTGGGAAGATGTGACGTTAGCAAATAGCCCAGCGCCCTGACCGGCAATCTGAAGCGCCCTATACCCAGAACTCCAAGGACTAGGGGTAGAATTAATCCCGACGTTGCCGCTGGCGTCGATACGCATACGTTCTGCGTTGTTGGTATTCAGGACTAAGGCGGCAGCGCCGGATGTGCCTAGTGATAAGATACGAGCGCCTAAAGCAGAGAAGTCGGTGCTACTAGCGTCGCTGTATATACTGGCAGTGCGCGTACCGTTGACGCCAAAATCAAAATACGCACCGTTTCCAGTTGCGCTGTTAAGCTCAATGGCGGACTGTCCCGCAGAGCTTATACCAAGAATGCGGCCAGAGTAACCACGGGCAAATACATCTGGCGAAGCCGTACCAATCCCGACGTTACCGCCGCCGGTAATGCGCATTCTTTCAAGAGGTGCGCTGTCGAAATTGGATGTCCAGAATGATAGGCCCGTAACGCGGGAGTAACCCACTGGGTCTTCGGATACCGCGCCCACCATAGCGTATTTGCCGTTAGCTATACTGCCCATCCGTAATCCGGTGAATGCTCCGGCGTTGGAAACTACTTCTGGGTTTGTTCCCGCGAAGTCACCCGTTATATCAACGAAGCGCGTGGTGCTGGCATTGTATAGACCTGCGTAATACGTTGTTAGCTTCGCCGTTGGCGAAGTCGCACCAATCCCCAAGTTGCCGCTGCTGTCGAGGCGCATTTTTTCGGTGTTGTTGGTCAGAAACTGTATGGGGACTGCGGCCCCTGTCTGCAAAACCAACGCATTTGACGGAGCAACGATGTACGCCTCGCCGCCAGTGCTTGCCTGTATGTACAGCCTTGGGGTGTTGTTAACCTTCCATGCCATAAGGCTGTCAAAGGTTCCGTTTAACTCAATCAGACCGCGACCTGAAAGGCTGTAAACAGTGGTTGCCCCGCCGACTACTACGTTACCGCCGTCACCCTGTAAGACCAAATTTGTAGGTACGCTACCAGCGTATGCCTGTATCGAACCTATATACCCCTGCACAGGGTGGTTGAGGTACCCCATCTGTACGCGATACGCCGAGTTGACCGAGGCTTCACCGATTTGAAACTGGTTAGCACCAGCAAACGTGGTTGGGTCTGTAGCTGGAATAAGCGTGAGCCTACCGCCATACGGCGAACTCGTACCAATCCCGACGTTGCCGCTGCTGTCGATGCGCATGCGTTCTGCGCCACCATTCTCAAAAATGGTAGGTCCGCTTGCCGAGTTAGCTATAAAGAAATTTGGGTAACTGGCGTACAGATAGCCAGTTGAATTGCCCCCAGACTTAAGCGAAACGATTGAGTTGCTGGAACCGTTAACTTCGATGACGCCGCGTCCAGATGTACTGTACCCAGAACCCGTTGTATTTACCAACAAGTCACCGTTGCTGCTGATGCGCGCACGTTCTACAGATACGGCTCCATGGCCTGTGAAAAACCTTAAATCGCCATAGTCGATACCCGGTCCGGAATACGACCGAATTTGGCCACCGTATTCTTTGTATCCACCAGCACCGACAGTCGAATAGAACGCCAACTTCCCGTAAAGGATGTCAGCGCCACTTAGGGAGTTAACAATGCCGATTGTCGCTCCGCCACTGGCAGTAGTTTCAAAATTGTTATACGGTGTAATCGTGCCAATTCCGACCGCACCAGCACCCGTTATGCGCATCGCGGATGTTGGCGTGTCATTAAGCATGTCGGTGTTGATTAAAAACTCAAGGCCACCTGACGCCGCGAAACTAGCACTCTGGTCAAAGGATCGAATTACCGCTGTACGATTGCGAGCATAGCCACGGAAATTTAGGTTCGTGTATGCAGGAGAGCCACCTGAGCCAGTGCCTCCTGAAATACCTATTCCAGCATTAACTTCTTCAACTGTTAACTTATCAGGGACCGAACTGGTCCCAATACCGACGTTGCCGCCCGTTGTGAGCCGCATTCTTTCGGTGTTAGCACCACCTGCATCTACGTTCCAAGTCAGTGCGTTGCTGTTATTGGCAGACGAACCCATGCCCATACGCCAGCTATTGCCAGAGGCGTTGAGAACAATACCTACCCGTGCCGAAGAGCCAGCACTGTCGTTGCGTATCCATGTGTCTAAGGTGCTGTCTGCGTTGGACCGCAATGTAAGTTTACCAAAAGGCTCAGTAGTGCCGACCATCAGATTACCGCTGGCGTCGATGCGCATACGTTCTGTGGTATTAGTACCAAAGGTAAGGGCATACGCGCCGATGGAGCTTAGGCGGGCTTCACCAGCAGGGTTATCCCATGACAACAATGTGCCAAAGGAATTGCCGTTGGAGCCAACGCGAAGTGCATTACTCGCGTTAGTGCGCACATCAAGCGTGTAACTGGGCGATTGCGTGCCAATTCCAACTTGGCCGCTGGAGTCAATACGCATACGTTCTGTGCCGCTTGGCCGGAACAGTATCTGGGCCGCGTCAAAGTACATGAACTGGTATGCGGAAGTGGAGCGGTTGTACGACTGGATCAAGCCGTTGGTGTCAAACTCTACGCCACCAGCGCCGCCATTGCTGACAACGAATTTAGTGGCGGGGCTGGTGGTTCCAATCCCGACTTTGCCATCATTGTTAACGCGCATACGCTCTGTGCCACTAGTCGCAAAAGCAAGGTTGTTATTTGAAGTTGAGCCAGTGGCGTCAATTTGACATACAGAAGTGGCTTCTGTTGTTGTGAAAAACAAGCCGGGGTTGTTCGTCCCGCCTGTGTAACGGAAAATAACCGCAGAGCCGGAAGCCGGTGTCTCCACATGTAGTTTCGCACCCGGTGAAGCAATACCAATCCCGACGTTACCGCTGCTGTTGATGCGCATACGCTCTGTTAGCGTGGTTTCAAAGCTGGTGTGGAACGCAAGCGAAGAATTGTAGCTGCCGCCAGACTTGACGCCAACCGCCTTTATATTGACTACCGATGACGGATGTGAGTATGTCCCGTCAATAGCCAAGCCTGACGCAAAACCCGTATTAAGGCTTGCGGTGTTTACGAAAAGCGAACCGCCAGTGCCTTGGGTTCCGATGGTGACAAGGCCAGAAGATGTACCACCACCATCCGGCCAAGTGAAGCCTGTCGTGCCGGATACGTTAAGACGGCTTGCCGGTGTGGTTGTGCCAATCCCAACATCGCCTGCGCTACTGATGCGCATACGTTCTGAGCCATTAGTCCAAAGCAGAATAGGGTTTGCGCCAGCTTGTAAGATGTTCAAGCCACCCGTAAAGCCGCTGTCCGACTGGAGTAAAGTCGAGTTTGGCCATACGGTATGTGCCGCCGAGTGCGCTCGTATACTAATACCACCAACTAGGCTATTTACAGATACAATCCCCGAAGCCGCCGTTCCGGTGTTGCTATTGCGGATAAACGCCCCCGCGTTAGCGTCGGTGTCTGTTTCTACCTGTAGTCGGAAAGATGGCGAACTTGTACCAATCCCGACGTTTGTGCCATTGTCGTACACAACAGACGCGCCGACGGCAGATGTGCCGTTGCCCTTGACCAGATAGCCCGAAGACAGTGTCGTCGCCCCCGTGCCGCCGTTACCAACAGCAACAGTTCCAGTTACGTTCGACGCTGTCCCAGTTGTGTTCTGGTTAAGCGTTGGAATGTCTGCCGCAACAATTGCGCGGAATGTAGGAACACCAGCCGCGCCATTTGGTGCAGCAAGAACAGTGTTGGCAGTCTGCGAGGCAAAGTTGGATGGTGTTACCGCCAGTGTGCCACCAAGAGTCAAGTTACCAGACGTTGTTACCGTGCCTGTCAGCGTGAGGCCAGAAACCGTACCAGTGCCGCCAACAGACGTTACCGTACCAACCGTGCTGTCGTTGGATGTAATCGTAAAGTTAGGATATGTGCCAGTGACAACAGTCGTACCAGCGCCCGTCAGAGCAACAGTTTGATCGGGAGCAGAGTTCGTTATTACGCCAGTGCCGCTATCGTAGCTTATGCCTGTTCCCGCAGAGACAGAGCCACGGGCAGCAGCTTGCGTGAAGTACAGGTTAGTGCCTTGAGCAACATCGCTGGTGGTCAGAACAACCGCGCCAGTAAAGCCATTGACCGAAGACACAGCGTCGGTGTTATCGACCTTCTGCCATGTCGTGCCGTCGTACACAGCCCAATCGCCAATCTTCCAATCGGTTATTCCGTTTAGATTCGTCGATCCTGCAACGCTGACAACATAGTAATAGCCCTTTGAGCCAGTGCTAGATGCTAAGGTTGGCGTGTTGGTGGATGCGTTCCAAGTGCCTTGATAGTTCAAGCCGCCAAGAACTGCACCAGGCAACTGAGATGTTGGCACAGTGCCGCTACCGTCAAGAGTAGCAACGCCGCCAGCAACGCCAGCATTAAGGACAGCAGCCGTGCCTAAGCCAAGTGCTGTACGCGCACCGGACGCAGTCGTGGCTCCTGTACCGCCGTATGCCAAGCCAATGGTTCCAACATCGCCTGAACCAAGCAGAGAAGCGCCGCCGACAGTTTTAATGTTTGTGCCGCTAACAAGTGCAGCTTGCTTGGCGTTGAAGGTTGACCAATCGGATGACGAAAGCGCACCACGGTTAGTGGCTGATGCCGTTGGTACGTTTAGCGTTATAACAGGCGTTGTAGTGCCGTTAGCTACGCTGGACGCAAGATCAGTTCCAGAAGTGCCAAGCGTGAGCGCAGCGACAGAGGTGACAGTACCAACGGAAATAGAACCGCCAAGCGCGGTAGATGTTCCATTTATTGTAATTGCGCTGTTAGTAAGCTGGCTGTTGGCGATATTGCTTAAAGTGCCGCCAAGGGTCAGTGATCCGCTGGTTGTGACTGTGCCTGTCAGCGTCAAGCCATTGACAGTCCCCGTACCAGCAACACTGGTGACCGTACCAACATTTGTTGTGTATCCGGCTGGGTTCGTGGCGTTATATGGCGTGTAACCAAGCGCCGTGACAATGGACTTGTTTTCCCACAGGCTTGTTGCTGTGTTGTAAAATATACCATCATTGTTGCTTGGTGACTGAGCCGACACATCGTGCAACTCATCTAACTCATAACCGTTTTGAACTTTGACGAACAGCTTGCCCTGCGTTGGGTGAGCATGTTCTACAACCGCCATATAAACCAAATGCTGTGGCGCATAAGGCTTGGTTGCCGTTAGTGTTCCAGCCGTAGTGGGGCTTAGATAAAGTTGCTGACCATCTGCGTATGCAGAGGTGTTAATGTTTGTGATTGTGCCAACAAGAGTTACGTTGCCATTGGCATTGTTAGCAATGTCGGCTGTGACCAGACCCAATGTCTGCGCTGATGTTGCATCGCCAGTTGCGATTGCCTTGCTGACAGTTGAAATCTGTCCAGTAGCACCACTAATATAGACAGCAGTGCCTTTTGTCAGTGTCGCGCCAGTGGTGTTACGAACTGGCAAAAGCAGATTAGAAGCTGAAGTAGCAAAAACAGCGGAAAGATCGACAGAAGTCGTACCCGTGATTGCAACAGAACCGTCTGTAGATGTTACGCTAGTTACGGCGCGGGTAATCTGTGTCGTGCCGTCTGGGAACCTAAAGCCACCTACAGTGCTTTCAATAATTCCAGTGGCAGTGACAGTTCCGGTTTTGCCGACGGTAAATTTGGATGCGCTGCCGATCTGTAGATCAAGCAACTTAGAGCCAGCCGCACTGGCGGAGTCAGTCACATTGATCTTAATGCCGCTGAATGAAATACCCGCATTGTTCCAAGTGTCAGACAGGTCGTAGATAAATGCCATTGGGATTCCCTTCGTGCCGTATCTTTAGCACTTTATGTTTTAGCTGCCAACTGAGTATTCACGAAACTGCGAAAACAGTGTAGGTTCCGCCAACACCATAACCGCCACTTCCGCCTGGTAAGCTAGGCCAATCATTTATGGTAACGCTTTCAACACCTATCGTAGTAGAGTTCATATAAGACACATTGATTATGCGCTCAAAATCATCAAATTCAGTGTAGCCAGTATAGCCTGTATATTCAGTCCCAGCGATAACTGCATACGGATTGACGCCGGAAGCGAAAGTCATGGTTTCCCCAACATCGCCAATTCCATCCTCGCCAAAAACAGATACGCTATCCAAGAAGAAGGACATGTTTCTTGCTGCTGAAAATTGAAGCGTTCCATCAGGCGCAAACAATTGCATCCCAAATGTATCTGCGGTGGGGCTTAGGTTTCTTGCAAGGCTAAGTATCTTGATCTGTATGGTGCAGACAGGTGTTTGAGTGATAAACTTGTAGTTTGATAATTCACGGTATCCTGAAATGTTGATGCCATCTGTACACCGGAAGGCGACCAGATCAGTCGAATTTGGGATACTGATAATTACCTGACCATAGCCACCGCCGCCCATGCTGGTGGTAGTCACAGAGTAAGAATTGGACACATAGTAGGTCACGGCTTCCGTAGTAAGCTGCAACTTACCTGTATCGTCATAGGCTTCAAAAAGAGCAGTCATGCTATCAAAACATCCAAACTATAATTTAATCCATTATTCACCCGCGCAGTCCAAATAAGATTAGAGCCGCTTAACTCTATGCCTATCACTTCTGATGCTGCGCCTGTCGAAACTGGAACTGCAATAGCGCCCAAAACCGTATTTGTAGAAGGGATGGTCAAAGCTATCGTGTTAGGTGATGTGCTGGTTACAGTTACTGGGTAAGAGATCATTCTCTTCATGACTATCGTTGATGTGTCTAAAAGAATGTTTCCAGCGGCATCAAAAACTTGCAGTCCCTGTGGCATTACCAAATCCCCAAACGAACGCGCAGAACGTTGCTGCCATCATAGACCCTGATCTGATTGCTTGCAATCTCAAGCCTTGCCCCAGTGGTTGCTGTCCGCAGTGTTCCAATTGTCGCTGTAATGGCCGACAATTCGGTAACGCTCATTTTTGCAGCCGTTACTGCACCAGCCGCTATCTCATCAGCAGTAATGGCGTTGGTGGCAATCTGTGCAGCAGTAATTGTGTTTGCGGCAATCTCTGACGCCGTAATGGTGTTCGCTGCGATATTACCTGCTGCGATTGTACCGGCGGCTATCTTCGCACCAGTGATTGTTGCCGCAGCAATTTGCGTGGCAGTAATAGTGCCAGACGCAATATCCGCAGCGACAATCGTATTGGCCGCAATCTCGTTAGATGTGACAGAGTTTGCTGCCAATTTTGCAGTAGATATGGCCCCATCAGTGATCTGTGTTCCAACAATCTGCCCCGTAACCTTTGCAGCAGAAATCGCCGCCAATTGGCTGTCAGAAAGAGTTCCTGTGACCTTTGCAGCGGCCACCGCCGCAATCTGCGCGTCAGCCAAGGTTCCGCTAATATCAGCCGCTGGAACCGCCGTTGTCCACGCTGCACCAGTATAACGATACAACTTATCGTCTGTGGTCAGGAATACAACCCTGCCTTCAAAAAGATCAGTTGAAGGTAGTGACGCGACAATTTCGTATCCGCCCTTAGCTTTTGATAGCGAAAACAGCTTGTCGATAGTGATACCAGCATAAGTACCGCTTCCGGTTGCACGAATGCCAAGTGTCGCAGTATCCTCGTTTGCATCAAAGCCAGCCGTGACTGAATATGTCTGGCTTGAATAGCCAACAGTCAAAGACTGCGGGTTGCTGATGGTCGATAGGCTGAACGAACTGCTTACATCCGTATTGCCGCTAAACACCTTAAAGCTGCCGGATGCTGGCGCGTAGGAAACAACGCCGCCATTGGCATAGGCAAATACTTGGACAGCTTCTTTGGTAAGGTAGCCACTTATTGCCGGAGTGCCATCAGCACCAGGAGGACCATCAGCGCCGGGGTCACCAGCAACACCCTGCGAAGCCAGTAACGCCCAGTTCGCTCCTGGGGGGCCATTGGACGACGTTGATGTGTGAGCGACAATAGCCGAATAGCTTGAGCCATCGCGCTGCACAAAGTCACCGACAATGTATGCAACCGAAGAGCCGGACCATTCGCCCCTGTTTACGTTTCTGGTGGCGTTGTCATCAGGCTTGTCGCCATTATCATCAATTACGCCAGACCATTCAGCAGTTGTTCCAGCAACATCAATACCAAGGATAAATGGGCTTTTCAGTGGGTCATAGATCGTAGGCGCAGTCGGCGTTATTGGAGCAGCATCTTCTGCATCCCATGCGTAGATAGCAGCGTTCTCTTCGACCAGCCTCATTGGCACTTGACCATCAAAGCGGATTTCTTGAGTTACAACGCGGAATAGCTTGTTTGACCAGCCAAGGGCCTCAAGGCTAATTCGCACAATGTCGCCAACCTGACATCCCAAAGCCTTGGCGTTAAAAGTAATCGATAGCATCCCACGATACTGATTGCGCTGTAATATCTGCTTGGCGATACGTTGGGCGCGGCGACCATCCTCAATGTATGGAAGGTCAACTGACATAACGCGCTCAACACCATCCGGTGAGGCAAAGCCAACTTCTGGATAGTCCACCATTTGATAAAGACTGTTTGGCGATGGATCAACATAGCGGCCACGGGCCACGTTATAATTTTCTGTCAGACCACCTGTCTGCTGCCAATCAAACTCACCAAGAATGTCGTTTTCGTTAAAGCTTAAAACATAGTCAGCAAGATCATTCTTCATTACCGTTAAGGTCAACTTACCGCCATTATCACGAAGCGTACCGTTCATTGACGCAAGAAAGTTGTTAATGATTTCCAAACGATCATCAGTGTCGGATGCAGTTCCACTGGTGCGATAACGCTTTTGAGTGCCGCCTATTGCCAGCGTTACGTTTTCATCACAGATGTTTGCAGCCGTAATAAACGACTCCATGTCGATGCGAGTGTAAGGGACACCGCAGCCAACTGATAATTTGTTATTAATTTCCCAGCCCAACATCCACCAGAGCAGTTGCAGAGCAGGGTTGTCGGTGTCATCCGCATTGGTGTAAGCGCCCCAAGTACTTTGGTCTGTGGCGCGATGCGAACCAGAGCCACCAGGAACTGTGCTATCTTTGCGTGGATCGTAAAGAAGAGCGCCATCGCCAATAACAGTTATGCGGCTGGGTAAGCCGTTTGCCAGTGGGCTTTCTGCTTTTTTATCATTGCCTGTGCGTTTGATGCGAAGGTGCAAATAAGCGCATCCAGTAAGACGACGACTTGAACCCCACTTTGTTCCACCGTTAATGGAAATATAGTTACCAGCCGTTCCCTCAGTGCGAACAGCAACCGTCAGATAGCCGGAGTAAGTGCCTGTAACACCGCCAGCGAGTGTCCATGCTTGCTTTTCTTCAAACCATATTTCTGTAATTGACGAAACTTTATGAGCAGCCAAAGCAACAATATAATCAACATATTCTTGATCAGTACCACTGGATTCATGATAGCGCATATCAAGTGGCATGGCTGTTGTGCCAAACACAACCTTGCGCGGCGTTGACGGATCAAGACTGACGTTGAGCCTAGAAATTTGCGATGGTGGCAACTTTGGCTTTGGCGTCAGCAAGGTTGCCATAATACCAGCGCCGAGGCTTACAAGCGTAAGCGTCCCTGCACTAACGCCAAAAAGAGTTACCGCTGTGGTTGTTCCAAAAAGCGCAAGTCCGCCAGTAGCGACAATCAAAGCGCCTACTGCGGCAACCATCGCAATAGTTTTTAGAGCCTTACCCACGGCCAATACCCCAGCATTTGTCCCATAGGGATCGGTTAATGCGCTCTACCCCATCGTCTGAAACGAAATAAGCGAAGCCGCCCATTACTACACCAACGCTGCCATCAAAGAAAGCCAAGTCTCCGCGCTGTGCATGACCTATTTCCACTTCTGGAAACTTTCCATCCATAGTGGCCTCAAGAGTTCCAGCGCCAATGTCCTTAATGACCTGTAGGCTGGTTTTAAGGCTATCATACTTACCGCGAAATTCAGGAATAGGGTCTTCGCCAGTGATAGCCTCAACAGCCCCTGCGGCAAACATGCAGCAGTCATTTACGCCATACTCGAACGGTTCATGGCGCTTCATGTCCATATAGTCGGACAGTGCATCTTCCCAACAAGATATTCTCATCGATAGTTTCCGTTACTTCCGTCGCTGTATCCGCCGCCACCGCCGCCGTAGCCGTAGTTACCAGCCTCCGCCATACCGTTGGCAGCAGAGATAGATGCCTCACCACTTAGGTCGCCAGCATCAAAGATGTTTTGAATAAGGTAAGTTTTATTCTGTGCGCCAGCGATGCTGACTAAATAGTTTTCAATTGTAAGCGTCACTGTCTGGCTGCTGGAGTTGCCGTTGATGCCAACTTCATTCATGTATCCGGTGTAATATGGAATGATAGAGCCGACTTGATTTTCGTTCTGGTCAACGCAATAAAACCAAAGCCGCGCAATACGACCCTGCCATTTTGATTTGTCGCCAATAATGGCTAAAAAGCCAGCATCGTTTACAATCAAGCCACTCATAGAAATGCTGACTGTGTCCGCGCCTTGCTCATTATGCTTTACCGGACTTACTTGTATCAGGTTATGATCGAAGCCCTCATAAATTCCATCCAGTTCAGAATCACCCGATCCTGATATTGTTTTGTTATAAAGGCCACTGGTTCCGCGCAGTACATCGCCAACAAAGTCAGCATAAATAAGCACTCGCCAATTAACGACTGTGGCCTCCAGTGCGGCCTGTGTGGTTGCATCAACCATTAGAAGGACTCCCGTAGATTCAGTGAGAGGCTATATAGATAACCTGACTCAACTGAAAGCGTTGGCTCCTCCACAAAATACATTAGGCAATATGGATTCTTGTATTCAATCGCGGCGTTGTCCGCTGGCGAAACTCGCACAGGCGGTTCAAACGTCAAGACAGCCACGCCAGAACCATTTGAAGTGACGTTTTCAGTCAACTGCAAAAGCTGGTTGTTGATAGTCACAAACTGACCAGCCTGTAAGACGGTAGTGGACAAGGGCCAGCCGTCAGTATTTAGCGTCCGGCCTGTCTGACCAGCGCCGTTTACCAGTGGCGTAGCAGTTGCAGAAGACTGCGCTACTGGATCGACGGGAACTTGAAAATCGTTTGCTGTGCCACGCGACTTGGCAATAAAAGAACGCCAAGCATTGATGTTAGTCGTACCCACGATTGGCGGTAAGGTTATCTGGGCTTCCCACCAGCCGCGACCAGAGGCAAGCGTCTGACGCCGTCCTGTCCAATCAGATACGTTGGTCTGAGTTGGCATAAGCAGCCGCCACGCTATGCCCTGTGGCTTTGGCGTTGAAGGATATGTAATTGTAGCCATTACTGCATTGCTCCACCTAGGCGCGGCCTACGAAGGCTTGATATTGTGCGCGACTCTGCCGCTGCGATGATTGCTGGAGCGGCCTCAAGGATTCCCTGCTGCACCTGAGCGCGAACTGCTGCTGGATCGCTTGAGCCACGGGCGTCCACGCTGATGCTAATAGGGTTTCCGCCACCACCACCACGCATGTTGCTGTTTGGAATGATTGTGCCGTTGCCACCAGGAACAAAGAGTTCTGGGCCTCGTTCACCAACCATGTAAGGCTTGTTGCCCGTTACTGAGCCGCCAAAGGCTTTCTTTGGCAAATTGGGCAATGGAAGGCCAATACCACCAAGCGCACTACTGACAACCCCAACAATCTGCTGAACAACATAGAGCCTCAACAACTCATTAATAACCGCGCCAATAATGCCCTTCATCGCGCTTTGAAACGACATTGCGCCAGTAATCATACCTTTGAACGAGTTAGAAACAGCGGTTCCTATCGCCTCAAACGAAGCCTTTAACTCTTTGTTTCTTTCAGCAATTTTTGTATCTTGATTGAGGGCTCGAAATTCTTGCAACTTGGCAACCATCGCATCTGTTGGAATGCCAAGCGCGACCATTCGTTCTATAATTTGCTCAAGAGATGCGACTTGCATTTGGAATGCGTCATCAACGCCCAAAGCACTGTTCAAAAGATCGCGCTGACCCTGTAACGCTGCATCAAAATCCACATTAGCAGCGGCAGTGACACTAACTTGGAACTTACCCTTATTTACGGGATCAAGTTTATCAAGGCCACCAGCCGCACTTAACTTTTCCATCAATGAAGAAATGCGCTGCTCAAAAGGAGATAAGTCCTTTTTAACCAACTTATCCATTTCTTCGTTAAGATCAGACAGCGCCTTCTTAGCGCCATCGTCCTGAATACCCTTTCTTACAAGATCAATGCTATCCGAAAGTTCTTTCGCAATGGCCGCTCCGCCATTCAACTTTTGGAGTTGCTTGACCATGTCATTAAAGTCATCAAGCTTCTTAGCTGCTGTGCCAGCTTCTTTACCTGCGTCCCCATACACGAGCGCCATGTCGCGTATTTTCTCAGCTATTTTGTTTGCTTGCTCTAATTCAGCATCCTGCTGTGTTTGCAGTTTATTAGCAGCCGATTCGGCAGCCCGTAGAGCCTTAGCGGATGCGGCGCTGTCTTCTTTAGCGTGGCGCTTTCTCATTTGAGCAAGCGTATTCTGCAACTGAAGCATCTCAGTATTTATGTCTAAGGTTTTAGTTGTGGCCTCATTATAACCAGTGGTTGCCACCGCGTTTTCCAACATGGCTTTGCCAACTTTTAACAAAGGCTGTGTCGTCCAGTTATCTAAAATCCTTCGGCTTTCCTGCATTTTGCGGCCAAGCTTACCCGCCTCAGTTGCCGACTTCTGAAATTCAAATTGAAGACCAGCCAACTTAGTTTCGTATAGTGCCAGCACCTCTTCGCGTGTTTGCGCCAAAGTAACCTGATAATTGAAAAGCGCATCGCGAGAACGCTCAAGAGATGACGCAAACTTTTCATTCACCTCTGGGGCTTGGCTCATCATGTTCCATAATGCGGAAACAGCCATCGTGCCTATGACAAGGGCAGCACCCCAAGGACCAGCTAGAAAAGCACCAACCTTACCAGCCGCACCACCCATTTGCGACATGGCGATACCAACTTGACCTATTTGTTGGTTGAATGCTTGCACAGGACTTGCGCCAGTTGACACACTGGTAGCAAAGTCATTGATCTGCATACCAAGTTGCTGAGTGCCTTGGCGGTTTTGGCGAAGAGCCTTGGACTGAGCATCCAGCGCATTATTATAGCGCACACCGTTACGAATTACGCTGTCAGTTGATGAAGACAACGCGGCATTGGCCGAAGCTAACTTCTTGGTTTCAGCCTCAAGAGCGCCAACCCGATTAATCAGATTGGCGATTTGCTCCATGCCTTGCGTATGGGCAATGATATTAAAATCAAGATTTTGCTCTGCCACGCTTCTGGTTTTCCTCACTCACTTTGAAGAATGCTACCCACTCGTTATACTCTTCAATTGAGATTTGTTCAATCTCTGCGATGGTCTTGCCGAGCCGATCCGCCAGGGTAATAAGATTGTACCTAAGCGGATCGTTTCTTAGTTTTTTTCCTGCTCCTCGACGCTATCACCGCTCATAAATGCAGCGGCCACAGTCGAAATTACAGATACTTCTTCACGCATCAGGACAGCTTTATCCTCAAGCGTGAACAACTTTTCGCCCTGACCATTTTCAGCCTTGAGAATGATAAGGTCAACCATTGCATCAAATGATGCGGAACCCAAAAAGTTAGGGTGCTTGCGCTGAATGCGGTTCAATTCACCAGCAAGCAGAGGGCCGTAATAGACCGTCTCTGGCTTGCCTTCATCACCCCACTCTGCAACGTCGATGTGACGCTTATTCGATGTTCGCTCTGCAATACGCTTGGCAATACTCATATTAATATCCTTCTAATTATACAGCCGCGCTGGTCAAAGCCCCTGTTCCTTGAACAGTGATAGTGGATTCCACCATACCATCGAAGCTGCCTGTGATAGTCTTGCCCGTTACAATGGCTTGACCTGTTAAATAAACATCCGCAGTCGTTGTTCCTTCTGGGTAAAAGCGAATATTGACTTCCGATCCAGGAACCAATGCGCCCTGACCAGTCGTGTCTGTTTCATCCCAAAACACATCAACCGAACCAGACCAACCCTTCAGAGTAGTCTTGAACGTGCGATAGCTGTCACCCATTGATGTGTCTTCAACGGTGTCAGCAGTTTCTTCGACAGAGTAAGAACGAATTTCAAGAACAGCGTTGGAAGCGCCAACGCGAACAGTGCCTTCTGAACCAGTATGGGTAGCCATGTCTTATCCTTACGCCAGTGTTGCTTCGGTCAAAGCACCAGTGCCTTGAAGCGTGATTGTCGATTCTACCATGCCGTCAAAGCTACCAGTGATGGTCTTTCCTGTCACCGTCGCTGTTCCGGTATAATACTTTTCAGATACGCCAGCCGACGCACCTTCTGGAAATACGCTGATCGTGACCTGAGCGCCCACTACAAGGGCAACCTGACCGTTGGTGTCTGTTTCGTCCCAAAATACGTCAACGGAGCCAGACCAGCCCTTTAGTGTCGTTTTAAAGCTACGATAGCTATCACCCATCGAAGTATCTTCGACAGTGTCAGCGGTTTCTTCCAAAGAGTAGGAGCGAATCTCTGCGATGGTGTTTGCACCAACCTTAAGCGTTCCTTCACTGCCAGTATGCGTAGCCATTACTCAGACTCCTCGACTTTCTCTGCTTGAACCTTTGGCTTTGCAGCCTTCTTAACATCCCAGCCGTTAGACTGATATTGCTCTAGATCGCATTCACAAGCGAGTATCTCATCGCCAGCTTTGTTGTAAACTTTGACCATCTTCATCTTGGTGTCTCCACATCAGCTATAGATGTAACATATTCAGCAACGTAAGACAACCGAGCAGAGGCCGTTGGCTTTTCGCCTTCGACGTTAATGTCTACGTCTGTTTCAGTCAAAACGCAACTCTTAACTAATCCGTTTAGTGAGAAATCAGAGCCAATGGCATCTTCAATTAGAACACAGGCATCATCGATTTGATTTACTATCGTCGCACTGGAACCCTTGATATGGATGTCCACCGTTAGGTTCAGCGAACCGCGCAGCGTCCTAAAGCCTATGCTGACAAGGGAAGACGTTTGACTGTTGGTGTAAACTACAGCCGCTGGCAGCTTTGCTTCATCCAAGGCATAGGAGCGCATCTTGTAAACGCGGCCAGAAAAGAAAGGCAACGCGCCAATGATGGTGGCGACCCGATCCCTGATCTGTTGGTTCATGTGCGCCATTAGATTGACACCTGACAGTTATTTATGGCGGTTGTGTACTGCACGTTAAATATCATCTTACCGGAACCGATAGCTTTCTCGCCGCCAGTTTCGACATCAAAGTCTGAACTTGCCAGAACGCAGCTTTTTGCCAATCCGCCTAAGAAAAAGTCATCTTCTACCTTGCTTATCAGTTCTGCTGAAAACTGCTCAATGTTTTCAAATATATTTAGGCTTGAACCTTTGTTTACGATGTCCACCCTCAGTTCAAGGTTATGGGTCATCGTGCGCTGACCTATG
>Ga0315906_10005228_pt1 | contig 16392 bp, 40 predicted proteins | sample LakEriMetagenome_4_FD_203526 | JGI IMG/M metagenome (GOLD analysis project Ga0315906, IMG submission 203526) | Freshwater fungal communities from buoy surface, Lake Erie, Ohio, United States - Buoy 2 MA122 | ecosystem: Environmental > Aquatic > Freshwater > Lake > Lake biofilm | place: USA...
ATTCCAAAAAGAGTTGGGAAAAGTAAAAGGGGGTAAATAACCCCCTTTTTTATTCTTTAAATTTTTAAATATTATCTTCCGTATGACTGAGCTCTAGTTCCTGATGCAAGTTTTTGCATTCTAGTCAATTCAGGTACAAATCTTAAAAATGGGACATCTTCACCATCTCTTTCAGTATATCTTAAAACAACTTTTCCTTTGTAATTAGAATCTTCAGCCTTTTTTAAAATTGATTGGAATGAGTTAAATAGGTCATCTTCAGTTAAACCTTCTTCTTTAACTATTTCTTCCATTTGTCTCATTAATTCATTTTTAGAAGATTCTTTTTCTTCTTTGCTAGGACCGAATAATCCTTCTTCCATTTCTTGTTCAGCGATTATTCTTTTAATGATTCTTTCCAAATCAGACTCTGTTAAACGTATTACTTTGTTTGCCATAACTTTTTTTATTATAAATATATTAATTTCTAAAAAAAAATTGATTTATCACTTTGTTGAGCCTATATTTTTAAAAAAATAATTATGAAAAAAGTAAAAATTGGTAACACTGTTACAGTGAATTACACAGGTAAATTAGTTGATGGTTCTATTTTTGATTCATCATTAAATGAAGGTCGTGAACCATTAGTTGCAAAACTAGGAGAAGGACAATTAATTAAAGGGTTTGAAAACGGATTAGTTGATATGTCTGAAGGAGAATCAAAAACAATTACAATTCCTTGTAAAGATGCTTACGGGGAAAAACTTGAAAACATGACTAACGAAGTACCTAAGGCGAATCTACCTGAAGGTGTTAAAATTGGCGATACGTTACAAGGTTTTGGACCTAATGGTCCTGTATTAGTTACAGTTGTTGAAATTAACGAAGAAACTGTAACCATTGATGCTAACCATCCGTTAGCCGGTAAAGATTTAGTTTTTGAGTTGGAAGTTTTGGGTATCGAAGAATAAGATTATTCATATAACCATTCTTCAAAATCAGGGTGTGTTTTTTCAAATAATTTGACTAACCGCCCTGATTCACTATTTGCTTTATTTTCATTTTCACCACCAACATCTCCTGTTCTCGGTTTTTTTAAGATGGTCGTGTCATACTCATGAACCCATTCATGTGCAATAGTTCTTAAAATATCTCTATTTAATCTTCCTTTTGATAATATTTTTAAATCACTATCAGGTGTCCTTGCACCTGTTGTCATGTGACCCATTCTGTCACCCAAGAAATAAATTTTTAAGTCGTGTTTTAAAGGAAATTCTTTTTGTAAGAATCTTATGAAAGTATCGTATAATTTTGTATACTTTTGGTCAATACCAGATTTGATATGTATTATTGATATTTTCATACCAATAAATACATATGAAGAATAGATTATATTCTATCTTTTAAAGAATTTGTCTATAATATAGACGATATAACATAAAAAATGATAACTATAAAATAATATCTTATCAAATATCTTCATATTCGCTAATAGTTATCTTGAATTTTTTATTATTTAATGTAACAGGTACTTCTGTTTCATTGATTTCACCAATTTTTACTTTTTGTTTCTCAAAAGAAGCAGATTCTTTATTCTCCCAATATTTTAGAGAACTTACAATTTCTGAAGTTAACCATTTCGCTTCCCAATTATTATTTTCCATATTCAATTTTTTTCCATTTATTATCAGAATCTAACTCAAATTCTCCAATGAACTCTCGATTCCATTCTGTTGGTTTAATCAAAGATAAAAAAGTTTCACCATTATTTCCACGATACAAATAATATTTTTCACCAATTATTGGCTGGAAATTATAGTTTGCCGAATAAACCATTTGGTTCCATTCAAACTCTTCAATTAATTTATTGTATTGTTCTTTTATTTCATCATATTTTTTGTTGAAATAATGGTTTGTCTTTAATATTTTCTCGTTTTTCCAAGTTGATATGTTGTCAGGGATAATTACAGGAGCACCGACATTTGTTGCGTATGGTAATAGGTGAGCGTAATATCCACGTTCTTCATTCCATACAACGTTATCAGGGTATTTTTTTTCTTTTGGCATATCGTAAGACATTACGCTTGGCAAATCAGAATACTGACACCACAAATCATCAGTGTGTTCCATTTGTTAATGATATTCCGTGTCTTATTCCGTGTGTGAAATCTTGTAATTCACTTTCGGTAGTAATAAACTCACCCAAAACAATGCCAATCTCATTTCCGATATCAGACATATCTCCGTTATCGTAATTAACTTCATCCAATTGGGTTTTAATACGATTTAATATGTGTGTAAAATTATCCATTTTATAAATTTCTTTCTTTCATCATCCTAATTAAACATTTGAGTGGTGTTTCATTTGGTAATAATTCATAACCGCATCCAAGCGTTCCACCTTTATAACTACCTTTTCCATATCCAATCTCTTCATCAAATTGTATATCAATAGTTCGTCTTACTTTTTTGAATAGTGATGTCCACTTAAACCATCTCGGTCTCCATTCTCGTTCCTCAACAGTTATTGTTGCATTGGCGTAGTCCATACTCCCGTCTTTTCGGGTATTAAGATAAGGATGAATTTCTGCCCATTTTTTCTCCACCCATTCATCTTTCCAAAAATCTTGACGATTACCTTTGGTTTCGTGAGCCCAACTTCCGTCCTTTAACATAACTGAAGTTCTAACCCAATCCAAATCCCAAGGCAAGTAAAAGAATTTATTTTTTTTACCATACAAGATTACAAAATTATCAGGTATCCAACCATAATTAGAATAAAAATACCATCCGTATCTTGGTGGGTCAGCTTCATCATACTTACTTCTAATAAATGGGATATCAAAATAGAATTGTCCCCATAATATACAGAAATTTATTTGAGCTCTGTTGTCAAAATAACCTGCCGGCGCAATGGTGAAATTCCATTTTTTAAATCCAGGGTAAAACGACATCCAATCGTTTTTATAACCAATGGTTTTACCCTTTTCCTTTATTTTTCTAAAATTTAAAAAGCTCATATTAATAATTTTCAATCTTTAATAACACATTTTTTTCATATGATATTTCATAATCACGATAATCCGCACAATCTTCTTTTGAGTTCAATTTATAGGTATGATACTCATCACTATAAACCGTAATCGCAATTATTGTTTGAGGTGTTTGATTTACATCCGAATTAATATAAACCACATCTCCAATCTTGAATTTGTTTTGTATTGTCATACATAAAAAGTGTAAGGTTGATAAGTATAAACATTTCCGTATACTCTGCATTCTCCGTAACCTGTGTATTTTTTTAATAGGTAAAGTTCAGCGTCTTTATAAGATTCATGCACAACTGATTTAGAGTTAGGACCTTCATTATTGAAGACTTCTCTCCAACCAAAAAATTTCTTTTCTTCAATCACCCAATGACCTTTTCTGTCAGGGTGTCCAGATTTTGAGATAATCTCAACTATTCTAAATTTAATCATAATTAATCTTTTATTACTATTCTTAAACAATTCTTCTTAATATACTCCACATCATAACAAGGCGCACCTTCTGGATAAATGCATAGATGTTTCATTTTCGTATCATATAACACATCTGATGTGTCAATATGAGTTACAGGTTCTAATGTTGCGGTCATAGGTTAATTACTTAATGGTGCTTTAATTGTTGGGTGTGAATGGTAGTTCTCCAAAATAACATCATTGATTGAACTACAGAATATTCCATCTCTAACACTAACCTTTGGTAAGTCGTATGGTTCTCTACCAATCTGTTCTTTCGCTTGTTCAATATGATTTAGGTAAATGTGAGTATCACCCAAGTTACCAATCAATTCATCAGGAACCATATTCACTTCATCAGCAATCATAGTTAATAACAATCCATAACTTGCAATGTTGAATGGTAAACCCAAGAATGTATCCACCGACCTTTGATTCCACATTAAAGAGATTGCTCTGGTTGGAATGTTATTTCTATCCCAAGATTCTACTGTGATTGGTGAGATAAATTCTGAAGGGTGATTTGCTAATTTTATCCTCTCTTTCAAACTCAACTCTCTTGTATAAACTTGAAATCCATAATGACAAGGTGGAAGAACCATTTGGTCTAATTCTCCAACATTCCAAGCGTTGACCATTAATCGTCTTGAGTCTGGATTTGTTTTAAGGTCATTGATTAGGTTTGCGATTTGGTCTATATATTTTTCTCTTGACCAAGTTACTGGTTTACCTTCGGTTGTGTAAATCACATCCTTTTCTTCTGGTAGGAATGGTTCACTTCTCCAATGCCAACTTCTCCATTGTGCACCATACACAGGACCAAGATTTCCCCACTTATAAGCAAACTCATCATCGGTTTTGATTTTGTTGATGAATTCTTCTTGTGTGTGTGGTCTAAAACCATATGCAAATGATGGATTTGTAAAGTGTTCGTAGGAACCTTCAAATTCAACCAAACAATTATCTAAATGTCCTTTAATTCTATCTAAACCATTTTCTACACCAGTTATTGTATGTTTAAGATAGTTCTTATACGCATCACCATCCCAAATATGACAATTGTTATCAACAAGGTATTTGATATTGGTATCACCTTTTAAAAACCATAGTAATTCAGTTACCATAGTTTTCCAAGCCATCTTCTTGGTTGTAAGTAGAGGAAATCCATCTTTCATATTATGACGAATCTGTCTACCGAATACAGATAATGTTCCGGTACCAGTCCTGTCCGATTTTGTATATCCATTATCAAGAATGTCTTGAAGGAGTGATTGGTATGATTTATCTAGGTTGTTCATATTTTTCTATTGTTTGTTCTAATTGATGAAACATTTCTTTAATTCTCATTCCTAATGTATATGGGTCAGAATGTTTAATCTCTTCTAATGTTATTGTTTGGTTCGCTTTGAACCATTGTGGTTTCTTTGATTGGTTTTCTTGACCCCACACACCTTTATACTTTTTGAAACCAACATCATGCATTGTAACCAAACAATCAAATCTGATTTCACATACTCTTGTGGTGTCAGCTTCCATTTCGGATACTGGTTTTATTTCAATTTCGTTATTCATAACTTTCTAATTTATAAAATTGTGGTTGTTTATCTTTTTTCAAATGGTATTCTGGTAAACATACCCATTTACCGACTTCAATTATATTGTTGTAGTCTGAGCGTGTACATATACCATTTAGACGACCTAACCACATAATACCTCTAATGTCATAATATCCATTGGTGAAATTACCGAATCGTGGTATTATCATTTTAATGTTTTTCATAACTTTCTATAGTTTTTAATTTTAACATAAGCACAAGACAAGATACAAAAAAATAATGCTATTCCTATTTCTATATCACTCATAACTTTCTATTGTTTTGGAGTATCGTATTTCCCATCTAAAAATCCTCTCCAATCTAAATCGTGTTGAACTGGTTCCATTTGTTTAAGTAGTTCGTTTTCCAACTCTTCTCTTTTCTTAAAATCTGAAATAACCTTTTCAAATCGTTCAACACTAAGTTCATCCAAAGATGAAATTTTAAAATGTTGTGTTCTAATTGTGAATACATTGTACCCATCCGTAGGATTTCCATCAATACTAATACCATCTTGTAGGTATTTTAAAATTTCTTTTTCCATTTTTCATTAATTTTAACTTTCATAACTTTCTATTTCTTCTTTCTAAAGATATTACGTTCATATTCTAAATCCCAAATCCATCTTGTTCTACAAGTCCATACCCACAATCTCACTCTCCACCACCTTCTTAACTTAACATACCAAGGGTCGTTCTCCATTTCTTTAAGAAGTCTGTCTACTGTTTTACTTCTCATATCAGTCGCCGCTTTCAGTATTAAATTCAGTATCGTCAGGAGTTTCCTCAATATAAGGCTGATTTTCCAATTGTTCAATTACGATGTTGATTGCCTCAGGATAATGATGTCCTCTCTCAGAGTTAAGATATATTGATGCAAGACCTATCACTTTATTATTGATGTAATGTCTATTCTTACCTTTACCTTTTAAAATTTGATGGTCCATTGAAACATCGTTCCAATCTCTCAATACAAGTCCATTACCACCAGGTTCCTTGTAATGTAACCTAATAATGTTGTTATGGCTAAAGTTCTTAATAAATTCTCCTAGTGTCATATTATTTTTCTTTATTTAAAATTTCTTGTCCTTTTTTACTTACTATCTCGTGATTATCATTATCAAATAAACTCCACACCATTTGGAATGGATGTAGTATTACTATTTTAAATGATGTCTTCCAATCCATCAATTTCATCTCTCAATGTGTTAATCTTTGAATGGACATACTCCTCAAGTTCGTGAGATATCTCCAAATACTTTCTTCTCAGTTCGTGGAACTTTTCATCTTCAACTTCTTTGAATGATGAATAATGTTTGAAACAGTAATGGAAACCTTCAGCTTCCATTCTATAACGGACCATTTCAAAGTTCTCAAGTTCTTCGTGTAATTTATCAATTTTTTCCATATACTTCATCTAATATTTGTTCGTAAGTTTCGTCGTATTGTTTCCGTTGTTCCTCGGTAAATGTTTTATATAACTCCATTGTAACCCACTCGTCCATCTTGTAAGCAACCTTCAAATCTTTTAAGTAAGATTCACAATAATGTCCATCAGGACTCATTTTACACATCGTTGCTTTACAACAACCATCTTCACCACATCCCGAGCATACAGGACAATATATTGACTCCTCATTACTTTGGTTCTCCAATTTTTCAAATATGGGTTTCATATCATCTGCCCACTTTTGTTTCCACTCTTCAAATGTGAGAGTTGAGCCAGGGTTTTCTTCCAAGAATTTCCAATATTGTGATTCAAGTGTTGCCATTATCTTATAATATTAATCTCCGATTCAGTTTCAATTATCACACGTGCCCCACAGGATAACAATGTCTTTTCATTACCACCATACACAACACGACTAGGACCCAAGATTTCCACTTCAGAACAGTAGGTATTCTTTCTACCTTCTTTAATAGTTATAACAGGTTCTAACTCGTTATTCTTCTTGTTGGACCTTATCTTGTGTTGATTGACGTGGATATACTTTTTCATATCAATAGTGTAAATCTATGTAAAGATTTTCATCATCATTATACTTCACACAACACCAAGCAGGATGGTATTGTTCTTGTTCCGTCTCATACCAAGTACTTTCTTTTAATACAACACCCCAACCATTTTCCTCATAGTACTTGTCTTCCACTCGTTGTGTTAGAACCAAAGCATCATCAGGTAGTTCGGAGTGTTCCTCTAAAAACTTTTTAAGTTTACCAACAGTAAGGTAATCTTCATACTTACTTAAATCTTCAATAATTCTTACTTCACTCATTGGAATAATTTTTTTCTTAATGTCTTTAATTCATCCCTATACGGTTGGAACTCATCATGTGTATGACTTTTATGTCCTTTAGAAACCGCCTCAGTAATCATCGTCTCTAATTCCACTATTCGTGAAATGATTTCCTCTCTATTTATTTTTTTATTATGACCCATAATCCAAAATCAAAACATAAAAAGTTTATACATAGATTATATCTAGTTCCATAACTTTTAGTTACGAAGATTGTCGGGATTAATCCAACTTGCTTGAAGTCACTACCCCAAGTCATATCAAAAAATGGTATTATCTTCATAGTATTTTTGCATATTTAATTAGTTCATATGTTTCGGTGTAACCCATACCTCCATTGTCTTCTTCTACAATATCAAACTCAACTTTCTTACCGATGTTTGTTTCATCCAATTCACTTTTTGGGTGTACTGGTATAATTTCATTGTTCTTAATCTCAATAAACCAACCTTTTGTTGTCTTGTATGCGGTTCCTGTCATTATGATAGATATTTTGACATGTTAATCGCCGCAGTTCTTGCGTCTTCCCAATTTTTAATCGTATGTTTACCTCTCTTGTTGAATGGTATTACTGATTTGATTCCATCATTATAAATGTGTTTTCTATCAAAATCGTCACCCTTTTTATATGACTTGATATATGTTTTCCACCACTTTTTAAATTCCTTCTCATCATAATCTTCAACTACTGGATTATATTCTTCATCAAACAATCGGTCACCTATTTTGAATAGACCTCCACCACGATGTGTGTAACCATAATAACCTTTAACATTATCATTCTCAATTTGTTCGGTTACAAAGTTTTCATATTCATCTTTGAGGGTATTATGGAAAATAATATATGGAACATAATCCTTTAACTTCAAGGCAACTCCATGAGGATATTCCCTACAAACATATAGATTGTTAGTATAATAAAACCAAGCTGTGTCAATATTACCAATATATTTACCATCTTTGGTTAAGAAGGAATCCTCCAAAACAAATTCATCATTATCATTATCACCCCACTTGTGAGTTCCAATAACACCACCAGTATATTTCTCAATCAACTCAACTTTTTCAGGGTCAATATTTGAGTAACCTTCCATAACCTGATTTGGTATGAACCTAGATACCAATTTGGTGAACCCTAAATTAAGGTGAACTTTATTTAATCTACCATCCATACTACTTGTATAGTGTGGGTGTTTCTCAAACTTCAATATCATCTTACCGAGATATGGAGTTGTATTTTCAATTATTTTTTCAATCATATTATTCTTCTTCAATTATAATGTTACCACTTACCTCAATTAACTTTCCATTCTCACGATTTGTGAAATAATATCCATCAGAATTTTGTTCACTAATAACCTTACCCGTTGAATGATAGGTGATAATTGTATCAGGTCCCAAGACCTTAACTGTGAAGGTGTCACCATACCCACCTAATTTACTCTGTTCGGCGTCTGTACAAGATACCATTGTCGCCATAATTGTTAGTACCGTAAATAACAATACCACATAAAAATTTGATTTTTTCATATTACTTATTTATATAATAAACTTTATCAGTCGTTTCATCCATATAAAAAACAACGTCACCGATTTTAGGTTTGTTATTAGTGTAAAACATAATACCATTTTCAGCAACAACTTCCCATTTATAACCTTCATAAGTACTTTTAGTAACTTGTGAAACTGTAATAGGATATAGACCTTCTACTAAGTCAGTATAGGTACTATCCATCTGTGGTGGGATAGGTTCCTCAACTTCGTGTTTTTCAACAGGTTTTTCAATTTCTTTTTTACCACGTGATTGAACATCGTTATAAATTTTATACGATATTGCAAATGTAATAAATGCGAATACAACCCATATTAGTATTCCCAACCATTTTCTTTCGTTTTGTTTTTCCATAAGACAAAGATAAAATAAAAAATCCGACTTTTCAATCGGATTTTAAATATTTTTTTATCATCAAATCAATTATTACTATGAGCCATAATGAACACAATTAGAAACAACCAATATAATATCCAAAAATGTACTTCTTTGAATTTAAATTTTCCTTTACTCATAATTTAATCTCAAACCTATCTTTCATCATCTGAAGTTTATCTTCAGGTACACCGTGTTGATTAATACCACCGTGCCTGTTCTCAATTATAACAGAAAATACCGTATATCCGTATTGTTTGGCCATCTCATAGTAAGCTTCCATTTCCCATTCTTGAGTAAATGTGTTTGAAACAGCAATCTTTTGGAAATCATCTTCCATACTATGCTCAACACGTAATTTACACCAATTATGGGCTAACTTTAATTTATCCGCCTCAAATTTATATTCACCGTCATTCATAAAGTACATATCCGCCTCAAATACAGGACAATCCAATGAATTAGCAAATGTGCTCTTACCCGAACCAGGTATTCCTCTTACTATGTATAATATTTTCATAGTACAAAGATAAATAAAAAAAAATAATTTTGACAGAGTTAAAAATTTATTTTATATTTGTAAAAGAAATCAGTTAAACAAAAAAAAAATAACAAAAAATGGCAAAATCAAATCAAAAAGGTCGTTACATGTGTAAAATTGGGTTTTATGACGTTTACGCCAAAGACACACACAAAACAAAACAAGATTCAAAACAAAAATGGGGTGTTGGTGAGTTAGTTTCAACAGATTATGTTGTTTATCACTCAAAAAAATTGGTTAGTAAGGGTAATCTGACCAAAAAAATGGCAATTGATAAAGCTCTTGAGCTTTTGGGGTCAAAATATAGAGAAGTTTATAGTTTGTGATTGGTTGGTTAAAGAAAAACCCCCTATTTGGGGGTTTTTTATTTTATTGATTTAGTTTTTCAACTACATCATTTAGAAAATACATTAATTCAGGTTCCATTCCTTCCAAAAAGACCATTAAATCGGTATTATCTTTAAAATCGTAAAATTCTACTGAAGTTATGTTACTATCAGGGTCAGTTACAATAGTACCAACAAAAGTTCTGTCCATAAATTCAATTGCACCGTAATATTCGGTTTCAATATCAGTATCATTCGCCTCATAGAACGTAAATTTCATATCAGGTAATGATTCTATTTCAGATTCTATCTCAAAACCTTTCTTATTCTCTGTTGGGTTACCTAAATCCCCTAATTGACCTGTTTTTCGTAAATCTTCTAAATATGCCCTTTCTTTATGTGTTAAAGAATCAAGTCCTTCCGCCGAAATTTTATCCAAAATCACATCTAAAACGTCTTGATACTCTTTAAGTATCTTATACTGTTCTTCACTTACTAATATTTTCATTTTTTAATATATTTTTAATAATTTTTTCAATCTGACTTTCATCCAAACTTTGAAATTTACCTTTTTGTTTTAAATTTATCTTAACAATACCGATTAGTGTATCCAATTTTTCAAAAATTTTGGAGTTTTTAGATATTTCATGTTTTTTTAGAAAATTATTAGAATCTATAACAACATTTCTTAACTCATCCATTGAGTTACAATCAAGAATTTTCTTGATTAGTGTTTTATATTCCAATTCCATACCCATAAAGATAAATATTAGAAAAAAAAATGTTTTTTACACTATTTTACTTAAATTTGCATTATGAATATATTCTTTTTAGATTGGGATACTAAAAAATGTGCAGAATACCATTGTGACAAACACGTGGTTAAAATGATATTGGAGACAGCTCAACTTTTATGTGGTGCTCACCATGTAACCCACCAAGTAACCCACCAAGTACCGTACAAGTTATCACATAAAAATCATCCTTGTGCAATTTGGGTTCGTGAATCACTTTCCAACTATCTTTACCTATGTGATTTGGGTCTTGAGTTGTGTAAAGAATATACATACCGATATGGTAAAAGACATAAATCACAGGATGTTATTGAGTGGTGCATCACAAATAAGTTAAATATTTGTGACAAAGGATTTACCGAACCCCCAAAGGCAATGCCTGACCAATATAAAGAAAAAGATGTAATAAAATCTTATAGAAATTATTACATCTTTGAGAAATTTAAATTTGCCGTTTGGAAAAACAGGGAGACCCCTGATTGGTTTAATTATAATCCCGTTGAGGTTTCGACTGGAGTATCCACTGTTTGAATAATTTTTCCCTTAGTTTCAACTTCTTGTCCATTAGGATTTGTCACCTCTTCACCTGTGGTATCTACCTTTTTACAAGCCTCAAGTGTTACAGATTTGTCAATAAATCCACCTGTCTTACACAGTTCTAAAACTTGACAAACATCACCTAACATACTACTCATATCTGTTTTGTTTTGAATACCTTTTCTAACAATTCTACAGATTTTTCTGTCAGCTCTTTTTGTTTGATTTGAAACTTTAATATCTTCTTTTACCTTTATGTCTGTTACATCTTCTTTAGGGACTTCTTCAGGATTTGGAGCTTCAATTTTTACATCGTTTAGATATTGAACATAAACACGTCCATCTGCCGTTAGAACATTATAAGTTTCTTTAGTAAATGGTCGACCTTCGGTTGCCGGATAAAATTTAAAACCTGTAATTGGTAAATTTATTAATGTAGTTGGGTTTTTTTGTTTTATCTCATCAACAGTAAGGTTTGACGCAATACCTTTTAACATTCCACCCGCATCTTTATATTTTCCGAATGTTTTAAATGATGGCATTTTAGCAAATAATTGTGTTATAAGATTCTCAACGTCAGTACCCGCAGCACTAACAATATCTGTCTGTACCGTCGTTGCGTTAGTCTGAGTTTTTCCAGGTATTTTTAATTTTTGACCAACACGAATTAAATTAACATTTTTAATTTGATTTAAAGTCGCAATCTCTTTCCATTGTACACCAAATTTTTGACCTATCTTACCTAAGGTATCACCTTTTTGAACAACATATTCTTGAGGGGTACCTGTGGTAGTTGACGCATCGGGTGCTGTTGTTGTGGTTGTTGCTGCGGCAGGAGACGCTATAGTAGCATCTTGTTCTGATATAACAACACCTCTTTTATGGTCTAATAAATAGAACATTCTACTTAATTCTTCATTAATAATTTGTGACATAATCTTTTTTTAAATAAATATCTAAACTTTTATTAAGCAACAACTTCAAAATTTTCAGATGCCTTTAACGCACTGTCTCTATGAGAACTAACACCTCCACCAGCATTAATATCGGCAAACTTAATTGCCGCTTCTTCCTTCGTATTAAATCTAGGAAACTCTGATGGTGATTTACCTTTTGTAAAAAATTTAAGAGCAATTTTTGCAGCAATCTTAGGGTCGTTAACCAAATCAGGGTCTTCAACTAATTTATTACCCATACCAATTAAATTACCATACTTCTCATAATTTTTTATCCCTGTCAATTGGTTGAAACCTCTACCTCTGTAATTATATCCATCGTCACCACCTTGATTACCAACAGTCTTAGCGTAAATTACGTTATAAAATTTTCTATCATCCTTTTTTAATTCATCTAATTCAGAATCACTATATTTTTCTAATCTTTTACCAAATAACTTTCGTAATCTTCCATTACTTGTTTTACTATAAGACACTTCACTTTTTGGTATGAACCCTGACTCTTTTTTAATAACTGATAATATCCCAACTTGAGCGTAAGGGTCAGTAATACCTTCTTTATTCATTTCATCAATTAAAAAATTAATATTATTAAGTTGGTCATTATTAAAATTACCAGTAATTTTAACCTTACCGTTTTCTATTCTTACATCTTTATTTTCTTCAGGTGATTTTTCAACTTCTTTGTTATCAGTTTGTCCTGATTCTGATGGTACATCAGTAGTTATATCTTTATCTAAACCAAAAAATCTAGCAGCAATACGTTTTTCAGCATCAGTCAAACTAACATCTTCATTTAAACTATAAAGTTTTCTAATTTCTTTTCTTTCGTTTTCAGTTATTATAAATTTTTTACTCATATTAATAAATATACTATTTTTTTGTTGATAGAGAATTTAATACGAACTCATAACCTGTTTTAAGTGTTAAATTTTCATAAAAATAATCAAAGATACACTCTTGGACCTCAACCTCAATTTCCCACCCATAGTCGTCGCTATTTAAAGCGTCTTCCAAATCTTGTACATCACCATCGACCATTATAAGGTCAACCGTAGCACCATTTAAATCTATCACCACATTAATCTCAACAGTACCATGTCTATTAAAATCAAATTTTTTTATATTAAAATTAAAATCATATCCACCACAGTCAACATGGTGATTATTTTGACTGAGCAGTTCCTTTGCTTTATTCATTCCCTCTACCCCATACCACTCTCTAAAAAATTTAAAAATATCATCACGAATCAATCTTACACCTGAAATTTCCGAAACCGTTCCATTAAAACCAAACATTTTAAAAATACTATCATTTAACAAAGGACCATTCTTATCCCAAAACTTGAAAAATAGTTTTTTTACCTTTTCGTAAGATTCAATATAATTTAATTGATTTTCAGTTACAATACACTTCATCACATATAAATAGTATAATTAATTAAAACAATATACGATATTTATTTAAAAAATACGTCATGGAAACTTCAAAGTTAGAAAATTTAAATCCTAAAATTTTAAAAAATTTAATTTCAATTTTATACAACTCATTTTCTGAGTTAGACGTTGAGAACCCAAAATATCATGGACTAGAGGACGATAGAGTTATTGAAGGTATTGAATACTCCTTTAAATTAATGGGACAGGGGGAAGGAGAATATATTGATTTAGATTTTGCATTTAGTTTATATAAAATGAATTACCATCTAATCGTTGATGGTAAAGTTGAGGGAGATGTTATTATCCCCAAAGTAGGGACTTATGAATTTGAGGTTGAGGTTGATGAAACGGTTTATCAAACAATTACTTATAGTCATCGTGTTGACTCATATTCACCTGATAATGTTATACCAATAAGTAAAAAAATTGAAAATGATGGTAATCTTTCAATTTATGATGGTAAACTTGTTTATACTGATAGTTATGACGGAAATGTAAATGATGTCACGTGGTTATCAAATAGTATTATGTTAATTAAATAAAAAAACCCACACAAAGGTGGGTTTAGTTAAAATTCATTTTTTAATTACTTACGAACTTTCAAAATATAGTTTCCACCTGTAGTAGTTAAATAACCTAATTCGTATAAATAATTACCATCCATTAGTTTAGGGAATTCAGATTTGTCAGTTGCTGCTAATTTGTAAATTTTATCACCCATAGTGTTAGGTCCTTCAATAACACCCATAGCAACACTTCCTAATTTATTAGTTGACTTATCATCTTTATATACATCAAAAAATACTTCTTTACCAACAGGTATTGGTTTAGAGTCGAAGTCTTCCATCAAAAATGGTTTTGAATCACCAAGTTTAGAGTTAATTAACTTGTTAAAGTTTTCAATCATTATTTTTTTTCCACCTGTATGTTGTTCACGGATAGAGTTTTTTTCTTCCTCTGTTAAATTGTTTAAAATGTGTTTCATATTTAATTTTACTTATTTGAAAAATTTAGATTTAGTATTGTGAATGACGCTTTCTTTGCCGACCAATCAAGTTCAATTGCCAAAAATGTAAACGCCAAAATTTTTACGGTAATATTGATTTCATCAATTTCCTGTAATTTTAACCAAAGATTATTGAATTTCATAATTATAATTTATATATAAATATATCACATAACAAAAAACCCCTTTAAAAGGGGTTTAAAATTATAAGTGACTCATCATTTTTTGAACCTCACCTTCAATTTGACTTTGTCTATGTTCAAATTTTCTTACTTCGTTAATTTGTGATTGTGTTAACTCAAGATTTTCAGCCTTGATAGCCGCAATTCGATTTGATAATATGGTATGTTCATTTAATAATTGACTATACCTTTCCGCCATGTTTTCTCTATTCATAATAATTGTTTTTAATAAATATAAGTGATAATTTTTAAATGGCAATAATATGAATATCACAATATTGCCATTCACTATCCAAAAATGTTACATATTCTGTTATATCAGAAAAACAATCATAAATAGGGGCTTCAAACAGATATGAATCATCAGAAGATACAGTATAAACCAACTCAATCATTTCGTCTCTGTCCTTAATAATTCTATGAGTATTATTACCCAAATTATCTTCAAAAACACTTTTAATCTTAAAAGCAATATTAACTGCGAAAGATTCGGATGAATCCCAAAACATTTCAAAATCACCATCAACAACATATCTACCAGTTATTGTGTAGATAACATCACCCATCCTATGTTTGATTTGTTTATCATTGGTATTCAAACAATCAAGAATTTTATTATCAATTTCATCAGGTATGTAATAATCACCTGTAGTAAAGTCATCAAAGATTATTAACTTAGATAATTCATACATAGTTAAATCCAAACCTGATAATTTACTTATATACTTAAATTCATTTATAACTAATTCAATTAATGCGTTATATGAAAATGGAATATTTTTAGGATTACTAATTCTTAAAAGTGGAACGTCATAATAATTGTCATCAATTACAATTTTTTTAGTATGATTTGTCATGTAAATCTCCAACCCCTCAATGTTCAATGGGTTAACCAATGATTTCATAACACGTTTTAATATTTTAAATGAAGATTCGTCCATATCTTATAAATACCTTATTAAATAAAAAGAAATTTTTCCCATATTTATATCATATATGAATTACATTGTCAACGAATCCAAACTAAATGATTTAATTCTAAATTATATAAATCAGAATTTTCATCCCGATTATGATTGGGGTCCTGAGTTACATGATTTTTATAGAAATGAAATAGATAAATACGGTTCATATAATTTCACCGTTGATGAGGAGAGAGCATATGACTATCACAATGATTGGGGAGCAGGACCTGAGCTGGTTGTTCGTGAATTAGTAACCGACCAACTTAATGGTTTATTTGGAAAACATTGGGCTCCTATTTTTAAAGATTGGTTTGAAAAGAATTCAGGTCTAAAAGCAGAATCAATGAT
>Ga0315906_10005230_pt1 | contig 16390 bp, 17 predicted proteins | sample LakEriMetagenome_4_FD_203526 | JGI IMG/M metagenome (GOLD analysis project Ga0315906, IMG submission 203526) | Freshwater fungal communities from buoy surface, Lake Erie, Ohio, United States - Buoy 2 MA122 | ecosystem: Environmental > Aquatic > Freshwater > Lake > Lake biofilm | place: USA...
AAATTTTTCCATTAATTGTCTCTAAATTATAATTTCGAGAATTTATTTTTTTATTTATTAATAATGCGGCACTAAGTTGTGATGATATCAGAATATCTTTTGCTCTTTGTTTAAAAGAGGTTTCATCGGCAATTACAATATCATTTCGCACCGCTTTAATTCCAGCAGTTTCCCAAGCAAATTTTGTAAGTTTCAATTTATCTTCGGCATTTTCAACTCGCCCACTTAATAAAGCTATCCCATCAATAACTTTTACATTTAAAAAAATTTGTTTGTAGTTATTTTGAATTATTTTTTTCATAATCAAGGTCTCTGCTAACTTATCATCTAAATATAATCCGGGTGAACGTGGATCTAAATTTATATTAACGCCAATTCCAAAAACAGTTGATGTTAAATTTCCAATACAGGAAGTTAAAAATAAAAAGATAAAAATGACTTTTAAAAATTTCATTGTTTTTTGTTAAACATTAAAATTTTTTGATAAATTTCTTTTTTAGAAAATTTAAATTTTTTAGATAAATATTTAGCAAGATCTGCGGTTTTCATTTTTTTTGATAGATCTAAAATTTCTTTATTTATATCAACATTTTGATCTTTATTTTTATTCGCCTCAGATGACAATACTATTGTCACTTCACCTTTTAAAATAATAGGTTTAATTTTATCTAAAATATTATCCAAGTTTCCTTTTATAATATTTTCATGAATTTTTGTAATTTCTTTGGCAACTGTAACCTGTCTATCCCCAAGAAATTCTTTCATCTCTTTAATAATTGAAACCAAATCTCTAGATGGTAAGAAAATAATTATAGAACTTTCTAAATTTGAAAATTGTTCATAGACTTTTTTTCTCTCTCCCAATTTTTTAGGTAAAAATCCATAAAAATAATAATCATCACTATAACCTGCTAAGCTAAAGGCAGCTGTTACAGCGGATGGTCCAGGAATTGAAATAATTTTAATACTACTTTTTTCAATTTCGTTAATTAATATTTTTCCAGGATCAGATATTAAAGGAGTCCCTGCATCACTAATAAGGGATACTATTTTATTTTTTTTAAAAATTTCTAATATTTTTTCAACAGACTCTTTTTCATTAAATTTATGATATGAAAATAATTGAACTTTAATGTCATAATAATCTAATAATTTTTTTGAAACGCGTTTATCTTCGCATAAAATGATATCTGATTTCTTTAAAATATTTAAAGCACGAACGGTAATATCTGCTAAATTTCCAATTGGCGTTGAGACCAAGTACAAACCCTTTTCTAAATTCTGATCAATAAACTTAATATTTTCCATAATTAGTATTTAAAATATTTTTTTATTTTACTAAATGCTTTATAACGATGACTTATTTTATCTTTAAAATCAGCATTCATCTCACCAAAAGTTTTTTTATATCCCTTTGGAATAAATATAGGATCATAACCAAAGCCGTTATTTCCCTTGGGTTTATTTGAAATTTTTCCACTAACCGTCCCACTAAAAGTTTTGTAAATTCCATTTGGAAAAGCGATAGCTAGGGAGCAATAAAACCGAGCAGCATTTAATTTCTTTAACTTATTTTTTTTCTTTATTTTTGTATGAACTTTTTTAATTGCTAATTTAAAATCTTTATTTTTACCTGCCCAACGGGCTGAGTATACTCCGGGTTCTCCATCTAAACTTGAAATTTCAAGTCCAGAGTCATCAGATAAAGATATTAATTTGGATTTTTGTGCACAATATTTTGCTTTTATTACTGCATTTCCTTCAAATGTTTTTGCATTCTCAGTTGGTTCTGAGAGATTAAAATCTTTAGGACTATAAAAAGTAATATGCTTTGGTAATAATTTTTTTATTTCTAAAAGCTTTCCTTTATTGTTAGTTGCAATCAATAAAGATTTAATATTTTTTAAATTTCTTAACTTATTTTCCAAAACAAGACTTTTGCTGTTGTATTATTTCTTTAATTCCACTTTTTGAAATTCTTAACATTTCATTTAAATCTTCATCTGAAAATGTTTTTCTCTCTCCTGTTGCCTGAATTTCAACAAGCTGCATGTTTTCTGTGATAACAAAATTAGCATCAATTTCTGCCTTACTATCTTCTTCGTAATTTAAATCTAATAGAATTTTACCATCAACGATCCCGCAGCTTATGGCTGCAATATATTGCTGTATTGGATTTATTTTAATATCTTTTTGTCTAAGTAAATGATCTATACATAATTTTAATGCAACAAAACCACCCGTGATAGCAGCTGTTCTTGTTCCACCATCTGCAGTTAAAACATCGCAATCAATGGTAATTAATTTTTCATTTAATAATCCTAAATCAACAACAGCTCTTAACGACCGTCCAATTAATCTTTGAATTTCAGATGTTCTGCCCCCAATTTTGCCAACTGCTGCTTCCCGTCTCATCCTCTCGTGGGTTGATCTTGGCAACATTCCATATTCTGCTGTAACCCACCCTTTTCCAGAACCAACAAGCCATCTTGGAACTTTTGTATCCACTGAAGCGGTACAAACTACTTGAGTTTCGCCAAATCTTACAAGGCATGAACCTTCAGAATTTTTAATAAAATTTGGAATTATCTCAATTTTTCTTAAACTAAGATTGTCTCTGTTATCTTTTCTCATAATAAAGCTAGAAATTCAAAATATAGTACCTATATATGACAAAAAAATTATAAAGTATTGCTTTAAATATATAGTCTTATGAGTAACAAAGAAGAAACCACTCCTATTAAAGATCAAGATACAAAAATTGATACCCAAGAAAATAATGGGACTGAACTCAATGTTGAAAAAAATTTAGAAAATAATAGCGAAGATAATCTAGAAAATAATCTTGAAAAAAAAATTGAAGAATTAAATGACAAACTACTTCGCTCTTTAGCTGAAAACCAAAACCTTAGAAAAATTCATGAAAAGGAAAGGGAAGACTTAATTAAATATAGCTCCTCTTCCTTTGCTAGAGAGATCTTAAATCTTGCTGACAATTTAGAAAGGGCCTTTGGTTTATTTAAAGATAATCCTAAATTTAAATCAGATGAATTTAAAGATACAATGCTAGGCATAGAGCTTATTGAAAAAGAATTAATTAATAGCTTTGATAAAAATGGAATTAAATCCTTTGAATCTGTTGGTAAAAAATTTGATCCTAATTTTCATCAAGCCTTAAACGAAGTTGAAAGCGAACAGGAAGATGGAATAGTTATTAATGAGATACAAAAGGGTTATATGTTAAATGATCGTCTTTTAAGACCAGCCCTTGTATCTATCTCGAAAAAAAAGACCATTACCAGCTCATAAGGCAATAAAGTCAAATAAATTAAGGGTTTTTAAGTTAAAAAAATTTAGCCTTTAAGGTTGTAATCTTTAAATTAAACACCACATAGGTTTAACAAATTAATAAAAAATAGAATTTTATGTCAAAAATAATTGGAATAGATCTAGGAACAACAAACTCATGTGTTGCCATTATGGATGGTGCGCAGCCAAAAGTATTAGAGAATGCTGAGGGGGTTCGAACAACACCATCAATTGTTGCATTCACTGAAGCCGGTGAAAAATTAGTTGGTCTTCCTGCAAAAAGACAGGCAGTTACAAATCCTGAAAATACTTTCTTTTCGGTCAAAAGATTAATTGGTAAAAGTTTTGATGATTCTAATTTAAAAAAAGATATCCAAGGACTTCCTTACAAAGTTATAAAATCTGATAACGGTACTGATGCCTGGGTTCAGTCTCGTGATAAAAAATACTCACCAAGTCAAATATCTGCATTTATTTTAATGAAGATGAAAGAGTCTGCTGAAAAATATTTGGGCAGTGAAGTAAAGCAAGCTGTCATCACAGTTCCAGCTTATTTTAATGATGCACAAAGGCAAGCAACTAAAGATGCTGGAAAAATTGCAGGTCTAGAAGTTTTACGAATTATTAATGAGCCAACTGCAGCAGCCCTTGCCTACGGGCTTGATAAGAAAAAAGCAAAAACAATTGCTGTATATGATTTGGGTGGTGGAACCTTTGATATATCGGTTCTTGAGTTAGGTGATGGAGTTTTTGAGGTTAAATCTACAAATGGAAATACTTCTTTAGGCGGTGATGACTTTGATGCAGTTGTGACAGATTATATTATTGAAGAATTTAAAAAAGAAAGTGGGATTAATTTAAAAACAGACAAATTAGCTTTACAAAGAATTAGAGAAGCTGCTGAAAAAGCTAAAATTGAATTATCTTCTTCTGCGCAAACGGAAGTAAATTTGCCATTTATAACTGCAGACAAAACAGGTCCAAAACATGTGAACATGAAAATCACAAGGGCAAAATTAGAAGCTCTCACTGCAAAATTAATTGAAAAAACAATAGAGCCTTGCAAAATTGCATTGAAAGATTCAGGTTATACAGCATCTGAAATTAATGAAGTTATTCTTGTTGGCGGAATGACAAGAATGCCAAAAGTTGTTGAGACTGTAAAAAATTTCTTTGGTAAAGAGCCAAATCAAAGTGTGAATCCTGATGAAGTTGTTGCCTTAGGTGCAGCTGTTCAAGCAGGGGTATTACAAGGAGATGTAAAAGATGTTCTTCTTCTTGATGTCACTCCTTTATCTTTAGGTATTGAAACTTTAGGTGGTGTATTTACAAGATTAATTGATAAAAACACAACCATCCCAACTAAAAAAAGCCAAGTATTCTCAACTGCAGAAAATAATCAGCCAGCGGTAACCATTAGAGTTTTTCAAGGAGAAAGAGAAATGGCAAATGATAATAAATTACTTGGGAATTTTGAATTAACTGGAATTGCACCTGCTCCAAGGGGAGTTCCTCAAATTGAAGTAACTTTTGATATTGATGCAAACGGAATTGTAAACGTTTCAGCAAAAGACAAAGGAACTGGAAAAGAGCAAAAAATTCAAATTCAAGCATCAGGCGGATTAACCGATGAAGAAATTGAAAAAATGGTTAAAGAAGCAGAAGCTAATAAAGAAGCTGATAAAAAGAAAAGAGAAGAGGTGGATGCAAAAAACCATGCAGACTCTTTAATTGCTTCAACTGAACAAAGTTTAAAAGAACATGGAAGTAAAATTTCTGAGACAGATAAAAAAACAATTGAAAAAGACATGGAAGATTTAAAAGAAGCTATTAAATCTGACAAAACTGAAGATATTAAAACTAAAACTCAGCAACTGATGACTTCTTCTATGAAATTAGGGGAGGCAATTTATAAAGCTCAGCAAGAAAAACCTGAGGATAATAAAGGTGATGCTAAACCAGAGGACAAAAAAGATGTCGTTGATGCTGAGTTTGAAGAAGTAAAAGACGATAACAAAAAAACAGGCTAATCATTCATTAGCTTTTAAACCTAGTTTAATATGCCTAAAAAGGACTACTATGACATTCTTGGCATAAATAAAAAAGCAACACCTGAGGAAATAAAAAAAGCATATCGGACTTTAGCAATGAAATATCACCCTGACCGAAATCAAGGTGACAAAACTGCTGAAGCAAAATTTAAAGAAGCATCTGAAGCTTATCAAGTTTTATCGGATCCTAAAAAAAAATCATCCTATGATCAGTTTGGTCATTCTGCCTTTGAAGGAGGAGGCGGAGGCGCAGGTGGATTTGATTTTGGTGGATTTGAATCTGGAGCATTTTCTGACATTTTTGATGATTTTTTTGGGGACTTTATGGGCTCTGGTCGAGGTGGAGGACGATCTAAAAAATCAAGATCTAATAGAGGATCTGATTTAAAAATTAATTTAGAGATTAGTTTAGAAGAGGCTTATTTCGGAAAAAAACAAACCATAAATTTATCTACTAATGAAAAATGTGAAAAATGTTCTGGAAGTGGAGCTGAACCTGGTTCAAAACCAAAAAAATGTTCAACATGTGATGGATATGGAAAAGTTAGAACCCAACAGGGCTTTTTTACACTTCAACAAACTTGTCCTGACTGTGGTGGAGATGGAGAAATGTTATCAAATCCTTGTAAAGATTGTAGAGGCTCTGGCGCTGTCAAAACTAAAAAAAATCTATCCATTCAAATTCCAAAGGGGGTTGATGATGGTACACAAATGAGATTATCTGGAAAAGGAGATGCGGGTTACAGAGGAGGATCCAATGGAGATCTTTATGTTTTAATTAATGTTCAAAAACATAAAATTTTTCAAAGATCTGAGGAAAATTTATACTATAAATTACCCATTTCCATGACCGATGCCGCATTAGGTGCTGAAATTGAGGTTCCAACCATTGATGGTGGAAAATCAAAGGTTAAAATCCCAGAGGGAACTCAGTCTGGAAAACAATTCAGATTAAAAAGTAAAGGAATGCCCATTTTAAGAGAAAATGATTTTGGCGATCTTTACCTTGAAACCAATGTAATAATTCCAGAGTCTTTAAGCAAAGAACAAAAAGACTTGCTCCTAAAATTTAAATCTTTAGAAGATTTAGATAATAACTCTGAAATAAAAAATTTTTTTAATAAAGCTAAAAAATTTTGGAGCGGCGGTTAATGAAAAAAATTAATATCACTATAATAGGTGCCCTTGGTCGCATGGGTCAGATATTAATTAACCGAATATCAAAAAATAAAAATTTAAAACTTTACAGTTTAACTGATATTAAAGTTGGAAAAAAAATTAAGGGCATCAAAATACAAAATAATAACTTAGAAGCTTTTAAAAAAACCGATGTTATCATCGACTTTTCAAGGCCAAAATCTTCAATTGAAATTTTAAATTTTGCAAAAAAATTAAAAAAAAAAGTTGTTATTGGAACGACTGGTTTTACAAAAAAAGATGAAAATCTAATAAAAAACTACTCAAAAAAAATTGCCATATTTAAATCAGGTAATATGAGTTTAGGAATAAATTTACTTGAATATATTACAAAAATTCTGACAAAAAAAATCTCAAATAATTACCAAATTGGTATTTCAGATAATCACCATAAAGCAAAAATAGATTATCCATCGGGCACTGCGCTTATGCTTGCAAATGCTGTTGCAAAAGGCAAAGGTAAAAATTTAGATAAATTAAAAGGAAAATTTTATTTAAATAAAAAAGGGAATCTTCAAAATAATAAAGTTAATTTCTTTATTACACGAAAGGGTAAAACAATTGGCGAACATTCAGTCATTTACAATAATAAAATCGAAAATATTGAATTAAAACATACTGCTTTTTCAAGGGAATTATTTGCTGATGGAGCGCTGAATGCTGCAATATGGATAAGTAAAAAAAATAAAGGCTTATTTGATATGCAGGACATGTTTAATCTAAAATAAATAAAATTCTTATCTTTTTTTAATGGCATTAAATAAATTAAAGGCTTTAAAACTTATTCAAATATTAAATCAATCTATCAAAAATCCTGAAACCTCACTTAAGTATAGAAATCAATTTACACTTTTAACTTCTGTAGTTCTTTCTGCGCAATGCACGGACACGAATGTTAATAATGTTACAAAAAATATTTATAAAAAATATTACACGCCCAAACATTTTACCGAACTTGGTATTACAAAAATAAAAAAAATGATTAAAAGTATTGGACTTTTTAATATGAAAGCTAAGAACTTATATAATCTTTCAAAAATTTTAGTTGAAAAATATCAAAGTAAAGTTCCAAATAATTTTGAAGATTTAATAAATCTTCCTGGTGTTGGTAGAAAAACCGCAAACGTTGTATTAAACGCTGCTTTCGATAAACCAACCATAGCAGTTGACACTCACGTATTTAGGGTAAGTAATAGAACTGGTCTCACAAATGGTAAAAATCCAAATCAAGTAGAAGAACAACTTTTAAAAATTTTACCAAACAAGTTTTTAAAGAAGGCCCATCATTTAATCCTTTTACATGGTAGATATATCTGTAAATCTAGAAATCCACTTTGTGCTAAATGTGCAATTAATAAAATTTGTCTATATAAAGATAAAAATGTCTAAAAAAATTCTTGGTGTTGGTAATGCTATCGTAGATGTGTTCGTAAAAGTCGATGATGATTTTTTATTAAAAAATAGCCTTACTAAAAGCTCAATGAAACTTCTTGAAAAAGAGGAGTTTGAAAATTTAAAAAATACAATTAAGATTGAAAAAATTGAGGCAGGTGGTTCTGTTGCGAATACCATGGCCGGCATTGCTTATCTTGGAGGGCATCCCTCATTTATAGGTAAGGTTAACTCTGATGAATTTGGAAAGATTTATAAAAAAAGTCTTGAAAAAATAAATGTAAATTTTCTCTACCCTGAAAAAAAAGAAAATTTATCAACGGGTGCATCCATTATTTTTATAACCCCAGACTCTGAAAGAACCATGTGTACTTACTTGGGTATTTCTTCAAAACTTGCAAAAACAGATATTAATGAGGATCATATTAATAATTGCGAGATTATTTTCTTAGAAGGATATCTTTGGGATAAAGGAATTAGTGAAGAAATGTTTAAACATGTCATCAGCCTTGCAAAGAAAAATAAAATTAAAGTTGCAATGAGTCTGTCTGATATTTTTTGCGTTACTAGACATAGGAAGGATTTTTTAAAATTACTTAAAAATGATTTAAATATTCTACTTGGAAATGAAAATGAAATAAATGAGTTAATGCAAAAAAATAATTTGCTCGATAGTATTAATGAACTCAAAAATATTGACAAACTTATTATCATTACAAGAAGTGAGAATGGTAGCATAGCTGTTTTAAATAACGTGATTACAAATTGTGAGAGTACTAAAGTTGAAAAAGTTTTAGATTTAACTGGCGCAGGAGACTTATTTGCAGCGGGGTTTCTTAAAGAATATTTAGATGGATCTAATATTAAAAAATGCCTTCAAACAGGATCAAAACTTGCAGCGCAAGTTATTCAAAAAATTGGCGCGCGCTTAAATTAATGAGTTAAATAATATAGTGAATTTTTTTCGACTATAAAATTTTTATCTTTAAAATACTTATTAATTTTTTTTCTTAAACGATGAAGATGCGTTTCAAAAGCGTGGGTTTCTAAATCAAGACTGTGTTTCCAAATACTTTTAAGTAAAAAAGACTTGTTTAAGCCATTATTATTATTGAGAGCCAAAATTAATTCTAGTTCCTTCTCAGTGAGTTTAACTTTGACTTTATGCTTAGTAATAGAGCGTTCATTAGAGTCAATTTCATAATCTTTAATAACAATTTTTGATTTTTTAAAGAAATTATATTTTGTAATTAAAATATTTAATATTTCTTTAAATGATAAAATTTCAATGGGTAGCCCTAAACTCACATGAAAATCGAGCAACTTTAAATTATTTTTTTTTATGTAATCTTTCTGATTTAAAAATAAAATAATTGGCTCATTTCTTAATAGATAACTCTTAACTTCTTTTATTTTTAAATTCTCTGCAAATAAAATTTTAACTAATATTTTTTTGTTACTGTGGTTTGATATATTGTTTTGATCTAAGATATTATTAAATTCAAGTTCATTTAATATATTTGAAAATACAGTAGAACCTAAAGGGCTTAGATGAATATTATTCATAAAAGCATATATAATACATTAAATATGATTATTATAAATAAATCTGGCCATCTAAAATACAAAGATTTCAAATTTAAATGTGCCTTAGGAAAGGCTGGGGTTGGAAAAAAGAAAATAGAAGGAGATAACATCACTCCCAAAGGAACTTTTAGTATAATTAAAATTTATTACAGAAGCGATCGAATAAAAAAAATATCCTCAAAATACAAACTAATTAAAATTATAAAAACTATGGGTTGGTGTGATGATCCAAAAAGTAAACAATATAATCAATTAATAAGACTTCCTAATAAATATAAACATGAAAAATTATATAGAAAAGACAATATCTACGATTTAATTATTGTACTAAATTACAATACAAGACCGATACTAAAAAACAAAGGTAGCGCAATATTTATTCACGTTGCTACAAAAAATTATAAAAAAACTGCCGGGTGTATCGCATTAAAAAAAGAACATTTAATAAGATTAGTAGAAAAAATTAACAAAAAAACAAAAATTAATATTAATTAATTTTCACTAAAAATTTTACTTCCAATTCGAACAAAGGTTGCTCCATTTCTAATTGCACATTCATAATCATTGCTCATACCCATACTAAGTTCTCTTAAATTATTTTCAATAGCAAGCTTAGCTAAATTTTTAAAGTACTGATCGGGATCTATTGCAATTGGAGGAATACACATCAATCCTATAACATTTAATTTTAAGTCATTTATACAATATAGAATGAATTGATTTAATTTATTAGTGTGAATTCCATTTTTTTGAGGTTCATCACCAATATTAACTTGAATAAAATATTTAATTTTTTTAGAAGAGTTACTCTCAAACCTTGCAAAAATTTGAGCTAATTTTTCATTTTCTAGTGAATGAATATAACTAAAAAGTTCAAAAGCATCTTTTGCTTTATTAGATTGAAGTTTACCAATTAAATGAAGTTGCAGCTTGGGATTTTTAAGCAATAAATTTTTCCATTTGATAGAGGCCTCCTGAACCCTGTTCTCACCAAAGTGAAAATGATTTTTTTCAATTAATAGATTAATTTTACTTAATTCTTGAGACTTAGTGACAGCTATTAAGGTGGTTGTTTTTGATAAAGTTTGTATGTGATTATAAATATAATTATAATTTTTAAGAGAAAACATTATATTTATATATGATGAATAAAATATTTTATAAACATTATGTTTTTTTAGAACAAATTAATAAATTAATTGAAAATAACCTTCTTAAATTTAATAATGTTAACATTATTATTAGCGTTGATAATAACAAAAATACTTTGGATAGTGAAATCAATATAATTAATTTTGCAAAAATCCATAAAATTCCTTTTCTATTTAAGAACAATGTTAGAAAGTGTATTAAATATAATTCTGATGGTATTTATATTGAAGCTAATAATAGAGAAACTATAAAAACAACTTTATTTAAAAAAGATTTCTTAATTATTGGTGCTGCACACAATCAATTAGAATACTATTTTAAAAAGAGACAAAATTGTAAAATTATTGCTTTGTCGCCAATATTTTACAACCCTAAATTCTCAAAAAACAAAACTCTTGGTGTAACTAGATTTAACTTAATAAGTCGAATATGGAACGCGGACTTATGTGCTTTGGGTGGAATCAATGAAAAAAATTTCAAAAAAATTTCTTATACAAAAGCAACTTCTATAGCTTTTCAAAGATATATTACTAAATAAAAAAACCCGCCTACTTAAGTGTAGGCGGGTTTTAAGAAAAATTAACTTAGACCTTAAAATCTTGTATTTAATGAAATACCAAGTTGGTCAATGTCAGCTGCTGTTGCTGAACCAGCTGCGCCTTCAATTCTAGATGCAGTTACCAACAACGCTACAGGACCAAGAGAATAACCAACCATTAAAGAATTGATTTGCTCTTCCTTAGCAAGACTAGCACGGTCTGATTCAGTTCTTACAAGCGATGCCGTAATATCTTTATTTAGAGAATAAGATATTTGTGCAAGTTTTGTATCTGTATCAACACCAGTTACTGCTGTACTTTTCATTTTACCAACATCAAAACTGAATGGAGCTTTAGCATATCCAATTGTGTATGCCGTACCACCTAATGATTCTGCTTGACCAGTTTCTTTCTCAACTTCGTTTTTCCAAAGGTTAAGATTAATACCAGATCCTGCAATATTAGCGCCTCTTATACCAACTTCATAAGCACCGTTTGTGCCAGTTGTATTGGTAAGAGCTGCTCCATTATTTTGACCTCCAACGTTATTATAGTTTGGAACGTAGACAGCAGAAGCTGTAAGTCCATTACCAAAGTTTTGAGCTATACCAAAACCCATTGACTCTTTTACTTGCGCAGCGCCAAAGTTGTTAGTGATTAACTCTGTTCCACCTGCATGGACTGTAGCAACTTCATCGATCACATCTCCAACTGAACCGATCAAATCATTTTTAGAGTTTTGTATGTATTCAAGTCCAACGGCAATCGTTGTTCCACCATTTATGATACCGAAGTAAACAGTTTCGTTATCAACTGATGTAGGAGATGCTCCAACTCTTGTTTGCCCTCCGTCAAATTCTAGAGAGAATCCAGCGACATAATCCATGCCATTAGAAAGCTTTCCTTTATTTGCAAAGTTAACTTGAGTTTCTCTACCAAGAAAAGTATCTCCTTGCCCAGCACCACCAGTCGTAGATCTATAAGTTAAATCTAAAGATCCAGTAATAGAAGTTTGTGCAAAAGATACGCTTGATAAAGCAACTGAGCCGACTAAAGCTGTAGTAGCTAGTAGTTTTTTCATATGTTTTACCTTTTTGTTATTGTTATTAATTAAGCTTTATATATTTTAGACATCATATTTTTAGTTAATTTCTGATTTATAAGGTATTATGTTATTTAGTGTTGCTTAAATACAACATTTTTTATCTCTTTTTTCAATTAAATTGATATAAAAGTAATTTTTAAGAAAAATAGTTTTAATTTTATGATTAAAAAATTAGTTACAGTAACTTTGGTTTTATTAAATTTAATTTCTTGTTCTTCAAATAAAGGCCCCGTTAGTGATAAAGATGATGGCTATTGGGATCCTAATTTAAAAAATAAAATTGAAAAAGCAAGAGACGCCGGCGGAGGTATATTTGGCAATATTGGAAAAAAAGACACCAACACTTCAGTTGACTTTGCTAAATCAAATGTCTTATGGAAATCAACACTTAAATCCTTAGAATTTTTGCCCCTTATAAACGCTGATTACTCTGGCGGTATAATAATCTATGATTGGTATTCTATAACTGAAAAACCAAAAGAGCAAATTAAGGTGACTGTTCAGTTCTTAGATAATGAGCTTAGAACAGAATCAATAAAAGTTATAGCTCACAAAAAAATTTGTGAAAATATAAATAATTGCTCTAATTCACTAGTAGATGAAGATTTTTCAAATTCAATTAAAAGCAGCATAATTTCATCTGCTAGAATTTTAAAAATCGAAGAAGCTAAAAAAGATAAAAAATAATTTTTAAAGGATGGAAAATTATAATCCTTTAATTACCGAAAATAAATGGCAGTCTTTTTTTGAAAAAAATAATATCTTTAAAACAAAAAATAATTTAAATAAAAAATTTTATTGTTTAGAAATGTTCCCCTATCCATCAGGAAACATTCATATGGGTCATGTCAGAAATTATACCTTGGGCGATGTTGTTGCAAATTTTAAGCGTTTAAGTGGTTATAATGTTTTGCATCCTATGGGTTGGGATGCCTTTGGGCTTCCTGCTGAAAATGCGGCAATCCAAAATAAACTTCACCCTAAGGAATGGACTGAGAAAAATATTTCAGCAATGAAAGTTCAACTTAAACGCTTAGGACTATCTATTGATTGGGACCGTGAATTTTCGACCTGTGATGAGACTTATTACAAACATCAACAAAATTTATTCTCTTTCTTTTATAAAAAAAAACTTGCTTATAAAAAAGAAAGTTACGTTAACTGGGATCCGATTGATCAAACCGTGCTAGCAAATGAACAGGTCATTGATGGTAAAGGTTGGCGTTCTGGGGCAGTTGTAGAGAAAAAAAAATTAAGTCAGTGGTTTTTAAATATCACAAAATATTCAGATGAACTTTTAGAATCCCTTGAAAATTTAAAGGGTTGGCCTGAAAAAGTTAAATTAATGCAACAAAATTGGATTGGAAAATCTATTGGATGCGAGATAGATTTTTTAACTAACAATGAAAAGAAAATAAAAATTTTTACGACTCGACCTGATACAATTTTTGGAGCATCCTTTATTGCAATTGCTCCTGATCATCCGTTTACTCAATTTTTTGAAAATGAAGAAAATTTTTTAAAATTTAAAAATGAAGCACTTAAAAATATCGCAATTGAATCCTCATTGGCAAAGAATGAAAAATTAGGTTTTAAAACTGCTTACTTTGTTCATCACCCATTTATTAAAGATAAAAAACTGCCAATTTATGTAAGCAATTTCATACTTATGGATTATGGAACTGGCGCAATTTATGGCTGTCCTGCCCACGATCAAAGAGATCTAGAGTTTGCCTTAAAATATAAATTAGAGGTGATGCCTGTTGTATCACCTGTTAAATCACAAGATATAAAAATTAAAGATGAGGCTTATGTAGATGATGGTTTTATAATTAACTCTGATTTTTTAAATGATTTAAGCGTTATTGAAGCGAAGAGAAAAATAATTAAAATTATTGAAGACAAAAAAATTGGAAATTCTAAAACAATTTACAGATTAAAAGATTGGGGTATATCAAGGCAGAGATATTGGGGGTGTCCTATTCCCATTCTTTACCGTGAGGATGGTAAAATCATTCCTGTTCCTGAAAAAGATTTGCCTGTTACTCTTCCTGAGGACATTGATTTTAGCAAACCTGGAAATCCTTTAGAAAATCATCCAACATGGAAATATACAAAGTGCCCAGAAACTGGAATGAAGGCAATACGTGAGACGGATACCCTTGATACGTTTGTTGATTCCTCTTGGTATTTTTTGAGATTTTGTTCACCCCTTGAACAAAATAATCCCTTTAATGAAGAGGACGTTAATTATTGGATGCCCGTTGATCAGTACATTGGCGGAGTAGAACACGCAATTTTGCATCTTTTATATTCAAGATTTTTTACCCTTGCTTTAAAAGATGAATTTAAATTTAAATTTTCAGAACCATTTGAAAATCTTTTTACTCAAGGCATGGTTTGTCATCCAACCTTTAAAACTGAAAAAGGAGACTGGGTATTTCCAAAGGAAGTAAAATTTGAGGATGGAAAATATTTTTTAGATAATAAATTAAAAGTTTTAAAGGGCGACAGCCAAGCTATGTCAAAATCCAAGAAAAATATTGTAGATCCTGATGATATTATAAAAATTTATGGCTCCGATGCGGTAAGATGGTTTATCTTATCGGATAGTCCTCCAGATCGTGACATTCAATGGAGCGATAGCGGTATTCAGGGCGCTTATAAATATATCCAAAAGATTTTTCGAACATGTGAGAAAATATCAAATTATCAAAAGAGAAATGAAAATTTTGATAAAAATTTTTTAGTTAAAGTTGATATTTTAGTAAAAGAAATTTCAGAACATGTTGAAAAATTTCAAATGAATGTTGCTGTTGCAAAATTATATACCTTTTTAAATCTTATTAATGATGAAATTGAAAAATTAGGGGTTGATAAAAATAATTTAATTGATGTTTTTAAAAAATATTTAATAATTATTTCAGCTTTTATTCCTTTTATTGCAAATGAATGCTGGGAAAAAATTACAAAAAAAACAGATCTTGCTATTCAGGAGTGGCCTAAATTTGACAATGAATCATTTAAAAAAGATGAATTTAATGTGGTCGTTCAAATAAATGGTAAAAAAAGAGCAATTATCAACGCTATCCACAATGAAACAGAGGAGAGTATTTTTAGTAAATCCTTAGCAATTAAAAATATAAAAGTTATATTAGAAAAAACCACTATAACAAAAAAAATATTTATAAAAAATAAATTGCTAAATATTGTCACTAATGAAAAATAAAATATTTATAACGATTTTACTTCTTATCACTCTTGCAAGCTGTGGATTTTCTCCTGTTTATATTGGAAGTACAAAACAAGTTGTTATTTCAAAATCAGAAATCATAGGTGATAAAGATCTTGCCTTTAATCTTGAACAAAAATTAAATTTTAAAAAAGATGAAAAGGATTTAAATGCATATGTATTTAAAGCGCAAATTTACGATACTGCGGAAAGTTCTTTGGTAGATAATAGAGGTATAGCCACTGAAGAAATTATAAAACTCACTGTCAGTTATCAGTTTGAAGATAAAAATGGAATGGTAATCTACCAAGATGCTATTTCAAAAGATAAACGAGTTACTGTTACTGATAATTTAGCAAATAATTTTATCATCAAGAATAACGAAAAAAGAATATTATTAGACTCCATCATTCAAAATATATTATTTAAATCTAGAGTCTCATTGAGATAATTTTAATGATTGTAAGATCACAAGAAATCTCCTTAAAGAAAAAAGATTTCTTCCTTAATAAAGTCATTGTTCTTTATGGGGAAAATCAAGATTTAATAAACGATATAAATGATCAAATTTTATCTTTGTATGAAGATAAGAATCAAAACTCAAAAATTATTTTTGAAGATGATATTTTAAAAAAACCAGATGATATTATTAACTATTATTTAAATGGATCGTTATTTGAGGAAAATAAAAATATAACCATTATAAAAAATTGCTCTGATAAAATTTTAGAAATTATAAATTCTATTAAAAATAATATTCAAGATACTTTAATAATTATAAATTCTGAAATTTTGCAGAAAAGTTCAAAGTTAAGACAATTTGGTG
>Ga0315906_10005233_pt1 | contig 16389 bp, 16 predicted proteins | sample LakEriMetagenome_4_FD_203526 | JGI IMG/M metagenome (GOLD analysis project Ga0315906, IMG submission 203526) | Freshwater fungal communities from buoy surface, Lake Erie, Ohio, United States - Buoy 2 MA122 | ecosystem: Environmental > Aquatic > Freshwater > Lake > Lake biofilm | place: USA...
CCTTTCCGCCAGCACCTGACGCGCACACACGGAGAGGTCGCCTAGTGGTCTATGGCGCCGCATTGGAAATGCGGTTTGGGGGCAACCCCATCGAGGGTTCGAATCCCTCTCTCTCCGCCACCATCTCGAGTTCGGAATAGGTCGTTTTGACCAGTCTTCTCCACCTGCCAGACGGGCTGGGCTTCGCCGATCTGGTGGGACTTTTGGTGGGACCCGCCCTCGCCGCCACCCTCGCTACCTTCCTCACCATCCTCGCTCGCCGTGGCGAGCGATTCGAAGACCTTATCCATGCCCTTCTGCACCGAACCTTCGCGCGAGAGGCTGTAGTAGGTCAGGGTCGTGATGACGTTGGAGTGCCCCAGCGCCTGCTGGGCGGTGGAGATCGTCGCGCCAGCGTCGGCGAGAGCGGTCACGACCGCGCCACGGAAGTCATGGATGCGGAGATGCGGGGCGAGCTTGTGGCGCGCGCGAAACTTACCAAACCAGCCGTGCAGCTGCGTGACCGACGGTGGCCAGCCGTCGCCCCGGTCGAAGACCCATGCATCTGCCTTTGGCCCACCCTCGTGGTGAGCAAGCGCCTGCTCAATCACCTTGACGCATGCGGCGGTTCGGTTAGGGTTGCACTTATGGCGATTGACGGAGTGCCCCCTCACCTAGATGAGCTTTCACAGCTAGCAGGCGTCGGCACAAAAGCACGCGCGTTCGCGGACCCTTCTGCGGTCACGGACTTCATGAGTCGAACCGGCTACTCACTTCCAGTCGCCCTAGCCGATTTGGTGGATAACTCGCTCGATGCCGGTGCAACAAATGTCGAAATTGGAACATTGTCGGTCCAAGGACGAATCAAATACGTCTACATCAGTGATGATGGCCACGGCATCCAATCTATATCTGACGCACTTTCAATTCGTCAAAATCCAGAGAATCAGAAGAGTGGGCGTCTAGGAAGATATGGCGTTGGCTTGAAAGCGGCGGCATTCTCCTTAGGAAAGTCAATCATTCTTGTTTCAAAAACATCAGGAGACGCGCAAGCTGCGTGTGTCGAAATTGAGGAGTATAAAACTGAGTACTCTTACCGCACTTTACCTATGGCGGTGACTGAAAAGTTTTCCTCCTTGGTGATAAGTCCTGAGCACAAAACTGGGACCGCAGTAATTGTTGGGCGGCTAGATGCCATGGTTCCTGGTAGTGACAATTCTCAGAGCGCCCTTCAAGATGCGCTAAAAGCGTGCGAATCATATCTTGCAATGGTGTTTCACCGGTTTATCCAAAACAATCGTGTCAAATTGTTTTTTGCAAGTCGGGCGTCAGCTACGGGGTTTCCGTACCTGTATGCGAGACGCGAACTTGAAGCCGTCAGCCCATTTGGTTACAGCAAGTCTGGCAATGAAGATTACCCATTACCACTGCTGATTGAGTCCGATGATCTCATCGTTCCGGTGCGGTGCCACATTTGGCCCAAGCAGGGTAGCGGGAAGAGAGAGCGTGAAAAGAACTTTGATCTTGGTGGAGGCTCTGTAAAGTGGCAAGGACTATATTTCTATCGCTACGACCGCTTAGTTCAATTTGGTGGCTGGGCTGGCTTGGCGAGCATAGAGCCTCACATGTCGTTAGCTCGTGTAGAGATAGATTTGCCGCAAGGGAGTGATTCGCTCTTTCGTCCTACTATTACAAAAGATTCCATTCAAAACACTGCATTGATTACTCAAGCTCTCCAGCAGCGTCCGGAATGGACAAAATACCGAAGCGCTGCAGGTCGAGTGTATCGCTCGAAGATTCCTCGTTCGATTGAAACCAAAAGCAATGTCGCCGCAAAAGCACCTAGTCAGCCGCTGATTGAGTCTTTTCGCGGAAAACTTGTAATTACTGAGTGGGGCAGGAGTCAGTTAACAAGCAGTCAACAAGAAGCCGCGTTGCAATTAGGGAGAGGATTTTTGGCAAATCGGCCACGAGCGTCTATCGCTGTCAATTCCGCTGAAGTCGACCGCCTCATACGCCAACTCTTGAAATTGTCAATCGATGAATAGTCAACAGACTAGCCCCAGTCAACTTGAGATTGCTCATGGGCTCAGTGACCTATCGCCTCATAAAGTAGTCTTGGGAGGAGATTATCAACTTGCAATTGAGTACTATTCAGGCGAGTGCAACCTATCATTGACATTTGCAAACCCAGTGCCGGCGAGGCTAGAAGAACTGTCATCGAGTTTACAACTTTCGCCAGTGGAAAATGGGACTAGGGCTCGATTGTTCTGCAGCCACCCTGGGGTTGAACCAGAATTTGGCTCCTTCCTCGCGCTCGTTATCGAGCGAATTCGAAAAGGCGAAGAGCCTCGAAATGCAATTGCTTCCCAATTAGAACAATGGAAAGTGCTGACAGCTGGTTTAGTCAAAGTTGACCGCTTAGGTGTGACCGGACTCTATGGCGAACTCTGGTTTGCACGATGTTTGGCAATGAGAGATCTTGGGCTTGATTCTTGGACCGCATTGAGCGGATCAGTGCATGACTTTACGGTAGGAAACCTAGAAATTGAAGTCAAGACAACTACCAGACCCACGCATATTCACAGAATCAGTCGGCCTGACCAGCTGGTCCCCTCCGTTGGGAAAGAAACTTGGCTACTGAGTATTTTGGCAGCCCGTGTAGATATCACTGGGGGCGAAAGCATTGGGAATCTAATCTCTGCCTTGATTAAGCGTGGGTGGGATAGTGACCGAATTCACTCTCACGTAGAGGGATTAGCCCTAGGACCAATTGATAAAGTGTTGGAGTGCGCCTTCACTCCGCGTGAGGTTCCGATAACGGTTTCGGGAAGGATGTTGCCGCTTGTCACACCGGCATTGATTCATGAAGTTATTGGCCCTGAGGCAATTCGCCTGTCCGGTTTTGAATACAGTATTGATGTGACTGGTCTAGATGCGCCAAGCCCCATCAGTGATTGGTTAGCATTGGGAGGACTAGATGATTGAACAAAAACAAGAACTCTACAAGCGTCTAGCCGAATCAGAGGCACTCTTTGACCTTGGAAGACAGGAGCCTCCTGACCTGTCCAGATCAAGCGCATTACTCACCAGTGTGTTCAATCAACCTATAGAGACGCCTGAAACTGAAGCAAAAGTAAACAGGTTGATTCTTGAGAAGCTATCAAGACTTGTGAGGCTAATGAGAGACTCTGCGGGATGGAGCGATGACAACGCTATATGGTCCGCCATGAAAATGTCTGTTGAAAACTCAGAATTGGCCGCTGCCCGTTGGCCTAAAGACAATCCAGTGATTTTTACTTCAGACGAAGCAAATCCTCGCAAGCAATTTGAGTTTCTTTCACCCAAAGACGGTCATGGTCCTCGCTGGAAAACCTACAGTTCTCATTTAATTGACCGAAGGAAGCGAAGCAGAGAAGAAGTAGATTCACTACAAGGGGAGATTAGTCAAATCATAAAAGCCGTTCCTAAGCCTACGCTGCATGGCGAGTCGAAGGCACATAGCGTGCTCGTCGTTGGATACACGCAAAGTGGAAAAACTCAGAATTTCTTAGGTCTTGCTTCGTGGCTTGCTGACGCGGGTTACCGCCTGATTATCATTCTGAGTGGGCGAACGGAGATTCTTGGAGCTCAAACTCAACGACGTGTTGATCGAGATCTTGTTGGCGCTGGCGGCGCGGAACAAGGAGATTTGCTAAGTGAATATGGGGAAACGGAATTGCGTACCTCGTTTTCCGTAAATCCAGAAATACCACACGGGAGAGCGTGGAAAAGTTTATCAAAGCTGGTTGACGGGAAGCACACACTGTCCATAGGCGGCTTAGATCCACTCTCAAGTGAGATCTCGACGACATATGTGGTCGTTTGCAAAAAAACTAGAGGAGACCTCAATGAACTCGTTAAGTGGGCAAAACAACAGGGCGACGCGGGTAGATTCAATTGGCCCACCATATTTATTGATGAAGAGGCGGACGATGCCTCGCCAGATACTAAACAGAGTGCTAACCAGTACGGCTGGATGGAAAAGGATGAGGCTTCTTTCGTCCACGGTCGCATACTAGAGCTAAGAGACGTGTTCAAGATTCGCACCTACATTGGTTACACGGCCACTCCATATGCCAACGTCCTTGCAGATCCTGACAGCGAAGGACTATTCCCAGACGCAATATATGTAATGAAAATGCCGCAGGGATATTTCGGAAGTCACAAAGTGTTTGATATTCTTGCCGAACAACCTACTAACGAACAGTTTCATGTCAGAGAGGTCACAGTCTCCTCAACATCGAGTGCTGATGAGGCCCGAATCCAAGCAATCAAGTCGTGGCTTGTGGCGGGGGTACTAAAGGACTTCCGACGCCTGCGAAGGGGTGACTATGTAGGAAAACTACTCCGACACCATTCGCTACTCGTTAATGTTGCTGCCAGTAAAGAAGACCACAACGTCGAGTTCGCAGCGTTCAAGCGACTCCTAGATAGCCCGATATTCAGTTTTTCACAAAATACACCACAGGTAATTGCGGAGATGCTTTGGCAGTGGTTTCAAATCGAGTTTGACCCAGTCTCAAGACAGATGATCAGCAATGGATTGATGGCGAGTGTGAATGATATCCCTCCACTATCGCTGGCGGATCTGCCGACTCAAGAGAACTTTATGCAGACCGCAATTATGACTGTTGAGTTTCTTCGCGCAAAAATGCAAACGAGGTCGCATGCCGATGATTATCTGCTGCAGATAGTGAATAGCAGTCCTGGTACTAACGAACCAAATTATGATTCTTCGACAGTGGATCGCGACAGAGGCCTTTGGATAATCTTGATCGGAGGCAATAAACTGTCGCGCGGCTTCACAGTCGAGGGGTTGACCACCACTTACTTTGGGAGGAATTCGCGAACTGTTGACACAATGTTGCAGCAGGCAAGATGGAACGGCTTTCGACTGTACTCAGAGGATCTAGTGCGCCTCTATTTCAAGCGCGACCCTCGTAAAGCAGACGATCAGCAGCCCCTAGCGTTGTTCAGGGGCGCTGCTCTCACCGAAGCTAACTCGCGACTTGCACTAGTTGAGTATTCGGTTGATGGAGGCCTCAGTCCGAAAGAGTTTTTGCCGAAAGTTTCTAGCGTGGGGAAGCAGGCTCCAACCAATCGCGCAAAAATGAGAGGCGCTATCAGTAACAATGGATTTACCATCGGGAAGGTTTGGGGACTTGGGCTATCACAACGTAGGATCCTCGACGACATTGTGAAACGCGCTCAAACAAATGCAGAGTCAAAAAACATTTGTGATTGTCAACTTCCAGATTTTATCAGCAAGTCTTCGGCTCTTTGCATACTATCGCGGTCAGATGTTCTGGAGCTTTACGATTCGATCACGAGCGAGAAGAAAACCTCTCCAGTGTTGCGCCAGAACCTTGAGAGAGTCAAAGGGAAGTGGATCGGCGTGATCGAGCAAGACACAAATCCAACATCAGTGCGCAAGCCGACAGCCAAAACTGAACACAGCCCCTTGCATTCACAAATTGCGGACGTAGAACTTAAGGACGGCACATGGCACCGCGCCGTGGATGCATACGCAGGAGGAACGTGTCCCCACTGTGGGCACATACTTTTGAGAGACGTTGCGGGAACAATCCTGGTCGCGAGCAACCTCTATCTGGGTTTCGCGTCAAATCTTGAGACAGAGCCGGCAAAACCTGTCGAGAGGCAGTACGGAATGAGAGTGAAATTGAGTGACAGTGACGGCTATGTTTCAGGGAGATCACGGGCTCAGGCAACAGAGTTGCAAGCGTGAAATACCACCGCACCCATAAGGTGAAATTTATCGACTTGTTTGCTGGCATTGGGGGAACTCGCTTGGCGCTTGAGCAGGCAGGTGCCACATGCGTGTACTCAGTTGAAATTGACCGATTTGCCATAAAGACTTACGAGGCAAATCATGGACATGTTGACGCTCAAGATATTCGTCTAGTGACAGCCGAACACCTGCCTTCTTACGACGTACTAGTTGCCGGTTTTCCATGCCAACCATTTAGCATCGCCGGTGTTTCCAAGAAAAAGTCGTTGGGCAAGGCTCATGGGTTTTTAGAGGAAACAAGCGGAACGATGTTTTTTGAGATTGCGCGACTTACTGCGGCAACTAAACCGGCAGCACTTTTGCTCGAAAATGTCAAGAATTTAAACACGCATGATTCTGGCAACACTATGTCGACAATTGTGGCGACGTTAACAAAATTAGGCTACCAAGTAAAGTCCCAAGTAATTGATGGAAAACTTTGGGTGCCGCAGCATCGGGAACGTACTTATATCGTAGCCCTGAGAGATGATCTTGCGAAAAGGAAAGAGTTCGAGTTTCCAAAACTTCCGGAAAAGAGTCCAACTGTTCTGGGGGACATTTTGGAAGAGCGAGAAGATTTTTCGAAGTACATCCTCAGCCCAAAGCTCTGGAGCTATTTGCGGGCTTATGCCGCAAAGCACCGGGCTGCAGGAAACGGATTTGGTTTTGGGCTGGTTGGACCGGAAGCAACCACTCGGACGCTGTCAGCGCGCTATTACAAGGACGGCTCAGAAATTCTGGTTGACCGCGGTTCGCGGAAACGGCCGCGGCGGTTGACGCCGCGTGAATGTGCGCGTTTGATGGGCTTTCCTGATTCGTTCCTTATAGTTTGCTCAGATACTGCAGCATATAAACAGTTCGGTAATTCGGTGGTTGTGCCCGCAGTCAAACACATTGCACGACCCTTGATAAAGCTTCTTCGCGAACACGCTTAGGTTACTGACGTGTCAAACCTCGAACAATGGTTAAGCAGGGTATGGGGACCTGGTCACTTCATTTACGCAAAGCGACTGTCACTCAATGACACAGGCGGGACTAGGGCTCACCAAGCGGGGTTTTATGTCTCGAAGCGAATGGCTTTTGCGATTGAGCCAAGTTTGCAGTCTTCAATTGAGAAGAATCCGCGCGTGTCTTACGCGTGTTCAGTAAACGGTATAGCGAAGACAAAAGTTGTGAACTTGATCTACTACAACAGTCAACGCTTTAGCTCTGGAACAACCCGCGGACGAGATGAATGTCGCTTTACTGGGTGGGGAGGATCTCACTGGGGTTCATCATTCGGACCTGACTCGACAGGAGCAATGATGATCTGTGCAGTTAATCCTCATGAACGTGAGATTCACGTATGGGTGGCAAACTCATCGGCCGAAGACGAAACTCTCGATCTGGCAGTTGGACGACTCGGGCCGAGAGAAGAGTTTGTTCTCGATCTTTCGCGCCAATCAACTGATTCGACAGAAAGTGAGTCTGTTTCCGAAGAGTGGTCCAACCTTCCAGATCGATGGTTGCAGGCAATGCCGACAGGCGCTGAACTCGCCGAGTACATCATGCACCAAGTTAAACCGTATTCGGGAGAAACAGTGGATTCAATGTTAGTGCGCCGAGTGCGCGCTGAGTACCGTCTGTTCCGGCACCTCGAGAGCAAATTGTTCTCGAGGCAAACAAATCACGGCTTCGCGAATCTAGAAACGTTTCTTGAATTGGCAAAGAAACTCGTTAACAGTCGAGCCTCGAGAGCAGGTCGTTCATTAGAACTTGCCGTGAGGCTCGCATTTGATGAGAACCAAGTTCACTATTCGTGGCAACCGCAGATTGGCGAGGGTTCTATTCCCGACTTTATCTTCCCTAGTACTGAAAAGTACCTAACTCGACGAAGCAATACAGGACATCTTGCGGTTAAGCGAACCTTAAAGGAACGCTGGAGAGGCGTACTCCAGGAGGCAAAATGGGTTCGACAGAAAAATCTCTTGACCCTAGATACCAACCTTTCTCCATCACAATTACTGGAAATTGCCAATGAGGGGATTCGGTTAGTCATTCCCGGTCAGTTACAAAAAGAACTTCCAATGGAGGTTCTTTCAGACGGTGATGCCGTAACTAGTTTCTCGAATTTTATTGCTGAGCGATTGCAGGACCAGAAGCAAAACTAGGATTCTTTTGCGCAGGACGATCAATAAAGGCTAGTAAGTTCGGTCGCCGGCCCGTGGCCTCGGCGTGCGCCTGTTCATACTAGTTCGGGCATGAAGCTGGTCGGCACATGCATCGAGGCGGGATCAGTCTTGACCCGACGGCACGTTGGATTGTTAACTCCGGTCGTGTCACTCTCCGCCTATGTTTCAAGTGGACGGAACCTGCGCGAAAGGTGCTCAAAAACTCGTCAAGTGCTGCTCGTCTGAGCACGAAACGTGCGCGGTGAGCGTGACTTCTGACAGCCGGCGACTTCCCTGCCGCCACTAGGCAGGTGTCGGCGCGCAAGCAGCACCCCCTAAATGAGCACGAATACAGGTCATACCGTCCTTGCTGGCACGCCTAGAACCATCCTGAGCCCTAATCCGCAAGCGGCGGCTTAATCAACCCTTGACGCACAATAGGTTGCTATTCGCCCACGACCTCGACGATTACCTCAATGATCTGCGTGCCGTACTCGCTGATTTGGTTGTTCAACAGGTGCTCGCAGTTGGCCAGTTCGCTCAGCGAGGCGGGCTTGCGGATGACGATCTCGTCCAGGGCGTGATTGGTAAAGATCAAGGGAGGTGACACCCTGCGCTCCCGGGCCAACTCAATCCTGAGCGACTTCAATTGTTCGCGGATACGGGATTCGGCGTCGGAATCCAAGCGCTTCTCCGTCTCTTGGTCAGACTTGCCGCTCACCCCCGCACGCCCGTCGGCGGTGTCGAGGGCCTTGCGCTCGTTGTGGACTTGCCATCGGCCGCGCGTCTTGATCGGGGGTAGGTATCGGTCGGGGTTGCAGTGGGCACAGCTCTCTTCGGGCGCCTCCGTGATCTCGCACTTCTTCCATGCCATCACACGCATCCTAGGTCGTGGGGTGCAGCGTGCCAAGGAGGTGACACGCTGCGGCTGCTACAGTGTTGGTGTCACCCAAATGGTGACGCGCATCGAGAGCACCGGAGAGATTCAGCTCTGAGAAGGTGCGGCAACCAACGGAACCCCAACCCGGGGGCCGGAACGGTGCCAACGCTGACATGGCGATGCGGACGGGTCCGACGCGGACCAAGCGCCCTGTGGCGTTCTGCGTCGTGCCCCAGGCGCCGGCCCAAGCCGGTTGAACTGGGAGGTACTGGCTATGAGCAAGGAGCCGAAGAAGGCTGACGGCGAGTTCGTGTTGCCGGATTGGTGGCCGACCGAGGAAGAGTTGCTGGAGAGCTTGAAGGAGCAGCCCACGACGGATGAGGCACCGATGGTGACGCTCATCGTCCCGTCGCCGCGCCCAAGACGCAGCACGCTAGATCAGGTAGCTCCGATCGAGATCTCGAGGTCTGCGCTGGAGGCTCTTCGCAGGCATGAGGTCAATGCAACGGCGTACGAGGAGACGATGAGAGAGGTCTTGAAGACGATCCGTGCGGTTGAGGGTGATATCCACGGTGGCGACCCGGTCAAGGCCGCATGGGCGGAGGGCTGGGTTGCATGTGCCGTCACCCTGGCGCAGGCGATCAAGAAGGCGAATGCTGGGACAGAATGATGGGTTCCGACGCAGACCAGGAATTGTAGGAGGTCGAGATGCCAATCAGTTGGCACATCCATACCCCTAAGATGATGTGATGACAACGCGCGCCGTAGACCCCTTGCTCCTCATCGCGCTGCTGGGATTCGGCGTGCTGCTCACCGCGAAGCCCCCTGCACCGGCGGCCACGATCGTTGACCCTTCGGAGCGCTGGCGCACCGCCGTCAATGTCGGCTGGATCGGCTACGACGAGGATCGCGAACCACAGATCTGCAGTGGTGGTAGCGGGGGCCTGCTCGGTGAGGTGAACCTCGTGGTGACGAACGAGCACGTCTCGGCGTACGACGCGGAGTACCTCGAGGGTTGCGAAGATCCCTACCTCGCGGTCGGCTACAGCTTTGACGCGAAGGACGATCGCTTCGTATGGTTCCCTGCGACAGAGCGCTATTCAAGCTACTCACTTGACATCGCCGTGCTAGACGTACAGCTGCAGGTCGAGCCGTGGTTTGAAGGAGGCCCCGAGGACGTCGCGCCGCTCAGGGCCGGGGACTGGCCCGTCCTGAAGCTTGCCGACCTCGATCCACAGATCGGTGATCCGATCGGGACCTACGGCTTCCCGTCGATCGGCGGATACACCGTCACCTTCACGAGCGGACACGTCGCAGGGTGGATCGAAGACTATGAGCAGAACAGGTCCGGAATGATGAAAGTAGACCTCAACATCACCCACGGGTCTTCGGGCAGCCTGGTGCTGAATCAGGACGGGGACGTCGTCGGCCTGGTTGCCCTCCTTGGCATTCCGACGGGCGAGGATGAAGATTCGGTGGACTGCACGATCCTCGCAGACACGAACCTAGACGGGGAGATTGACGACGATGACACGTGCGTCTCGGTCGGTGGGTTCATCAACAGCGCCGTCTCCCTGGAGCAGCTGCGTGGATACTTGGTCAAGCATCGGGTGATTGATGAATAAGCTCCACAAACGCTACAGCGCCCGTGAGTTGGAGTATAAGCGAGCCTGGGAGGCAGCTTCTAGACGGCACTTTCCCCATCCACCAGGTTTTCTAACGGGTTCACGTGCGGGAGTCGCGATGAATGCGAGTTCTCGTAGCTCTTTTGTACGCCGAATCTTGTCTAGGATGCAATCATTGCTCTCTAGGGCATAAAGTGATCTGGATCATCCTATGCAAATGATAAAACTGCTGTTTCAGGTGTCGCTTACCGCCTCGTTACTCTTCACGGGGTGTAGTGGCGGAGGTTCGGAAATCTCCCCGTCGGCCCAAGTAGTCGAGGAGAGTTTTGCGCCCCAGCCTCTCCCCACGATCATTCAAATCCCGCGCCGCTCGTTTCAGGAGTGCTTGGACGCATTGAATAGGGACAATTCTCCGCACAAAGGGCCCGACCTTGGGAAGTGCGATCTTGCTGCATCCGATCTTGCGAATGCAGACTTAAGATTCGCGAATTTGATGGACGCAGACTTAAGATTCGCAGTGCTAAAGAATGCCAACCTGAGCGATGCCGTTCTCGCTTTCGCCGACCTGTCCTGGGCGGATCTTCGCAGGGCAAATCTCTCTTGTACTTACAACTGCGCACTGAATCGCTTCATCAAGTTGGTTGGGGCAGATCTACGGGGAGCGAACCTTGCAGGTGCCAACCTCTATGACGCCGACCTCAGTGGCGCAAACCTCTTGGGTGCCGATCTGACCGACGCGACTCTTATTGACACGATTTTCTGTGAAACCATCATGCCTGATGGATCAACTAATGACGAAGGTTGTTGAAGCGCTAGTAGTTGTCAGGGCGACTGATGACAATCCCATTTAGAGTTGCGCCATCTAGCTGTGTTCCGTAGATCTTTGCTCCGAAAAGGTCGGCACCTGTCAAATTAGCGTAAGAAAGATTGGCAAACCTTAAGTCAGCATCAGTCAGCTGTGCTCCTTCAAGATTGGCATGGCTCAAGTCAGCGCCAGTAAGATTTGCCCTCACTAGACATGCCTTGCTCAAGTTCGCACGATTCAGATGAGCGTGGTTCAAATTTGCGCCGTAGAGGTTTGCGCCACTGAGGTCAGCGTCTTGTAGGTTGGATGGAGTCGCGCCGCTAACTCCCATGGTCACCCATTCAAGATTCATTCCGCGTAAACTGGCTCCGCGCAAATCAGCACCATTCAGTTTCATCGGTTCACGGTATCTGCCAGAGTAGGCTTGGACTTCTTTAAGATGCTTCTCATTCGCCATGTAAGGCCCTCCTTCTGAAGTCAAATGCAGGTCACGATTGGGATAATTTTGCAGCAGGGGTGACCAGTTCAACGTGCGTGTTGCAGTGACAAGCTTGGCCTCGCCGCCATACTCTTTCACAGGCTTTCACACAGAGTTCAGCTCTACGGTCAGGCGGGCGGTGGGACTTTGGGTGGGACTTCCGATCCCTCCAGATCCCTCAGGAGTCCTCCTGGCACCTGCATCTGACCTCAGCATGCGCTAAGAGACCCTCCGATCCCTCCTCGGGGGCGAATTGGAAATGCGGTTTGGGGGCAACCCCATCGAGGGTTCGAATCCCTCTCTCTCCGCCACTCCTCCCGCTTATGTACACTTTTCCTATGCGCTTCTTAATCTCAGTCATTGACACTCAAACACGCTCACCTCATACGCCTGAAGAAATGAAGGCGATAGATGAGTTCAACGACAAGATTGAAGATGCAGGGCAACGCTTGTTTGCATGCGGAATTGATTCTCCGGATAAGGCAGTGGTTTTTGATTCACGAAATGGTTCGGAAGTATCAATTCCTGGCCCACATCACTCATCAACTGAGTACTTCAGTGGATTTTGGATCGTCAAGGTTGATTCTTTAGAAACCGCGCAACTATTAGCAGCTGAAGGTTCTAAAGCTTGTAATCGAAAGGTCGAACTGCGTCCTTTGTTAGGTTAACTCTTACTTTCAGTTAGCCATCTCTTTCGCTCGGATTCAGGTAAACGTTCGATTGCATATCTCAACATAGTGCGTGGCATTTCATGTGAATGCTGTTTTAGGAATCCACGGAGCAACATCACATCTTGTTTGCCCATTTCGCGAAGCATCCAACCCACTGCTTTGTGAATCAAATCTTCTTTATCTTTAAGAGGATACCTTTGCCGTGACAGTCGGGCTCGAAAAACAAGCAAAGTCAGGAATCGCGGAAGCATTGGCCCCGCAAATTGTGAGCTAGTCAAAACTCTTGATGGGTGGGGTTCGTGGTGGGATCTCCGATCCCTCCAGATCCCTCAGGATTCCTCCAGACACCTGCATCTGACCTCAGCAGGCCCTAGGAGACCTTCCGATCCCTCCTCGGGGGCGAATTGGAAATGCGGTTTGGGGGCAACCCCATCGAGGGTTCGAATCCCTCTCTCTCCGCCAGCACCCGCTGCCCTGTGTAATGCTTGGTCTTGATGATTAATCAGGTCGGTGCGGTATTGGTCGCTCTCGCGCTGATCGTGGGTGGATGCACGCCTTTCAACGCTGCTTCCCCGAGCGATATGGGTGCGAGCCCCACTTCCACAGGCTCGCCATCAGCCTCTACCGCAGCGACGGCATCGAACGCGCCGACTGCTTCAGGAGCCCCAAGCTCCTCTGCTCCGAGCGGTTTAGCTGCTGGTGCGCCATGTCGTACGGTTGGCGAGCGTCTCAAGAACGACGTTGGTTGGGTGGAGTGCCGTTGGGTTGCTCAGCAACAGCGTCAGTATGTTCAGTTACTTGCTGCGCCACTCCCTCCAGGCTATGCGGTGACGCAAGCGCCGCTCAGTACTTGTCGCCTGCAGGGGGCGCCAATACGCGATGGTGCGATTGCGTTCCCGGCAAGTGCGGATCGCCTTCCCCAGCAGGGGAGGGTCTCAGTGGCACTCATACCAATCGACTTTTCTGACGCGCCAGGTGTGGGAAGCCCCAACGCCATCATTGATCCAATCATCGCCAACGTAAATGACTGGCTACGCCACTTTTCTAATGGAAAGATGGAGTATCTCTGGCAGACATCAGACCAATGGATCCGGGCCTCGAAGCCGTCGACGGAGTATGTGTGGGACCACCCTGAAAATGACACCGGCGGCCCAGCTCCTGGGGCAGTGCCAGTTACCCCGCGAGAGGCAATCCACATTGGCCAAGACCTCCTTGAAGATGCAGATGCGCTCTTTGACTACACCGATGTAAAGGTTGTCTTCTTCATTTATCCAAAAGATATTGTGAACATTTGGGATGCAATGACTACGTGGTCAGTGGGGCAAACTGATGAGGGGCGGATTAACTATCAGCTCAATGCAACAGGGGCGTGGCTCTATCGTGGCACCGGGACTCCGTGGGCTTGGTTTATCCATGAGAACCTGCATCCACACGGCCTTGCAGGCCATGCACCAAATGATGGGAGCCCGTTTGGGATCATGACGAACGAATCAAACTTCGCCCTGCAGGCGTGGGATACGCTCATTCTTGGCTGGGATGTACCGGGGCAGTTCTTCTGTGCCTCTCGCAATGCGCTTAAGAGCGCAGATGTGGTGCTCTCACCCATCGATCGAACTGAGCAGGGGACCAAGGCGATTCTGGTGAAGCTCTCAGACCATGAGATCCTCGTGGTGGAATCCCGGAGGCGGAGCGATTGGAGCGGCTCTCCGAGTCGTGGGCAGCCGGCCGGAGCAACCTTCCCCAAGGGTTTTTATGGCCTGCTCGTCTACAAGGTAAATCTGTTGAACCGCAGCAATCGAGTCTGGGAGCCGAGGGCCTACAAATGGACTGGAGATTCAGAAGCGTTTGCCTATTACATTCCGAACCGTTCCGTTACGCACGAGATGCTCTCAGGCGCTGAGGGATTCAGCTGGATTGACTCGGGCTACCTCACCTATCTTGGCGAGACCCTCGTGACCGATGGGGTCGCCATTAGCCTGATCACATCTGGCGACGTTGACACCGTGAGGGTTTCGTTAGCAGCTCCATAGGTTGAAAGGGTTCGTGTCTTCGAGGGTGTGGCTCCGGGTGGGACCTCCAATCCCTTCCGATCCCTCAAGAGTCCTCAAGACACCTGCATCTGACCTCAGAAGGCGCTAGGAGGCCCTCCGATCCCTCCTCAAGGGCGAATTGGAAATGCTGGTAAAGCTTAATCGGCGCTCGTTTCGCTCGTCGCCACCGCCCCATCGGGCCAGGCGGCGATGCAGACCTTGTTCCCCGAGCGATCGGCAAGGATCCAGTAAGACGGCGCATTCGACGCATCCACGACCACGCCCCCGGCTGCCACCGCGGCGGCAAGTCGCGCCGCGGCCTCTTCGCGTGGCACCGAGACGTCGATGTGCATGGCGTGGCGCAGTGGCTTCGCCTCGTCGAGATCTTGCATCCAGACGGTGGAGCTGTTGCCGAGCGGATCGATCGCGTTGTCACTCTGCATCGGCGCATAGCCGAGCACCGCGCGCCAGAAGCCGAGATCAATTGCGTCGGGTTTCGCCGAGATCGCAACCTGCACCTCGTTCACCGCACTTCGGTCAGCCACGGCACCGTGTGCCTTCGCCACCACCGAAACCGCACGCGCAAGCTCAATGTGTGGCTCCTCAATGACCAACTGGTCACGCGTCAGCCGAACGGTCACGCGATCAGAGAGCAGATTGATCTGCGCGTGGGTGCCATCAAGGCCGGGAACGGCAGCGATCGCCTGCGCCAGAGCTGCAGCATCGGCAAGCGACGAGGTGCGGTAGACGGCGGTTGGGCCGCCATGCAGCACCACCCACTCCTCAATGCCCGAAGCCGCCAGAAACGCGCGCCAGCCCTCGTCACTCATAGCGCCTCCAATGCATCGCGCACACCGCGCAGAGTACGAACAATAGCGCACAGGTCCGACGTACAATCGGCGCATGCAGCGCACGCGGATTGATTGGGTGGTGTTCCGGGTGGGATCTCCGATCCCTCCAGATCCCTCAGGATTCCTCCAGACACCTGCATCTGACCTCAGCAGGCCCTAGGAGACCTTCCGATCCCTCCTCGGGGGCGAATTGGAAATGCGGTTTGGGGGCAACCCCATCGAGGGTTCGAATCCCTCTCTCTCCGCCACCATCTTCCTGCCACCACCACTCGCTCTGTAGAGTGAATCCATGAGTGAGCGGAACCTGATGCGTAACGCGATGTCCTGGTGGAGAGGCATGAGCCAGATCGCACTCGGCGTGTTCCTTCTCTCTGCGGGTGCGAGCCACTTGACGGTAAGTCGCCAAGAGTTTCAGGCGCAGGTGCCAACCTGGCTGCCGCTTGATCCCGACTTCGTTGTAATCAGTTCGGGGATCGTGGAGATCCTGTTCGGCCTTGCACTGATCACGTTGTGGCCGCTCCGCAAGCGAGTTGGCTTGCTGGTAGCGATCTTCTTTGTGGCGATCTTCCCCGGAAACATCAATCAGCTCGTCAACGGCATTGACGCGTTCGGGTTGAACTCGGACAGTGCGCGAGCAACGCGACTCCTCTTTCAGCCGGTACTCGTCCTCTGGGCACTCTGGTCCACTGACGCCCTGCGACGACCATGAGGGACGACGCGTCTGATGAGCAGGTTGCGCAGGTTGAACGCCTGGTAGGGGAGGCGATTCGCACGCTCCCCGAACCGCTGCGCGGCGCGGCGGAGGAGCTGCTGATCGTTGTGAACGGGACGCGCCGAACAGGGCTCTACGGACTCTTTGACGGCGCACCTCGTGGTGCAGGCGACGCCGAGGCACTCCCGCCACGGATCACGATCTACGCGCGCGCACTCGCCGCAGACTTTCCGTCTCGTGCCGAACTCACATCAGAAGTTCGAAAGACGCTCGTGCATGAGATTGGCCACTACCTCGGACTAGACGAGTCGGACCTTGCAGATCGCGGCCTTGAGTGATCTGCGCGCGAATCAGCAACATCGCTTAGCGGCGTTCGTT
>Ga0315906_10005236_pt1 | contig 16387 bp, 16 predicted proteins | sample LakEriMetagenome_4_FD_203526 | JGI IMG/M metagenome (GOLD analysis project Ga0315906, IMG submission 203526) | Freshwater fungal communities from buoy surface, Lake Erie, Ohio, United States - Buoy 2 MA122 | ecosystem: Environmental > Aquatic > Freshwater > Lake > Lake biofilm | place: USA...
AGATCAGTGAATGGATTGTGGGGCTAGGGCTTAGCAAATGGGAGTTCTTTGCCATTCTTGTGGTGCTCTACATCATTCTCGGTTGTTTTGTAGACGGCATTTCGATGATTTACATGACGCTACCGGTTCTGCTTCCAGTGATCAAGGTGTTTGGCTTTGATTTGATTTGGTTGGGCGTCATCATCACTATTTTGATTGAGCTTGGTCAGATTACGCCTCCGGTCGGGTTAAATCTTTTCACGATCCATGGAATATCTGGCGGCGCCAAATTTTCTGAAGTGGTGTCTGGGTCGGTGCCGTATGTATTTTTAATGGTAGCGGGGATCGTTTTGTTGACAATCTGGCCTGAAATTGCAACGTGGTTGCCAGAAACGATGCGCGGAAAGTAGTTGCCCCTTTAAGCCTTGTTGCGGTGTAGAAATCGCAGCAAGGTTTCAGCGCAAGGGATCGCATGGGAGTAGGGCAGTCCATGCTTGGCATGGCCAAAAATATGCAGCTCTGCGTTGGGTAACTTGTCACGCAGTTCGACCATTTGTGGGACAGGAACGAACGGGCTGCCATCGCCATGCATAAGCAGTACGGGGATTAGAACGTCTTGCAAGCGTGGCCCGAGGTCTGCGCCGACAAGAATGTCTCTAGCGATCACAATTGATTCAATGGGATGGTTTGCTTGTTGTTGTTCAAACCATTGCCATTGTTCGTCGCTCAGGGCCTCAGGATGAAATCTAGCGGCCATCATCTCTTTAGACCAGGCAAGTGTGCCTTCGTTGCGCAAAAGAGTCTGCCATTGCGTCACGTTTTGTACGGCACCCCCTCTAAACGCGGCATTACTCATGGTGAGAGTTCGAACGCGCCCTGGTGCTTTTAAAGCTGTTGCCAGCGCGATCGTGCCGCCAATCGACTCACCAATCAAATGGAAGTTTGTAGCCCCCACAGCGTCGGCGACCTGCAGCACATCTTGCGCCAGACTCTCGAGTGACCAACCATCTTGTTTGACAGCCGCGGCGGACCGACCGAATCCGCGCATGTCAAACCTTGCGATTTTGTAGTGCGGGGCAAGAACTGATAACCACTGCGACCAAAGTTCGTTGTTAGCACCTACCCCGTGATGAAAAACCAAAGTTTCTGCCCCGACGTGGTGGGGCAACGTCATGTCAATAAAATTGACATAGAGTCCATCAACGACTGTTTCGGTAAATCGCATGCTTAGGCGTGTGAGTAAAGTGGACGTCCGGCGACGGGCATATCGGCCACTAAAATTGTGCCGGACTTCGACTCAGTGATGAACAGCTGTTTGTTATCTTTGCCACCATACGCACAGTTTGTGACGAGCAGGCCTTCTGGTGAGTTAATGCGCAGCATCGGTTCACCAATTGCACTGAACAACCAAACTGCGCCGAATAACACGTGACAGACGGCCAAGTTCCCGGCGGCGTCGACCGCCATGCCGTCTGGCCCCGCGCCTCCTGACATCTGTATGCCAACGCCTACTTTGCTTGCAGTGCCATCATGCATGATTGGCACGCGCCAGATGGCGTTGTCTCGTGTTACGCATAAGTAAACGATTTTCTCGTCTGCGCTCAGTACGAGTCCATTGGGACTTGGCACATTATTGAGTAGGCAATCGAGTTGCCCATTGGTGCGCAAACGATAAAGTCGACCGCTGGGGTCTTGCAGGCCTGTTTGGCCCTGGTCAGTGAAGTAGATATCGCCATTGCTGGCGAAGAACAAATCATTCAGACCCCTGAAGCGTTGCAGCAGCGGACGATCAAAATGTGGCTCTATCTTGCCGGTTTTGGGGTCAAAGACCATGAGCCCGTTTTTATGATCGGTAATAAACGCGCGTCCGTCTTTATGAAATTTCAGGCCGTTGGGTTCACCATCGTATTCGAGCTCGAGACTGATATCGCCGTAAGGCGTAATCTTGAACAAACGTCCAAACGGGATATCGGTTACCCACAGGTTGCCGCTACGGTCAAAAGAAGGTCCTTCCAGAAAGCTGGGTAACTCCGCTCCGTGGAACTGGACATCCGCAAAGGCGGATCGACGTCCGGGTTGGCAAAACTTATCGGGAAGGCGGGCGAAAACCCGTGCGGTGATGGCTAGTGGCGCTGCAAACATAGTGAGCTCCGAGTGGCGGAAGCGGTGAGATTCGAACTCACGGAGGGCGTGAACCCTCGCCGGTTTTCAAGACCGGTGCCTTAAACCGCTCGGCCACGCTTCCTGCGAGAAGGCCTGCATCATAAACGATTTATGGCTTAGTTTCCTAGTAAGACCCTGACAGGATACAATGCTGGGCTATTCGGCTTTTATTACTACGATCTTAGAGCGCCACCCCATGAGTAACACCCGTACGCGCCTAGTAATGGGCAATTGGAAAATGCACGGTAATCTGGCCCAGAACGCTAAGTTACTGGCTGGTCTGTGCGCGGCTCCTCGTTCGGCGTCTGGGGCACTGCTAGCGGTTTGTGTGCCGTTTCCTTATTTGGCTCAGGTGGCTCAGGCTTTGAAAGGCACAACGATTTCGTGGGGTGCGCAGGACATCAGTGCCCAAGCACAAGGCGCCTTTACCGGCGAAGTGTCAGGCTCGATGTTGTCTGACTTCGGGTGCAGTTGGGCCTTGGTTGGGCATTCTGAGCGCCGATCGCTTCACGGTGAAACGGATCAACTGGTGGCTGACAAAGCCCAAGCGGCTCTTGCAAGCGGAATGACGCCGGTGGTTTGTGTGGGTGAGTCCTTGGCAGAGCGCGATGCGGGGCAGGCTGTTGCGGTTATCACACGACAATTGGCACCTATTTTGGCGCTCGGGGCTGAGGCAGTGAAAAAAATGGTCGTCGCCTACGAACCCGTTTGGGCAATCGGCACTGGTCGGACGGCCTCGCCCGAGCAGGCGCAGGAAGTGCACGCGGCGATTCGGGCTGCGTTGGTCGCAGCCGGCGCTGGAAATATTCAGATTTTGTATGGTGGCAGCGTTAAAGCATCTAACGCCGCAAGTTTGTTTGCAATGCCTGATATCGACGGGGCACTCGTTGGTGGGGCATCTTTGGTGGCAGAAGACTTTGTTGCTATCGCCGCTTAGTGCGGATGATGGCTCACAGTTGTTAAGCCCTTTAGTTTTCGGAGCACTTTAATGTCTTGGATGTTTACAGTTCTGCTCGTTGTGCAGATTTTGTCGTCGTTGGCCATCATCTCGCTGGTGTTGTTGCAGCAAGGTAAGGGCGCCGACATGGGTTCGGCCTTTGGTAGTGGCTCGGCTGGCAGTTTGTTTGGTGCGACAGGCGCCGCGAACTTCATGTCCCGCGTCACTAAATGGGCGGCGGTCGTCTTCTTTATTTCGACGATAGGCTTAGCGTATGTCGCGAATCGTGGCACCAAAGGCCAAGACACCGGAATCATGCAAAACTTCACTCAAACCGCCCCAGCCGCCCCTGCGCCTGGATCGGCTGTTCCAGGCGTGGCGCCTGTTGCACCAAGCGGTGCAGCGCCGACTGCCCCCGCGAATGCCGTGCCGGGCGTTCCGGCAGTGCCGGGTGCTGCGGCTCCTTCAGTGGTGCCAGGCGTGCCCGCACCGGCTGCGAAGTAAAGGCTTAGTGCAGAGCGAGACTCGCTCTGCATGCTACACTATTGGGCTTGATTATCGAGTGCGCAATCGTTGTAAGCACAAGTTGTAAGCACAAGCGTATTCACACCGCCGACGTGGTGAAATTGGTAGACACGCTATCTTGAGGGGGTAGTGGCGAAAGCTGTGCGAGTTCGAGTCTCGCCGTCGGCACCATCAAAAAGACTTCGGTCTTGATCTAAATCAAGTCCATTTGTAATCTTTCAGCCTGTCGCGAGCACAGCGCCCCTACACTGCCCTTAGTTTATTCATTTTTTAAAAACTAAAGGGAGTCCTCATGAAAATTCTTGCCGCCACGGATGGTTCCAAGCACGCGCTACGCGCGATTAAGCATGCAGCTGCCTTGCTTGCCAACAACAAAGATAAAACAAATTCTGTCACTTTAATCAGTGTGCATGATGACGCCGGCCTGCGTCATGCCCAGTCTTTCGTGGGTAAATCTGCGATTACTGACTACCTTCGCGAAGAAAGCGATAGAGACCTGAAGTCCGCCATGAAAGTGCTAAATGAAGCAGGCATTAAACACGACCAAATTATTGTGGTTGGTAAGCCCGCCACAGAAATCGTGGAGGCGGCTCAAAAAGGCAAATTTGATTTGGTGGTCTTGGGTTCGAAGGGGCGCAATGCGGTGTCGGATCTGTTGTTAGGCTCGGTCGCTCAACGCGTGATGTCTTTGTGCAAACAGCCCGTGTTGTTAGTGAAATAATTCTGCCTGAATCCCCCGTACACCCTGAGTACGGTCTTAAAATACCTCGAACGCGAGGTATTTTTTTTGGTTTATCGAACAAAGGTGTTTGTCCATGTCTTTTATAGCTGATCGTTTGAATCGTATTAAACCCTCGCCGAGCTCTATGGCAACGCAGCGTGCGCGTGCGCTAAAGGCTGCTGGTCACGACGTGGTGGGTTTAACGGCAGGCGAGCCAGATTTTGATACACCGCCAAATGTGGTGGAAGCTGTTGTGCGGGCCATGGCGGCATCCAAGACCAAATACACGGACATTGGCGGCACGCCTGAACTTAAAGCGGCCGTGTGCGACAAGTTTTTGCGTGAAAATCAGCTGACCTACTCAACAAGCGAAGTAATTGTTGGTACTGGCGGCAAGCAAGTGATTTTCAATGCCTTGATGGCGACCGTCCAAAAAGGTGTTGAGGTTATTGTGCCGGCGCCGTTTTATGTGTCCTACCCAGATATCGTGTTGTTGGCGGGTGGTACACCTGTGCCGGTGATGTGCCCGCCAGACAAAGGCTTCAAACTTCAGCCGGAGGATCTAGAACGCGCCATTACGCCCCGCACACGCTGGCTCGTATTAAATGCACCAAATAATCCTAGCGGTGCGGTGTATTCGCGACAGGAGTTGCGAGCACTCGCTGAAGTGCTGATTCGTCACCCCCATGTGTGGGTGCTGTCCGATGATATTTACGAGCATGTGTTGTTTGATGGCCGCGAGTTTTGCACGATGGCTCAAGTGGCACCAGAACTTAAAGAGCGGACCTTGACGGTTAATGGGGTGTCAAAGGCCTACGCGATGACAGGCTGGCGAATTGGGTATTGCGCAGCGCCTGCTGAGTTGATCAAGGCGATCACTAAGTTGCAGTCCCAAAGCACGTCTAACCCGTCGTCGATTGGGCAGGCTGCAGCCCTTGAGGCGTTGACGGGCCCGCAGGGCTTTATTGCTGAGCGCACAAAAATATTTCAAGATCGGCGTGATGCGGTCGTGGCGCAACTCAATGCAATACCGGGGATTACATGCCATTCGCCAGAGGGGGCGTTTTATGTGTTCCCCTCTTGCGCGGAGGTCTTGGGTAAAAAAGCGCCAGATGGTCGTGTGATTAAGACTGATGAGGACTTTGTGCTTTATCTCTTAGATGCTGAAAAGCTTGCTGGCGTACACGGAGCCGCTTATGGGTGCGCTCCGTTCTTTCGCTTTTCTTTTGCGACGTCGATGGCTGTGCTCGACGAAGGTTGCGCGCGCTTAAAGCGCGCCTGCGAACGTTTAATGAACTGATTAGTCGATCGATTAGTCGACTTTCAGGCCAATCAATTGGCATGCATCAATCGCGGGTTAACCCTATGTATTTTGCATTTAAACCACAAAATGTTGCAACAAGCCAACATAAACACCCCCCCGTGGCTCTTTTCTGCCGGGTTTCATAGCCAGAGCTCCGTATTTTTGATGCAATAGCGTCAACTTCCCTTAGCGGAGTTAGGGGGGCGGCAGACAATACTGTTTGTTGCTCTTGTCACTCAAATCTACGGAGATTTCTTAAATGAAAAAGACTCTGCTCGCTGCCGCCCTGCTAGCCGGCTTTGCTGGTGCCGCTTCGGCACAATCGTCAGTAACTTTATATGGTGTTTTGGATGGCGGTCTGCGCTATTCAAAAGTCAGCCTTGCCAATGGCAGTGGCTATAGCAACTTCGGTGCCGCTTACGGCACTCAGTCTGGTTCGCGTTGGGGCCTGAGAGGTGTTGAAGATCTGGGCGGCGGTAACAGCGCAATGTTCCAAGTCGAAAGTGGTTTCGACAACGGTAACGGCACAATGGGCCAAGGCGGCCGTCTGTTTGGTCGCGCTTCATGGGTCGGCCTGCAGAACAAAGCCTGGGGTGATGTTCGCCTGGGCCGTATGACCAACTTGACTTCTGACTGGATGGTCGGTGGTTTGGATCCATTTGCAGCTGGTTTCGGTCAGTTGAACATGGGCCACGCTTTCACATCGGGTAACACAGTTCGCATGGACAACGTGTTGATGTATCGCACTCCAGTAATGAGCGGTGTGCAAGCTGGTGTGGGCTACTCGTTCGCAACTGGCTTGAGTTCGAACGGTGGCACTACCGGTTATAACTTTTCCTCAGCAAATAACACACGTGCTATCACAGCAGGTTTGAAATACGCTAACGGTCCCTTCTACGCAGCAGCTACATATGAGCGAGTCGCTGCGGCAGAGACTTCAACAATGACTGGCAAGTCGGTTAACGCTTGGAACATCGGTGCGTCGTACGACCTGAAAGTGGTCAAGCTTGGTGTTGCATATAGCCAAACACGTGACGGCTTCTGGGCTGGTTCAGGTGCTGGTGGTACAGGCGCAACAATCGCTTCGAACCCAGCTGGTAACTCAAACGCATTGGTGTTCGCACCTAGCGTTGGTTACAACAGCTACATCGTTGGCGCCACGATCCCTGTGAACGCTGTTTCGCGTGTCTTGTTGTCATGGACCATGATTGTGCCTAACACAAACATGCAAGATGCTTACAACGCATCGAACCAGAACTCGCTCAACCTGGGCTACACCTACGACTTCACGAAGCGTACGAACCTGTACACATACGTTGGTCAGACAGCTAACTACGCAACTGTTGACACAGCTAAGAGCACCGTTGTCGGTGTTGGTATCCGTCACATGTTCTAAGCAATTGCTTAGCACGTTGGTTTAGTTTCGGCTAAATCAGTAGCGGTAAGTAAAAAAGCGGGTCACTCTTCGGAGTGGCCCGCTTTGTTTTACGCGCACATGTTTTAGGTGTGATTTCCCTATGTCGCTTGGGCAATAGGGGCGAGTGAAAACCCTAGTGACAGTGCTACAATCTTGAGGTTTGTGCAACACAGCCGAGACTCTGGATGAATCTGCAACAATATTTCCCTGTCCTGCTCTTTATCGCCGTGGGTAGCGCCATCGGTTTTGCGTTGATCGCAGCCGGCTCGTTGATCGGCCCGCATCGGCCTGATGCGCAAAAACTCTCTCCCTACGAATGCGGCTTTGAAACATTCGGTGATGCGCGCATGAAGTTCGACGTACGCTACTACCTGGTCGCCATTCTCTTTATTTTGTTCGATCTTGAAATCGCATTTTTGTTCCCATGGGCCATTGCAAATGGTTCGGTGGGTATGGTTGGTTTCGTCACTGCAATGATCTTTCTAGCGATCCTGGCTGTGGGTTTTATCTACGAGTGGAAAAAGGGTGCGCTTGACTGGGAATAACGCCCGGCAACGCAGAGCTTACATATGGCAATCGATGGCATTCTGAAAGAAGGTTTCATCACCACTAGCGCCGACAAGTTCATCAACTGGGCAAAAACCGGTTCGATGTGGCCAATGACGTTTGGGCTGGCTTGTTGTGCGGTAGAAATGATGCATGCGGGCGCTGCGCGCTACGACCTAGATCAGTTCGGAATTATTTTTCGTCCTAGTCCCAGGCAATCGGATTTGATGATTGTTGCGGGTACGTTATGCAACAAGATGGCACCTGCCTTGCGCAAGGTGTATGACCAGATGCCCGAGCCACGTTGGGTGGTTTCAATGGGCTCCTGTGCAAATGGTGGTGGTTACTACCACTACTCGTATTCGGTTGTGCGTGGCTGTGATCGCATCGTGCCCGTCGATGTCTATGTGCCCGGTTGCCCACCGACTGCAGAGGCCCTGGTGTATGGCTTGTTGCAGATGCAAAACAAAATCCGCCAAACAAACACGATTGCTCGTTAATTCAAACAACGTGGTGGCTTGCGCCAGGCACGTTGCGTTACACAGGCTTAAGACATGTCCAGGCTAGAAAACCTGCAACAACAATTGATGACCTTGCTTGGCGAACAAGCCAAGCTCACGCTGTCGACTGATGAGATCACACTTGAGGTCTCGCCCGATCAGTGGCTGTCCGTGTGCCAGCGTTTGCGCGATGAGCCAGCCTTGCGTTTCGAAACCTGTATTGACTTGTGTGGTCTAGATTATCTGACCTATGGTGCAGGGCGTGTGGGAGAAGTCCCTGCCAGCGCGGTTGTGCCGGCCAATCGCTTTGCGGTGGTTGCGCACTTGCTGTCGCTCACGCATAACTGTCGTTTGCGTGTCCGTACGTTCTTGCAACATACAGAATTTCCTGTGTTGGATTCGCTTGTGGATGTTTGGCCAAGCGTCAACTGGTTTGAGCGCGAAGCGTTTGACTTGTTTGGTATTGTGTTCGAAGGTCATCCCGATTTGCGCCGTATCCTAACCGACTACGGCTTTATTGGTCATCCATTCCGTAAAGATTTCCCCGTATACGGCAACGTCGAGATGCGCTATGACCCGGAGCAGGGCAGAGTGGTGTATCAGCCAGTCACCATCGATCCGCGTGAAGTTATCCCGCGCGTGATTCGCGAAGACGGTTACGGGATGGGACGCTAATCATGGCTGAAATTAAAAATTACACGCTGAACTTTGGCCCACAGCACCCCGCAGCACACGGTGTGTTGCGTTTGGTGCTTGAGCTTGATGGCGAAGTGATTCAACGTGCTGATCCACACATCGGCTTGCTGCATCGTGGCACGGAAAAGCTTGCGGAGCACCGTACCTTTCTCCAAGCCTTGCCTTACATGGATCGTCTCGACTATGTGTCGATGATGTGTAACGAGCACGCCTACGTGATGGCCATCGAGAAAATGATGGGTGTGCAGGTGCCTTTACGTGCGCAGTACATCCGGGTGATGTTTGATGAAATCACGCGCCTGTTGAATCACTTAATGTCTTTGGGCTCACACGCGTTAGATGTTGGCGCGATGGCGGTGTTTCTGTACGCGTTCCGCGAACGTGAAGATTTAATGGATTGCTATGAGGCAGTTTCGGGTGCACGTATGCACGCCGCCTACTATCGCCCTGGTGGCGTGTATCGCGATCTGCCTGATGCGATGGCGCAATACGGTAAGTCTAGCGAATACCGCTCGGCAAAAGATTTCAAAATAATGAACGATGCGCGCTCGGGCTCGTTGCTCGACTTCATCGAAGACTTTACCAGGCGTTTCCCAGGCTGTGTCGACGAATACGAAACTCTATTGACCGACAATCGCATCTGGAAGCAGCGTTTGGTTGGCATTGGCGTGGTAGATCCAGAGCGCGCCAAAGCACTTGGTTTTACTGGGCCGATGTTGCGTGGTTCGGGCGTGGCGTGGGATCTGCGCAAGATGCAGCCTTACGAAGTCTACGATCGCATGCAGTTTGAAGTACCAATTGGTGTGAACGGTGATTCCTATGATCGTTATTTGGTGCGCGTGGCTGAGATGCGCGAAAGCAATCGCATCATTGCGCAGTGCGTAACCTGGTTGCGTAACAACCCTGGACCGGTGATGACCGACAACCATAAAGTATCGCCACCACAGCGTACTGGCATGAAGTCCAACATGGAAGAGTTGATTCATCACTTCAAACTTTTCACAGAAGGCTTTCACGTCCCAGCGGGTGAGGCCTATGCGTGTGTAGAACACCCCAAGGGTGAGTTTGGTATCTACATGGTGTCTGATGGCGCTAACAAGCCGTACCGTTTAAAAATTCGTGCGCCAGGTTTTGTGCACTTGCAGGCGCTTGACGAAATGTCGCGCGGCCACATGATTGCCGATGCTGTCACGATCATCGGTACCCAGGATATTGTTTTTGGTGAGATTGACCGCTAACGGTCATCATTAAGCTTCTACCGGATTTGAACATGCTGCTCTCTGAACAGGCCTACAAAAGAATCGACCGCGAGATCGCCAAGTACCCGGCTGATCAAAAGCAGTCGGCCATCATGGCGTCGCTGACAATCGCTCAAGAGGAAAAAGGCTGGGTGTCGCCTGAAGTGATTCAGGATGTCGCAGACTACCTTGGCCAACCTGCGATTGCTGTGCAGGAGAACGCCACGTTCTACAACATGTTTAACGTACACCCCGTCGGCAAGTTCAAGATCAGTGTGTGCACAAATTTGCCGTGCGCGCTGCGCGATGGTGAAAAAACAGCGGATTACCTAAAACAGAAACTCGGTATTGGCTTTCGTGAAACCACAGCGTGCGGCACCTTCTCGCTCGTTGAAGGCGAGTGCATGGGGGCTTGCGGTGATTCGCCGGTACTGTTGATCAACAACACGCACATGTGCGTGCGGATGGCCGCCGACAAGATCGATGCGATGATCGCCGATCTGGGTGCGGCTGCAAAAGGAGGTGCTGTATGAGCACCGCAGCCATTCTTTCGAAATACGGTCAGGGACTGATTGCTTCTCCCGGTACACCTGCTGACTCCATGGCCTTGCATGGTCGTCATATCGGCCCGCAGATCATGGCGGACTTGAATGGCGATAATTGGCGCTTGGCTGACTACGTGAAGCGCGGTGGCTATGAGGCTTTGCGCAAGATCCTGACCACAGGCATGAGTCAAGAGGACGTGATCGCTGAAGTCAAAGCGTCTGGCTTGCGTGGTCGCGGTGGTGCAGGCTTCCCCACGGGCCTGAAGTGGAGCTTCATGCCTCGCACGTTCCCAGGGCAAAAGTATTTGGTCTGCAACTCCGACGAAGGTGAGCCCGGTACGTTTAAAGACCGCGATATCCTGCGCTTGAATCCGCATATCGTGATTGAAGGGATGGCGATTGCAGCCTACGCGATGGGAATCCCTGTCGGATATAACTACATTCACGGCGAGATTTTTGAGGTGTATCAACGCTTTGAAGAAGCCTTGGAAGAGGCGCGTAAGGCAGGGTTTCTAGGTGACAACATCCTGGGCTCGCAATTCAATTTTCAGCTGCACGCCTTTCACGGTTTCGGTGCTTACATTTGCGGTGAAGAAACCGCCTTGCTCGAGTCGCTGGAAGGAAAGAAAGGGCAGCCACGCTTTAAGCCGCCTTTCCCAGCTAGCTTTGGTTTGTACGGCAAGCCAACCACGATCAACAACACCGAAACGTTTGCGGCTGTACCGTGGATTATCCGCAATGGTGGCCCAGCTTACCTCGAGGTGGGCAAGCCCAATAATGGCGGCACCAAGCTGTTCTCTATTACGGGCGATGTCGAGCGGCCCGGTAACTACGAAATCCCGCTGGGCACGCCTTTTTCTAAGTTGCTAGAACTGGCAGGTGGCATGCGAGGTGGTTCAACCCTCAAGGCTGTGATCCCTGGCGGCTCGAGTGCGCCGGTGATTCCCGGCAACATTATGATGGATACGACGATGGATTACGACGCCATCTCGAAAGCGGGCTCGATGCTCGGTTCGGGGGCCGTGATTGTCATGAATGATACGCGTTGCATGGTCAAGTCGCTCTTGCGTCTGTCGTATTTTTATTTTGAAGAAAGCTGCGGTCAGTGCACGCCTTGCCGAGAAGGTACGGGCTGGCTCTATCGCATGGTCAATCGCATCGAGCATGGTCAGGGCCGCCCTGATGATCTCGATTTGCTGGACTCGGTTGCAGGCAACATCATGGGGCGCACAATTTGTGCCCTAGGTGATGCAGCCGCTATGCCAGTGCGCGGTTTTCTGAAGCATTATCGCGACGAATTCGCCTATCACATTGAGCATAAGCGCTGTGTGGTGGCCCCCTATCTCTAAGGTTTGGACAAAGTTATGGTTGAGTTAACCATCGACGGCAAGAAAGTCGAAGTGCAAGAAGGCAGCATGGTGATGCACGCCGCACACAAATTAGGTGTGTACGTGCCGCATTTCTGTTATCACAAGAAGCTGTCCATTGCCGCGAACTGTCGCATGTGTTTGGTTGAAGTCGAGAAGGCTCCCAAAGCAATGCCTGCGTGCGCAACGCCTGCCACCAACGGCATGGTGGTACACACGTGCTCGGAGCGTGCTGTGGCTGCGCAAAAAAGCGTGATGGAATTTTTGTTGATTAATCATCCGCTGGATTGTCCCATTTGTGATCAGGGGGGTGAATGTCAGCTGCAGGACTTAGCCGTTGGTTATGGTGGTTCTTCGTCGCGCTATCAGGAAGAAAAGCGCGTGGTGTTCCACAAAGATTTGGGTCCGCTGGTATCCGCTGAAGAAATGTCGCGTTGCATTCACTGCACGCGTTGCGTTCGCTTCGGTCAAGAAGTCGCTGGCGTGATGGAGCTGGGCATGATCGGTCGTGGTGAGCACTCCGAGATCACCACCTTTGTTGGACGCTCGGTCGAGTCCGAGTTGTCGGGCAACATGATTGATTTGTGTCCCGTGGGCGCACTGACTTCCAAGCCTTTCCGTTATCAGGCACGTACATGGGAACTTGCGCGTCGTCGCTCGGTATCGCCCCATGATAGTTTGGGTGCGAACTTGGTTGTACAGGTTAAGGGCGACGAGGTCGTGCGCGTTGTTCCTTTTGAGAACGAAGAGATTAACGAATGCTGGATTAGCGATCGTGATCGTTTCTCGTACGAAGGTTTGAATCAAGACCGTCTGACCACACCAATGGTGAAGGGGCAGGATGGTCAGTGGCGCGAGGCTTCTTGGTCGGACGCGTTGCAGGTTGCGGCGCATGGTTTGATGGATGTACGCGATGCTTTCGGTGGTGCGCAAATCGGTGCCTTGGCAACCGAATGTGCGACCTTGGAAGAATTGGCGTTGCTGGCTCGTGTGACGCGCGGTCTGGGCTCCGAAAACATCGATGCACGTTTGCGTCAGACAGATCCAAAGTTTGATGCAGCGCTTGCTGGTGCCCCTTGGTTGGGCATGCCGATCGCAGCACTCGATACGCTGGATCGCGTGTTAGTGGTTGGTTCCTTCCTGCGTAAAGATCACCCTTTGATGGCGCAGCGCCTGCGTCAGGCTGCTAAGCGTGGCACACAGATCTCTGCCATTGATACGGCAGGAGATGACCCACTACTTAAGTTGACGGCACGCGCCACGGTATTGCCCGCAGCGCTTGCACAAACCTTGTCAAGCGTTTTGGTTGCGCTGGCAAAAATTAAGGGCGCTGAAGCACCTGCCGCGTTGGTTGGTGTTCAGGCAGACGCGACGGCCCAACAGATTGCGCAGAGCTTGGCGACTGGTGAGCGTGTTGCGGTGCTGCTGGGTAATGCAGCAGTCAACGCTCCAGATGCTGCGCAGCTTGCCGCTTTGGCGCAGTCTATCGCTCAGTTATCTGGTGGCAAGTTTGGTTTCTTGACCGCAGGCGCCAATACAGTCGGTGCATACCTGGCTGGCGCAGTACCTGCGCAAGGCGGTAAGTCTGCTGCAGCAATGTTGGCTGAACCTCTCAAAGCCTACGTCGTGTTGCATGCCGAGCCTCTGTTGGATACGGATAACGGTGCGCAAGCGCTTGCCGCCTTAAAGGCTGCAGATTTTGTGGTTGCCTTGACTGCCTTCGCTTCGGATGTGACTGACTGGGCCGATGTCATGTTACCGATTGCACCGTTTACTGAAACCTCTGGCACCTTCGTCAATGCGCAAGGCACCGCACAGAGTTTTAAAGGCACAGTCGCACCACGCGGACAAACACGTCCAGGCTGGAAAGTATTGCGAGTACTTGGCAATGTGTTGCACCTTGCTGGTTTTGATGACGAAACCTCTGAGTCCGTGCGCGATAGCGTGGTGTCGGGAGGCGTGGAGAGTCGCCTGTCGAATCAGATCAACGCTGGGATCACCCCCGTCGTCGCTGCGCAGGGTGAGTCGGGCGCGTTACAACGTGTGACAGATTTGCCGATCTACCGCAGTGACGCGTTAGTGCGTCGCGCGCCTGCGCTGCAAGAAAGCGGTGCGTCGCGTGCACCTGCTGCCCGGATGCATGCGCAAACATTGGCGAGCCTTGGCTGCGCTGCTGGCGATTCGGTGCGGGTCAAATCTGCGACAGGCGCTGTCACTTTGGTCGCCGTACAAGACGATACGCTTCCCACGGGAGCGGTACGGATCGCGTCCGGCTTTGCGCAAACGGCTTCGCTTGGTAGCGCCTTTGGTCAACTTCAAGTGGAGCGTGCCTGATGGAATGGCTAAACGTTCTTGAATCTTTTGGGTCGGATTTAATCGGCGAGACGCCTTGGTTGGTCGTATGGACGTTGGTGAAAATCTTGGTGATCGCCGTACCAATCATCCTCTGCGTGGCGTACCTGACCTACTGGGAACGCAAAATGATTGGTTTCATGCATATTCGCTTAGGGCCGAATCGCGTTGGTTTCCGCGGATTACTGCAGCCGTTTGCAGACGTTTTCAAACTGTTGACCAAAGAAGTGGTTATTCCAAGTCAAGCGAATAAGATCCTGTTTATTCTCGCGCCTGTGGTGACCTTGATGCCAGCGCTCGCGGCTTGGGCGGTGGTACCCTTTGGGCCCGAGATGGTGTTGGCGGACGTCAACGCAGGCCTGATGTACGTGATGGCAATTACCTCAATTGGCGTCTATGGTGTCATCGTTGCAGGTTGGGCGTCTAACTCCAAATATGCATTTTTGGCTGCTATGCGCGCTTCGGCGCAAATGTTGTCTTATGAGCTCGCGATTGGTTTTGTATTGGTAACGGTGCTGTTGGTGTCGGGCAGTTTGAATATGACCGAAATCGTCAATGTGCAGACGCGCGGTTGGTTTGCGGACAAGGGACTGAACTTTCTGTCATGGAACTGGTTGCCGCTGCTCCCATTGTTTGTGATTTATGTGATCTCCGCCGTTGCAGAAACCAACCGTCACCCGTTTGACGTGGTTGAGGGAGAGTCCGAGATCGTAGCGGGCCACATGGTTGAGTACTCGGGGATGGCGTTCGCGTTGTTCTTCCTCGGCGAATACGCCAACATGATTTTCTTGTCCTGCATGGCCTCGATCATGTTCCTCGGCGGTTGGGCTGCTCCTTTCGAATTTGCCCCCTTGACTTGGATACCCGGTTGGCTGTGGTTGGGCTTGAAGACCTTTGTCGTGGTGTCTTTGTTTATCTGGTTCCGTGCGTCGTTCCCCCGATACCGGTATGACCAGATTATGCGGTTAGGTTGGAAAATATTTATCCCACTTACGGGTGTGTGGCTAGTGGTCGTGGCGATCTGGATGCAGACGCCCTGGAATATTTGGAAATAACCCCGCGAGTCGAAGGCAGAAAAGGCATTTATGGAAGCGATCAAGGATTTTTTCGGTAGTCTTATGTTGCTTGAGTTGCTCAAGGGCATGAAGCTCACGGGCAAGTATTTCTTCAAGCGCAAGATCACTTTGCGGTATCCGCTTGAAAAAACACCCATGTCGCCACGTTTTCGTGGCTTACATGCGTTGCGCCGTTACCCCAACGGTGAGGAGCGCTGTATCGCTTGCAAATTGTGCGAAGCGGTTTGCCCTGCGATGGCGATCACCATTGAATCGGAGCAACGTGAAGACGGTTCACGCCGTACGACACGCTACGACATTGATCTGACCAAATGCATCTTCTGCGGTTTCTGTGAAGAAAGCTGCCCAGTTGATTCGATTGTTGAAACGCATATCCATGAGTACCACGGAGAAAAGCGTGGCGACTTGTATTTCACTAAAGACATGTTGCTGGCCGTAGGCGATCGTTATGAAAACGAGATCGCTCGCAATCGCGCCATCGATGCGCCTTACCGCTGATCGCCAGGACTAAAAGCCAAATGATCTTTACTACCGTTCTGTTCTACGTCCTGGCCATTGTTTTAGTCGTGGCGGCGTTTCGTGTGATTACAGCTTCGAGCCCAGTCACCGCAGTCTTGCATCTGATCCTTGCGTTCGCGAACGCAGCGATGATCTGGATGCTGTTGGGTGCCGAATTTTTGGGGTTATTGCTGGTGCTTGTATATGTGGGCGCGGTGATGGTGCTGTTCCTCTTCGTCGTGATGATGCTGGATGTCAAGATGGAAGAGTTGCGTGCCGGCATCAAAACCTATCTACCGCTAGGTATGCTCGTCGGTCTGATCATGGTGGCTGAGATGTCTTTTGTGCTTGCGACCTCTTGGGGACAAGTGGGGCCTGCTGCTGACATGGGCGATGATTACAACAATACGCGTGCATTGGGCGAGTCGATGTACACCGAGTACGCCTTCGCGGTGGAAGTCGGCGCGGTGTTGTTGCTAGTTGGAATGATTGCTGCAATCTCTTTGACGCTGCGCAAGCGTCGC
>Ga0315906_10005237_pt1 | contig 16385 bp, 17 predicted proteins | sample LakEriMetagenome_4_FD_203526 | JGI IMG/M metagenome (GOLD analysis project Ga0315906, IMG submission 203526) | Freshwater fungal communities from buoy surface, Lake Erie, Ohio, United States - Buoy 2 MA122 | ecosystem: Environmental > Aquatic > Freshwater > Lake > Lake biofilm | place: USA...
TTCTACCTCAGCGGAAAAGTACCAACTACCTCAACCTGTAATTGACAGTGGTCATTGGCACCCCTGCCAATGGTGCAGAATTCCACCATGCGTCTAGACCATGTTTCTTATGTGACTTCCCACGACCAACTAGCTGACACTGTGCAGAGACTGGGCGCTCGCCTTGGCAGCACATTCGTTGATGGCGGCATTCACCCACGCTTCGGCACACGCAACTTCACTGCTTCACTCAAGAATGGTCAATACATTGAAGTTGTTTGCCCTCTTGACCACCCAGCTACAGAGCAAACACCCTGGGGTAAGGCGGTTTCGAAGAAGGCCAACGAAGGTGGTGGTTGGTTTACCTGGGTATTTAGTACAAAAGATATTGCACCGATTGCAGCAAAGTTTGGTCGTGACGCAATTGAGGGCCACCGTACTCGTCCAAATGGAACAGATTTAAGGTGGAAACAGATTGGAGTTAAAGAAATAGCGGATACTCGCGAATTCCCATTCTTTATACAGTGGTTATCAGCAGATCACCCTTCACAGGATGGGACTCCGCTAGCAGAGATTGAAAAAATCGTAATCGCTGATAAGGATCAGTTATCTGATTCTTGGTTTAAGGAAGACATCCTCGCTTCGCTTGGAGATGTAAATATTGAGTGGGTTGATCCTTCCACGAACGATGAACAATCAGGAATTGTTGCAGTGCACTTGACCACGCAAAACGGTTCAGTGGTGCTGGATTAGCCTAAATTATTTCGTGCAGGGCTGAGGGGGAAACATGAAAACTCAAATAAATCCCGAAATTCGTCGTGCGCTGTTTGCAAGTGACATTTCGAGGAAAGTTGTTTTGGAATCCAAACTACTACCTCTTGAAAGCGCCACACATTTGGTTGTAAATGTCTGGAGAAATACGGGGGTAGAGGCTTACCTACCAGTACTTGAGAAATACCATAATTATTATGGTTTCAGAATAAACTTCAAAGTTTCCGCATATGACAACAGTTTTGACACAAGAGAGCGCGGAGATGCAGATTTAGATCTTATCTACGTCTCGCTAGACGAAATTAAGGTTGAAAGGATTTGGGAATTACTTGAGTTGCGAGCGACAGATTTGATCAATCGCGGAGCAAAGAATATCTCAATTGCAATCCAAACTTCATCAGAAATTGCCTTACCCGAAGCCGGGCTCGAGCCCTTCAGAGTTTCATTTCCAGGGATACGTCTTTTAATCGTTTCAAAAGAACACATGTATGAAAATGGAAGATTTCAGGACAAGCGATTGGTATCCATTTCGGCTAATTGGTTAGCTGTGGACGCATACGCTTTTTTTGGGAGGCTAATTGCCCTGAATCTAATGCTCCCCTTTTTCACAACCGGCATAAAGATGATTGCAGTTGATTTGGATAACACACTATACAAAGGTGTTATTGCAGAGGACGGACTAAACGGAATTTCACAAAGCAATATCCAGTTGACACTCATTAAGTGGCTCCAAAGTCAAAAGGAAAGGGGAATTTTGCTGGGAGTAGTAACAAGAAATGTTGCCGAAGACGTCGAGACTCTTTTCCAAAAATTCCCTGAGTGGGAAGGACTCTTCGATTTCGTCCATGCGAGCTGGGAACCAAAAGAAAATCATTTCCAAGAACTTTTGCACGTCACAAGAATTTCAGCGGAGTCAATAATGTTTATTGATGATTCAATATTTGAAATTGAGAATGTCCAAAAAGCATTTCCTAATATCCAGCCAGTCCTTTTTACTGACGAAGAGAGTACTTTATTTTTCATCCAAACACATCCGGGACTTGGTTCTAAAGTTTCGCCTAGCGCACTCAAGATAGACAGAGCCGCTGATTTGAAGAGCAACAAAATGAGGGATTCTATCTTTTCTGTGATGAGCGACCGCGATGCATTTAAAGTGTTGGAGGTGCAACTGAAATTTGAAGTCAATAATCCAAGTCTAATTCAGCGCAGCGGGGAACTATCAAGCAAAACAAATCAGTTTAATTTCGCCCTGAATAGATATAGTGAGTTAGAGCTGCGATCGTATATGGAGAGCATCAATAAGAAAGTTGTTCTAGCGAGCTTGCAGGACAAGTATGCAGATAGTGGAATAGTAAGCTTGTTGTGCTTGGATTATTCAAAACCTACCGAGGTAGTAGTTGATGAATTCTGCATTTCGTGCCGTGCGATCGGTAGGGGACTTGAGGATGAGATCTTTTTTGGTTCACTGTCAAGAGTTTTAGATAGAAGTCTTGTGGAAGATCTTGAATGCGTAAAAATTATGTACCAAAAGGGTGAGAGAAACTCTCCCGCAATCGAATGGGCTAACAACAGAAAATGGGAAGTAACCCCAAATTGGATAGAAATCCCCATCGACTCTGTACTAGGGTGGCAAACTTTGATTACGGAAGCTTAATTAATACACTTGCCAGATGAATGCAGATATTGAATCCAAGGTTATTGCGATTATGCAGGGAATCCTTGGGCGGAGTTTTGGCGCCAAAGATTTAGAAACTCCACGTAGTGAAATTCCCGAATGGAATTCATTAGTCCATGTGGAGGTAATTTTTTTATGTGAGGATCAATTTGAAATTGAATTTCTATTGGATGAGTTGCCCACCCTGAATACGATTAATGCGCTCGTGGCAAGCATCTCTGGTAAACTAGGGTGATAACAGAAAAGCCATTTAAGGGCATTAACTATCAATTAAGGTCGGTAACTCCTGAAGACTCAATTGAGATCTTACAACTAAGACTTGATAGCGCCCTGAATCAATTTATTCACGAAACTTCACCCGCTTCGCATAAGGTTTGGCTCGATGAACAGATAACAAAACCAGGAGACTATTACTTTGCAATTGAAGGTATCGACAACGGTGCAATTCAAGGTTTCGTTGGTATTTATGACATAAATGATGATAGAGGGGAATGGGGCCGTTGGATTCTTAGCCCGGGATCACCTGCGGCAGTTGAGTCATACTGGTTAATTCTCAAGTTTGGTTTTGGATTAGGATTAAATACAATCTATAGCAGGACTGACACTGCAAACATTAAAGTTAATTCAATTCATGACAGCTTTGAATTTTCAGAAGTTGCGGTCGTAGCAGGGGATTCTAGGCATCTTGAGTACAAAGTGCACACGTTGAACCGTACCGAATGGCCAGATTTTGAGGCGAATTTAATGAAATACGTTCGACGGAGAATGTCATGAATCTAAAGTTTCATCATTTGGGTGTTGCTTGCAGTCGCATTGAATCTGGCTTGGAGTATTACGAGAGCTTAGGCTATGTAAAAGAAACCGAGACTTTTGTTGATTACCAAATTGGCATTAAATGTTTATTCATTGTTATGCAAGATTCACCAAGGTTAGAACTCTGTGAAGCCTTACCTGGCAACAATGTCCTTACTCCATGGCTGGCTGGGGGAAGCCCAATTTATCATCTTGCATTTAAAGTTGATATCAAATGGGATAAATTCAAAAAAGGTCCTGGAGAGAAAATAGTTTTCCCGCCCACCCCGGCTATTGCATTTCACGGTAAGAAAGTATGGTTTACACTTCGCGCCAATCGACAGTTAGTGGAGTACATCGAAAATGATTGAAGACGAGATTAACCGCGTTGAGGGTATTGGTAAGAAATCAACATATTCTGATGGAATTAATGGGCAAATTACTAAGTTGGCTTATCAGGAAGTGAGGCAATACATCACAGGCCGAATTTTGGAATTAGGGCCTGCAGAGGGAATTATGACTTTGGAAATGGTTGAAAGTGGCTTAACGCCTGATTTGGTGGAAGGGTCGGCAACTTTAGCTACGGAGCTTTCTCGGAGATACCCCAATCTAGATGTAAGCCACCAACTTTTCGAGGATTTTGAGCCGAAGACAAGATATGACACGATCATTATGGGCCATGTTCTAGAACATGTGATAGACCCAATTCAAATTTTACGGCGGTACAAGAACTTCTTGACGCCACAAGGAAAAATCTGGGCCTCTGTTCCAAATGCCAACTCAATCCATCGGCAAGCAGCAGTTGAAATGGGAATGTTGTCAGATGTGACCTCGCTCAATGAGGCGGACATTCGACACGGGCACAGACGCGTCTACACCCCCGAGGCGTTTCAAAGTACTTTTCAATCTTCAGGCTTTGAAATTTTAAAGTTTGGGGGTTACTGGCTCAAGCCACTTTCAAACGCACAGATACAAGAAACTTGGACGGAAGAAATGGTCAGGGCATTTTGTGCCATGGGCAGAAAGTATCCTGAAATCTCGGGAGAAATGTACATTGTCGCAAGCGTTGAGTCAGGCGAGTAGTCTGAGAAATTGATTATGGTTTTGAGTGTACGTCTTCTAACAAAAGACTTTCAGCCCAGAACCTAACTCTCGGACATATGAAATTTCTCGATAATTTTTTGCCAGAAACCTAATGCACCTAGCAAGCCCATTGATTTAGTCGGATACCGGGTTGCCAATCTTTATAGCACGCTCTTCTTCTAGGGAAACACTGCCCTCAGACTGCCTATTTGATTGGGATTGCTAGCGAAGGTAAGACATTTATTGAAACGACTGCTGGGGATTGGATACAAGGACGAATCAGCAGATATTCTATTCACCATGCAAGAGACGATAGAACTGTCGATAGTTTTGCCCTGCCTAAATGAAGCTGAAACCTTGGAAGTTTGCATCAATAAAGCTAAGAGAAGTATCGAGGAATTAGGAATCGATGGTGAAGTCCTAGTCGCCGATAACGGCAGTTCTGACAATTCAACTGAAATCGCCATGAGTAATGGTGCCAGAGTCGTTGATGTCCCTACAAAAGGATATGGGTCGGCCCTGCTAGCGGGCTTTAAAGATGCTAGAGGAAAATTCATCATCATGGCTGATGCAGATGACTCATATTCTCTAGATGAAATTTCAGAATTTATCTCTGAGTTACGAAAAGGCGCAGATCTTGTGATGGGTAACAGGTTCGCGGGAACAATACACTCGGGGGCTATGCCCTGGCTTCACAAATACATAGGGAATCCAATTTTGTCATTCGTAGGCCGCCTATTTTTCAAGAGTAAAATTCGAGATTTCCACTGTGGATTGCGGGGACTCAATCGAGAACGTATTCTTGAACTTGACCTAAATACACCAGGAATGGAATTTGCATCCGAGATTGTTGTCAAAGCGCTCCTATCCAATTACAAAATAGTTGAAGTACCTACTGACTTGAAACCAGATGGACGGAGTAGGGCACCTCACCTTCGAACTTGGCGAGATGGCTGGCGTCACTTGAGGTTTCTTCTGTTTTATAGCCCTCGGTGGCTGTTCTTTTACCCTGGACTTCTAACGGCTACTGTCGGCTTGATTGGGATCATCTTTCTATCAAAACACGAGCAAGTAGTTTTGTCTGTCAAACTCGATTTACAAACACTTGTATTCGCATCGTTCGCACTAATTCTAGGTTTGCAATCGGTCTGGTTTGCAATCCTCTCAAAAGCCAGCTCAATCTCAAAAGGATTTATGCCAATTGATAGAAAGTGGGAGAAACTCTTAAAGGTTTTAGGGAACGAATCCCTCTATTTGATTTATGTTGGTTTAATACTGGCAGGACTCCTGAATTTAGCAGAACAAGTCTTTCAATGGGCCGACAATTCTTTCGGTGAAATGAAAGCAGGAGAAGAAATCAGGCAGGCAATGATTGCGGCAACGATTATGACAATAGGTGTACAAAGTTTGATGTCGCACATGCTGCTTTCAATTATCACCATGGGTCCCAACAAATCCAAAAGCAAAATTTAGAATGAAAATAGAAGAAATAGTGATTGTTGGAACTGGGCCAAGTGGACTAGCAGCAGCCCGTGAAGCCAGAAGTCTTCGACCTTCAACGCGCATAGTCGTTCTTGATGCAGGGAACATCGTGGAACCTGATCTAAAGATTGGCCTAAAGTCCCATTTTGGCTCAACTGCAATGTACGATCAAAAAGACTCAGGACTACTCCATAAAGGAATGAAGCCAACCGTCTGGCCAAGCGCATCGAGAGGGGGATTTTCGCGGATTTGGGGTGCAGCAATCGGGAATGAAAATGTTGAGGATTTATCCCCAAACATGAATTTGAATTTGAAGGGTAGTGACCAAACATTCCTAACCCACAGCGCTCGACAGATGTTGTTGGCGAATGACTCAATCAAGAACAAAAGTTGGCACATTGGGAATCACCACATTGCCGTAGATAAAAGTAAGTGCACTATGTGTGGACGGTGCCTGTCCGGCTGTCCAGAAGATGCTATTTGGTTTGCTGGAAACGAATGGCGCAAAGTTGAAAACATAGAGATACGAGATGGTTTTCGACTAGACAACTTCATAGTTCACCCGGATAGGATTCAACTTAACGACATTTCAGGCAAGACTGTCGAAGCCCACTACGTTTTCTTGGCTGCAGGTGCGATTTCATCAATCCAGATAATGATGAGATCCGGTTATCTACCTAAGCAAGTAAGCATTAAAGATACACAGGTATTGTTTTTCCCTGCCTTGAGGTTCCCAGTCAAAGAGACAACGAAATCCTTTGCACTATCGCAAATAAGCGCTACAAAAAAAACCAAAGAAGGAAAACAAGTCTACTTGCAACTTTACCCAGACAGCAGAACGCTGGTTGAATCAATCAAAAGACACAAACCATTCCTTGGAAAAGTTGTTGAAAAGTTGTGGGCTTTGTTGTCGAGAGTAATAGTGACAGGAATTCTTTACTTTGACGCTGAATCCTCTCCAGCCTTACAAGTTCGTATGATCAGTCGGAGTAGCTTCGAGTTAAGCAAGAATAGACAGCCTGCTACAAAAGGATCTCGCATCAGATTGCCGGAATTGAATTATTCAATTGCTCGTGAGTTTCGAGTTCTGCCGTTCTTTTCACTGGGCAAGAAAGGGGAACCTGGAGAAAGCTACCATTTTGGAGCGGTGGCAGAGATTCAAGCTTTTAATCAAAATGCAGCATTCTCCAGAATCCGTGTGGTTGATTCCTCGGCACTCACCGAGATTAATCCTGGACCGATAACAAATAAAGTTATGTTTCGTGCACGGGAAATTGTACGTGAAACCTTGAGGGTTAACAATGAAGATTCTGATTAGTGGGGCAAGTTCGAAGTTCGCTCAAAAATCTGCAAAAATTTTGGGTAGCAAAGGACATAACGTCAAACTCGTGGGAAGAAACACAAACCCATCCTTCAACCTGGGCAATGTTCATGAGTCATCATCGCTACTTCAGGATGTAGACGTATTCCTTCATTTTGCTCACTCCAATAGTGAAAACATGGACCATGACCTCAATCAAATTGCTGCGGATCAGCTGATTCAACTGACCGAGAAATTCCGAGGGCTCAAATCCATCTACATCAGTAGCGATTCGGCGAGCTCAAAGGCTAAATCAAGTTACGGAACCTCGAAGTATCGCACCGAAAGAATATTTTTGAGAAGTTTTTCCTGGAGGGTTACTCGAGTTGGCGTGATATTGGATGAAGATATTGACAGTCCCTATCAAATGCTTAAGAGATTTGTGAAAAAAGCCAGAATCTTGATATTCCCTTTAGCCCATGACCAAAGATACACAACTGTGACTTGTGAGGAGTTTGTCGAAAATTGCCTGCAGAGTCTACAAAATGAGAATTTTGGAGGAATTCTTTCCTTTTGTGGCAGCAGCAGAAAGTCGATTATTTCCATTCTGGCAGATGAGGGGCTGCGCCCCCACTTAGTAATTGCTTTACCAAACTTTGTAGTTTTGTTTGCGTGTAAATTTACCGGCAGAATCCCTAAGCTTTCCCGTATTTCCGATTCAGCACTTTCGGCGATATCAGAACTAGACCCGTATCCTGATTCGCAAAAGTCGTAAGTAAAGAACTGAATTGATGGTGTCCTGCTGATCTAATCAGGGGGAGAAGATTCCTTCAATCTGTGCACCAGACTCTTGAACATCATTGCGTAAAAACGCTTTAGAGGTAAATCCTCCTAATAGGCAGACTTTCCTACCATGAGCGAAATACGGTTGGTTTTTTTCTCACACTTAAAAGGAGCAGACCGAGTGTGATTGAGAGATAGGTGTACCTCGAATTAGGTGTAGGAATCATTAAAAACAGAAATGCATGCGAAACCATCACGGGAACAAGGAGTAAAATCCCTTTTCTGCCCCAGTTCCGAAAGAGAATAATCGAACTTATTAGCAGCCACAGTCCGCCCCAGCCCCAGATATGGGAGTTATAGTTCAAGATAATCGACGGGAAGATGATTAAGTACTGAGCATATTTCAAAACAGCGGGTTGAGGCTGAATTTCCTCAGTTTGGTACCGCGAATCATCAACTACGCCGTCCCAAACATGTAGCCACCGCGGCGTATTTGTCCCCAAAGGAAGAAGCAAATCAGTTTCATAAGCATTCGGCTGAGGCCCACTTAACCCTGGGGGTAAAGCCACAGAACTTCTTTGTAGGTGGGCCAACAGAATGTATCGAGGGTTATCACGAAATAGTCGAAGCCAAACATCCCTAATCAACTTCTCGTTTTCACTGGTTATAGTCAAGCGCGCAAATTCTCCACTGTCGGGGATAACACAACTAACCGGATCCTTCCAACTATTAAGTGGGCCAAAATTTTCCAAATTTGCCAGGTCGGCCTGGGAGATTTTGACGTTCTCATTTGAAAGCAAACATCGAATATCGGACAAAACAGTAATGTATTTGAAACCAGTAGATCTTGGGGTAACAGGTAGTAAATGGCCGACCAATACTATTGAAACTGCAATGATAGTGACAGATGCTACAAGTTTGATTGGTTGGCGAATCAGAAGCAGCACAAGGAAAAAACCCAACAAAGTTACGATGCCGATGATTGACATTGAACTCAACACTAAAGCAAATACAAAAAGTAATCCGTCTGCCCTAGTAGTTTGCTCACCACGAAACAACTTAAGCAATAAACCTGACAGAATCAGAGAACCGGTTGTGGACTGTAAATTGTGATCTAAAGTCATTCCATAAACGCCTACTAGAGGTGAAAAAATCACAATCGCGTAGGTCGTAAGCGAAAACGAGTTAGAAGACTTCCAGATGTTTCGAATCAAATAGTGGATTGAAAACAGAAAGCATGCATAACCAAAGCCAGCGGCCACTGCAATATAGCTACCATTAAAGGTGAGCAATTTTAGAAACCAGAAGTAAATTTGCGTCCAATTTGCACTAGATTGATTATCTCTCATCAGCTGCATTGCCGTGCCGGCGTCGGCTCCCACTCTTCCAGGGAATTGGCCCAGGAAGTAGACAAAAAAAGAAGCAAATTCAAGTCGGGTGACTTTATCCAGCACCCCCCAAGAGAATGTCTTTCGAATCTTCATGCCTCATAGTATCGTCTGTGAAATGATGATTTCAGGAAAAACACCGAATCAATAGTCCGAGTTGAGTCTCTAAGTGAAAAGCGAGCCCACGTTGCCGAAAGCCAGTTTAGCAAAACTCTCAAATCTAAATGGTCAGAAAATTCTGATTTGCGGTGCGGCAAGAAATGTAGGTTCAAACCTAAATGCCTTCGTTGAAGTAACAGAGAAAGCATTTGCTGATTTCGGGACGGTAGAATTTTGCATTTGCGAAAGCATGTCAACAGATAACACTCAAGCACAACTGGAAAAATTGCGCACTAAGAAGGACAATTTCCATTACCTTCAGGATCCGAACCCACTTTTGCCGCAAATGAAAAGAACCGCCCGAATTTCCTCTGCCAGAAGCGCTATTCAAAGGATTGCCTCAGAGAAATACTCGGACTTCGAATATGTAGCGATGATGGACCTGGATGGTGTGAACCGAGACCTAACTCTTAAGAGCATAAGAAAAAGTTTTGAGTTCGAGGGATGGGATGCGATATTTGCTAATCAACCTCTTCGGTACTACGACATTTGGGCTTTGCGAGCAAGTGGCTGGAATGAGCGAGACTGTTGGAGGGAATTTGAAACTTTACTCGAGAATCTTCCAAGAAAAGAAGCTCTTCGAATAGCGGTGACTAAAAAAATGAAAAGTATTTCACCCAAATCAGAACCAATTTTGGTTGACTCGGCGTTCGGCGGCCTCGGAATTTATAGGATGGAAGCATTCTTAAACAGCGATTACTTGGGGGTTGATTCTGCTGGAGACGAGGTTTGTGAGCATGTGTATTTTAATCAGACTCTGACGAAGAAGGGCTACAAACTCTATGTGATGCCCAGTCTTGTCAATTTAAACAAGCGGAGCCAACGAATGAATATAGTCAAGGAGTTTATTCTAAGAATAACTGGGAGATTGAATTAATGCCACAAATTTATGGCAGTACAACAAGCTCTAGTCGCTCAGTTAGTTTTTTCATCCGTGTAGCTTGTGGATGTCGTAGCAGGTCAAAAATCGCAGAAACCGGAGAAGGCAATGTGCGACCCAGTTGGATTTTGTATATCTTTGAAATAAATAGAGAGTTAATTTTCGGTATCAAATTTTGATCAAAAACAATCTCCTGAGACTTGTTTGCTAGAAATATCTTTAAAGGCATTCGCTCAAGAGGTACGCTTAAAGGCCACTCGTCAACAAAGGTATTTCCAGCAAAAGAATCCGCCCCGATGTTTGAGACTAAGTTGACAGGGGGAATGACACTTAAGACATTCTGAGATAGCTGGAATGTAACGAGTGGGATATCCCAAGCATCCTGGATCCCATTCAGGCATCTGCGAAGGCCATTCTTCCAAAACCATTTTTCAGTTAACCCTCGAGAAATTTGGAAGTCACTGAGACTTGTTAGGGCTGATCTGTATCCAGCCCAACGATTGGCCCATGTCGCCCACCCCCATGTCACTGGATAATGGGTGGCTAAAGACCCGTCTGAACCTAACAAGACGTCGCCAAAAAAATTTGAACCGGCAATTAGAAATACATTATTCGCATCTGCGTAGTTCGATAGCGCAAAATCAAAGTAGCCAATTGCGTCATCCGAAAGAACCAGATCATCTTCAAGGATGACGCCAAATTCTTCATATTTGAAAAACCAATCAATTGCCGTAATTACACTCACGGCTGGTCCCAGATTCGCATCTCTACGCCAAATTCTAAGGTCAATCTTTAATTCTTCTGCTAGTTGCAACGAATCCCTCTCAATAAGGATTTGCAGTTCATCATCAAGGCTCCTTGGTCCATCGATTGCTAGATAGATCCTATGCACGCCTTGGCCTTGGAGCTGCCTGATGATTGCCATGACATTCTGATGCCTACTATAAGTAACAATCAAAGCGGGGATACTCATACACCGTTTATCGCTTTCTCGTAAACGTTTATGTGTGCTCGTGCGATTGAAAGTGCGTCATACCTGACTTGAGCCGCACTTCTTGCGCGTGCGGATATGACTGACAATATCGGCGATGTGATTGCGCGCCTAAGATTATGCGCCATCAACTTTGGCTCAAGTGGAGTCAAAAAACCAGTTACGGAATCTTCTATTAGCTCGGGAATTCCACCGACGCTTGAGCCCACCACTGGTAATCCCATAAGTTGTGCTTCACCAATTACATTTGGAGAATTTTCTGAGAGACTCGGCACGATCAGTAGTGTGGACTCAGACATAAGTCGCCTAACTTCGGCTTTTGACTTAGAGCCATGTTGAATTATCTTAATGTTTGAATTTTTTCCGCCCGGTACATGGCCAGCACCAACGAGATGTAACTCGATTTGGGGAATGAGGGTTGGGCTTAATTCTTCAGTAAGGAGATCTAGCGCATTGAGAAATATTGACAAACCCTTTATCTCGGTATTGATGTTTGCGGAAATAAAAAGTAATTTGTGCGGTGTCCCTGAGTTACCTAAGTATCCCGAATGGCCCATGTACTCTGGTGAAATTGAATTTGGAATATGCACCAAAGATCTTAAATTGGCGGCCAGTCCAGCACGGATAAACTGTTCTTTCAACCACTGAGACGGTGAAATGACACTGACATTTGTTGCTTGTCGAAAGAAATCGTTTATTTGAAGTTTCGATCTGAAAACGAGTTTCTTGTTGGTGCGAATAGCGGGGCAGCTTGTACAGCTATTAATGAATTTTTCACAACCAAGAGTGGTATGACATCCACCAGTTATCAATCTCTCGTCGTGAAGAGTGAAGACCAACGGAATGTCCTGGGAAATTCTTTCAAAATCCCCTATGTTCAAAATGTTGTACCAGTTATGAATATGAATGATGTCGTACTCTTTTTGAAGTAGTTTGCCTAGATCAATGTTTGAAATAGAAGCTGGAGTGACAATTCCGAAAGGCTGCAGAGTATTCACTTGTTGGCATACAGTGACAATTTTCCCAAGTAAATTTCTCGACACCTTCGAGATTTCAGCATGCTGTAAGCTGTTGAGATTGTCTTTTGAAACTAGAGTTGATTCAATACCACTATCACTTAACAGACTTGAAATTTGTTGGGCAGCCACCGCCGCACCGCCGTGACGGCTAGTTGAAATATGCGCAACCCTTATTGTCATTTGGTTGGCTAATGGCTAGATTCATTGAAGTTGTTTAGAATTTCACAAACATACAAAATTTGTTCCTCTGTATGCCAAGGAGAAATTGGAAGGCTCAGAATTTGCTCCGCCAGCTTCTCGGCTCTGGGTGTTCTCTCCTGGGTTTTGCCCGAGATTTGAGCGTACTCCTTAGCAGCAAGATTTGGGTAGTGGATTTCGGTTTGAATTCCTTTATCTTGCAAGTATTTTTGCATTTGATCTCTACACCCAGTGATTATCGGGAAGTGATGCCAAACTGAATCTAAATCGCCATTATTGAGAATTGAGAAAAAATCATTGGGTGAAAGATTTTGAAGGTATGTTTCAGCAAGTTGCGTACGACACTTATTCCAGTCTGGAAGGTACCTAAGATTTACACTCAGAAGTGCTGCCTGCATCGTATCAAGGCGACTATTAACGCCAAAGGATGTGTGCAGGTATTTATCTGCATTTGAAGCGCCGTAGTTACGGTAACTCCTCATTTTTTCGTCTAACCTTAAAGAATTTGTAACGTTTATTCCAGCATCACCGAGTGCGCCAAGATTCTTGGATGGGTAGAGCGAAAAGACTCCGATATCAGAGAAGCTTCCTGCAAATCCTCCTTGGAATTGAGCAAGATGAGCTTGTGACGCGTCTTCAACAACTCGCACTAATCTTGATTGAGCCCAAGACCTGAGTCGGACCATATCAACCATCATGCCGTGCATATGAACGGGAATGACTGCTGCAAATTTTCTTTTATCAGACTCTAGCAAGGCAAGATCTAACAAACCGTATTGATCAACATCGATACCGACAGGGGTGGCGCCAGCGAGAACGACCGCATTCCATGTCGCGATAAATGTATGAGCAGGTACAGCGACTAAATCACCTTTCCCAACGCCAAGTGCTTTAAGAGCGATTACAAGCCCATCAAGGCCATTACCAACTCCGACAGCGAAATCGACTCCAATGGCTTCAGCCCATTCATTTTCAAAACTAGCAACTAGTGGACCTCCAACAAATAAACCCGCGTCGATAACATTTGACGCAGCAGTTTTTTGTGATTCTAGAACTTCAAAGGGAATTTTTGAAAAATCGACAAAAGGAACCTTATACATTCTTGAAGTCGTGCCATTCCAAATACGAGTCAAAATCACGAATGTAATCGTTTTCATCATAAGCTTGATCGCAGAGGACAACCACTGAAGCATTTTCAGAAAAATTCCTTAGTACCCTCCAGAGCCCTGGCTTTAGTCTGAGAGCAGGCGAACTTTGATCGAGGTTAAATGTCTTGTTTGTTGCACCTTCAAAGATTTCAATCTCCACTGAACCTGAAACAACTATCAGTAATTGGTTGAGCGTCTTATGGGCATGGTTACCACGTTCATGACCGCTAGGCACATTGAATAACCAGTACATTCGAGCAGGGACAAAATCGAGTGTTGAAAATTCGACGATTCCCAGCGATGCAACAGGCAAACCTTTAAGTTCTATTTGGAACGAATAGGCCAAATTCATCATAGGCTAACTTTAAGCCCCTCAATGGCATTATGCTAACTCCGTGCGCATCATAGTCACCGGCGGATTTGGATTCATTGGCTCGAGCTTCTGTGAACTTGCCCTTAAAAACGGCCATGAACTCATAATCATCGACAAGATGACCTACGCTGCAGACCTAGAAAATTTAGCTGAGGCCACGCGAGCCAAAATTCACTTTATTGAGCTCGATATTTCGCAGGGATTACATTTAAACCAAGCGCTTAAGGGATTGGACTCGGCAGATTGGATTGTGAATTTTGCTGCTGAATCACATGTGGATCGTTCAATTGAGGATGGGATACCTTTCGTAAGTTCAAATGTTGTGGGAGTTGTTAATCTTCTTGAGTTCTTAAAGCGAAGAACGGAAGTAAAGATGTTGCAAGTTTCTACCGACGAAGTATTCGGTTCGATTCAAGAAGGTTCGTGGGATGAAGAATTTCCGCTCAACCCAAGAAGTGCATATTCCAGCTCAAAGGCCGCTGCAGAGATGTTTTGTAACGCTTATCAGAGTACTCACGGAGTTGATGTAACTATTACACGCTGTGCAAATAACTTCGGTCCTCGTCAGTCAGCTGAAAAGTTAATCCCAACTGTCATTTATTCTGCACTTGTGGGCAAACCCATTCCAGTTTATGGCGATGGTAGTAATCGTCGAGAATGGATCTATGTTGATGACCATGCTGCATCGATACTCAAAATTGTTGAGTCCAAAAAGCGGAATTCAACCAAGTATAATTTGAGTGGCACAGAACTCTCAAATCTAGAAATTGTAAAATCAATACTACGAATAATGAACAAAAATGAAGATTTAATTTCGTATGTCCCGGATAGATTAGGACATGACTTTAGATATTCTGTTGACGACCGGCGCTTTAGGGCCGAATTTGGAAATTACGAGACATCAAATTTTGATGCCAGGCTAACCTCAACCGTAGATTGGTACTTATCAAATCAAGAATGGTTAGCCAGAAGTAAATCGAAGGTGACTTCATGAAGGGCGTAATTCTTGCGGGTGGGAGCGGAACTCGACTCCGTCCTCTTACGGCGGTTGTAAGTAAGCAACTCTTGCCAGTATTCGATAAGCCAATGATTTACTACCCATTAAGCACTTTAATCCACGCGGGCGTAAATGATGTTCTTATTATTTCTACACCTACCGATACCCCACGTATCCAGGATCTTCTGGGGGATGGAGAAGATTTTGGAATCAAAATCTCATACCTTGTACAAGAGAGACCAGAAGGTCTGGCGCAAGGAGTCAACATGGCAAGCACATTTGCTGAGGGAGAGAAGTTTTGGTTTATCCTGGGCGACAATTTTTTCCACGGACCTGCATTCGGTGTGAATCTCAAGATTATCTCGGAGAGCCATAAAGAGGGCGCATTGATTTTTGCATACCGAGTTATGGACCCTCGTGCTTATGGAGTAGTGACTTTTGACGAAGACACTGAGGAAATCTTAGATTTAATTGAAAAACCTGATTCAAACCGACCTGGATGGGCTGTACCTGGACTCTATAGGTTTGATTCAGCAGCAACAAGCCACTTTAATAATTTGAAACCATCCCCAAGGGGGGAGCTTGAGATTATAGATTTGCTAAACGAATATCGAAAGAGCAACCGGTTAAATTTGACTAGGGTTTCAAGAGGAAACGCTTGGTTTGATCTCGGCTCCATCGAGAGTCTGCAAATAGGTGCTCAATTTGTTCTCGCAATTCAATCTCGACAAGGACAACTCATAGGCAGCCCTGAAGAAGCATCCTTAAGGGCAGGATTCTTGAAGGAAGATCAGTTTCTTGCAAATCTCTCCAAGCAACCCAATAGCACCTATTATGAATTGCTCAGAAGTTACTTTATCTAGGACGTGTGAAGTTGATTCGCATAAGTATTGACATCACATGTAAGAATGGAATTGCAAAGACTTTAGAGTTTTATGGTCTTGATGGCCGCAAAGTACAAGCCAGAGCAAGGTGGATTTTTCCGAATATTTGGCGCTATCAGTCCCTCGAGTTAAAGACGATGGTAGGAAACTTTCAGCCCGAGCAACTTGACATGAGTACTTCGGTTTTGCGTTGGATTGCTAGAGACTTGATAAAAAACTTTAGTTTCTTCCTACGTGCTTTAGTTAACACGTACCGGTTTGACATCAGCATTAATGAGATTTCACAACTACCGATACTCGTTAGTTCGACTTCGGGAGGTAGCAAGATCTGGGTTAGTCGCCACAGCTTATTCATTGGACTCAAGCCGTCAGACCTTGAGGGAACACTAGAGGAAGAGCGACTCAAAAACCCAAATCAATTTAGTGCAATGATTCGAATGGCAAAGTTAAAGTCAGATCCCTCCGATTTTACGTATGAGATGC
>Ga0315906_10005239_pt1 | contig 16382 bp, 9 predicted proteins | sample LakEriMetagenome_4_FD_203526 | JGI IMG/M metagenome (GOLD analysis project Ga0315906, IMG submission 203526) | Freshwater fungal communities from buoy surface, Lake Erie, Ohio, United States - Buoy 2 MA122 | ecosystem: Environmental > Aquatic > Freshwater > Lake > Lake biofilm | place: USA: Lake...
GGTATTGGTGGCCGACCGCTACGATGATGGCGGTGTTTCCGGCGGCACGCTGGAACGGCCAGCGCTGAAACGCCTGCTCGCCGATATCGAGCGCGGCCTGATTGATGTTGTCGTAGTCTATAAGATCGACCGCCTGTCGCGCGCGCTGATGGATTTCGCCAAGCTAGTGGAGGTTTTCGACGCGAATAACGTGACGTTTGTTTCCGTCACGCAGTCCTTTAACACGACCACCAGCATGGGGCGCCTCACGCTGAACATCCTGCTCAGCTTTGCGCAATTCGAACGGGAAGTGATCGGGGAGCGCATTCGCGACAAGGTGGCGGCCTCGCGGGCGCGCGGCATCTGGATGGGTGGCTTTGTGCCGCTTGGTTATGACGCGCGGGACCGCAGGCTGATCGTGAACGAAGCCGAAGCCGCGCTGGTGCGGCGCATCTTTGAGGGTTTTGCTCAGACGGAATCCGGCACGAAGCTGGTGCAGACATTGCGCGCCGAGGGCGCCACCACGAAACGCGGCCGCCCCTTCACAAAAAGCGACGTCTATCGCGTGCTCAGCAACCGCACCTATCTGGGCGAGGCGATGCACAAGGGGAAGTCGCATCCCGGCGAGCATGCCGCCATCGTGCCGCAAGCGCTGTGGGACGCCGCCCATGCATTACTGACCATCAGCCCGCGAACACGCGCCAACCGGACGCGCTGCCAGACTCCTGCTTTGCTGCGTGGGTTGATCTTTGACAGCGATGGGCGGGCCATGTCGCCCACGCATACGCGGGGCCGGCGCGGCCAGCGATACCGCTACTATGTCAGCCAGTCGGTGCTGAAGGGCAGCGCTGCGGACGGGCCGGCCATTGCGCGCATCTCTGCCGGCGAAATCGAGGGCATCGTGATCGCGCAGCTGCGCGGCCTGCTGCGCCAGCCAGAGATAGTCCTGGGCGCCTGGCGCGCGGCACGGTTGGCGGCGCCGGGCCTGACAGAGGACGAGGCCCGGTTGGCGCTGGAGCGGCTCGACCCGCTTTGGGAGGAGCTCTTTCCCGCCGAACAGACGCGGGTCCTCCGGCTTTTGGTGGATAGGGTGGACCTTGGGCCTGATGGCGCGGATGTGCGGATGAAGCTGGAGGGGCTGGCCAGCCTGGCGCGGGAACTGGCCGCCCCCGGCAGGGACTGGGCGAGGGTTGCCGCATGACCGGCGAGGCGCAAATGCTGACCATCCGAGTGCCGCTGGCGCCCCGCAAGCTGCCTAGTGGGCGGAAGCTGGTGCTAACGCCAGAGGGAAACGCGATCGAGGCGCCGGCAAATGTGGACATCACGCTGGTCAAAGCCCTGGCGCGGGCCTTTCGCTGGCGCCGGATGATCGAAACAGGCCGGCACGCGACCGTTGCCGATCTGGCGGCGGCGGAGAAAATCAACCCGTCCTACGTCAGCCGGGTGCTGCGGCTGACGTTGCTGGCGCCGAAGATGGTCGAGGCGATCCTGGATGGGCAGCAGCCGGAGGGGGTGACGCTGCCGGGGTTGCTGGAGGGGGTGCCAGTGGGGTGGAAAACACAAGATAATGATATCGTCGTAGGGTGATTTTATGTTCTATTTTAATTCTACATATCTCTTATGCCACTCTACTGTCTTGGTCGCGAGCCATACTTCATAGTCAACGATATGCTGGACTAGCCCCCTAAGATCAGCAAGATCGAATATTGCTGTCCTTACATAATCATCCCGAAACTGATCTTCGCCAGAAATTTGCTTTTCATCCCGCCCATCCTTTGACATCAATACAATGGCATCTTCGCCTGGAATTCTCTTGGCTGCCCAATGTGCAAGCAAATTTCGAACACTTCTACGGTATTCAATTTCATCGAGTTTTTTCAAATTCTTATCGATATCCTCAATGCTGGGATCAAGTTTAATGACGGCCGCCTTTAATGTCTGGACTAGCAATCTAGAAGAAATTCTGTGGTGCTTTCTCGCAACGGCGTCGTCCAGCAAATTTGATCGAGCGAAAATCTCAATAGATCTGCGCAAATTCAGCTCAATATAATTGTAAATCTGAATGAACGATCCGATTAATCTCAGATCGTCTGATTTGAGTCCAGCAAGGGAGGAGGGATTGTCTCCAAGGCCAGCGAGTACCTTCTCGAGATACTCGACTCGCGGGGTTCGGTGCTCTGTCGGAATCATTTTACGGCCTCGGAAAATACAGTATGGAACTTAGAACTCCCTGCGCCGGCTTGTCGGACTGATAACGATTTGGAAATCGGCGCCACTTCTAATCCTCAAACCCCGTCGACTCAGACTTGAACTTAAGCTGCTTCGCGTTGTCCCGAACGACGCTGACCTCCCCCTCGGCGAAGCCCTCGGAAGCCTCACCCTCGATCTCCAGCGTCAGCTTGATCTTCGCGCCGTTCGTCCGCTGCAACTCCATGACCACCGCATTGAAGATTGCGTCGAATGATTTCATTGGCCGCACCATGTCGATCTCGACCGACCCGTAAAACCGACGAGGCTTCCGCGGTGCGGCGGGCTGCACCGGAGGTTCGCGCGGATCCGTGCTGCCATTGGGCGTTCCGCTTGGTGCCGCTGGCTCCGGGCCGTCGCCCGGCTGTTGCGGTGGCGCCTTTGGCCTGTCGGCGGACTGCGCTCTCGCCTCCGCGGCACGCACGAGCACCGCGGTCGCGGGTGGCAGCTCGGGTGGGTTCTTGGCCCACACCAGGTTCCTATAACGCCCGGTTGCCTCGTCGAAGCTGTCGGCATAGCCGAACTCAGGATCGAGCTTCGCCACTGCGTCGCGGATCGTCGTCTCCAACACCACCCGATCCCGAAGGCGGGGCAGATAGACGTAGGAAGCGAACCAGTCCGCGATCTCGGTGAGCGGCAGGTGTGGCCGATCCTCCGGCCAAATCGGCTTCAGCGCGATCCAGAGCCGCTCGGCGCCCAACCGCTCCTGCAGCACACCATCGGCCTTACCCTTGTCATAAACCACCACGGGGATAGCGGCGCGGTCACGCGCAGAGATCAGACTATGCTCGAGCTCGAAGGGCTTGCCGGCAGTGTCGCTGCGGACCGGATAGAAGATGTGGCTCCACGCGCCGCGCACCGCCTTACGTGCGCCCTCTGTGTTCGTCTTGGTCTTCTCCGCCGCGTCATCGGCCTGGCCCTGCGTCATCTCCTTGCGCAGCTGGGCATCCTTCACGATCGAAGCCCATGCCATGGCGCGCCGCGTCACTTCGCGCGCGGCGCCAAGTTGCAACTCGTCCGGGGCCACAAACACCAGCGTATTGCGGTATCGACGCTGCGATGCCCGGCACCGCGTAAGCGTCTCAGTGACAGCATCGGCCGCCAAGGTTTGCCCCACACCTTTCCCCGCGTGTGGCGTATTCGGTCCGAGGATCACCAGCGAGAGGGCCTGTGCCTCGTCAATCGTCACCGGATCATCTGGCGCCGCGTAGATACGATGAAAGCCACCCTTCGAACCCGCGTCGCTCTGCAGAGTATGGATGATCTCCGCGTCGACCTCGTGTTCCGGCAGCGCCTTCGCGCGTTCATCGGCGACCCGGTTCAGCGTGGGCTGTGTCGAGAACCAGTAGCGGCCTGCTTCCTCGTACAAATAGGTCGCACGCTCGGTGAGTTCGCGCAGCGCCTCCCCGAAGATCGCCAACTGGTCACCCGGCTCAGCGCAGGCCAGCCGCAGACCCTGTCCGGTGAGCCCCGCATTCGGTTGCCCCACGAGCGGCGCGGAGCACAGGAAGACCGCCCGCGCCGCGCGCGTGGCAGCGCGCGACTGCGAGATACGCCGCGTCGGGTTGGCCTCCATCCGCGCGGGCAATGCACCTTCGCCGTCCACCTCCCGATCCACTACGGAGGCGAATGCCGGATTGAGCGGATACAGCACGCTGGCGCGGATGCGTTCATGCGAAAGCGGGATACGCGCCGGCGTGATCAGCGGGTCGCGCGATTGCATATGCCACAACACACCGACCACATTCGCCATGAAGCGCAGCACGCCACGCGTGCGCTGAAACTTCTCCAGGCTGGCCCAATCCTTTGACAGCCGGTCAAGCACTTCCGGGTGGATCGGATAGGACAGGGTCATCAGATCGAGGGTACGAGCCTCGCGCGCTTCCGGCGGGAATTCCGCAGGGTTCTTCCGGTAGAGTTCGTGGAACGCCTTCACTGTCTCGGTGCGGGCCTTCTCGCCCTCCGCGTCCAGGGGCTGGAACAGGCGCCGGCGGATGATCTCGTAGGTCTCATCGCCCGTCGCCGGCAGCCACGCCGATTGGACGCGCCCAAAAACCTTCTCCAACCGCAGCAGCGCCGCCGCGCCGCGGGCACCGCCAGCCTCAGCAACACTCTCGGGCAGCGACCCCACGATCAGCACACCGGGCACCATCTTGGCGGCCTCGGTGAGAGACTGGATGAAGGACAGGAACGCCTCGAACCGATCGTCATCGAGTTGGCGCGCGAACATGGTGAGCTCGTCGAGCAGGATGACGCTGGGCCCCACCAAACGGAATAGCTCCACCATGAGCTCCGAGCCCGGGCTGGTGCGCGCGGCCTCGGCCTCCGCCACTAGTTCCAGGCCGAGCTCGCCGCCAAGCCGCCAAGCGATGTAGCCCCACAGCGTCCGCACCACCGGCGCATTCTTCAGCGTGAGCGAGGTGTCCGCCCCCTTTGAGGAGCCGACGAAGACTGCGAATTCAGGCTTCGGCCAGTTTGTGACGCCGATCTTCTCGACCAGCGGCGCCAACCCCGGCAGCGTGCGCGGGTCGCCGCCGGCGCGCAGATGCGCGGCCAGATGGAACAGCGCCAGCATCGTGTGGGTTTTGCCGCCACCGAAGGAGGTCTGCAGCCCGATCACCGGATCGCCGCCGCGCCCGGACAGCCGCAGGAGCGCTGCTTCGAGGACGCGCTTCAGCCCCTCGGTGAGGAAGGTGATGCCGAAGAAATCTTGCGGCGTTGCGTAGGCATCGCCGACGGCGACATTGCCGCTATCCACCGCGAACAGGTCCGCGGCGAATTCAGCTTCCTTGAAGCGGTTGGCGATCACGTCCGGGTGCGGCAGCGCGACCTCGGTCCAGGGTTTGAGCGCCCGCGCCGGCCCATCGGCTGGCGTCAGGGTCAGCTGCGGCGGCGGCGCGGGCGGTGCCTCTGCCGGCGGCGGCGCGCGCTCCGCGCCTGAGTTACGCTGCGCGTCATACAACGCCTTCAGCGCAGTGACTTCCACCGCGGGCGCCTTGGTCAGGCGGAGCAGCGCCCACATGGCATCAAGGTAGCGCAGGGCCTCGTCATCCTGGAGCGGCAGCGTGAGGTGAGAGACAGCGTTGCGCGCCTCGAGCGCCATGGACACGAAGTTACGGGCGCTGTGGCGGTCCTTCTGGGCGAACGCGGTCTCGAACACCTCACGCCAGCGATCGATCATGGTCTTGAGAAGGCCATAGGCATCCAGCGCGCCATTGTTGCTGCCGCTCGCTCGGCTGGCGTAGCTCAACCACTGCTCGCCATGCGCCTTCCGCATCCAGCCTTCGACGAAAGGCACCAGGCCACGTTGCAGATGGAAGATGCCATCCTGGACCCGACGCAGCGTTTCTTTCTCGCTCATGCCTTGAACCACGCCTCACGATCTGCCCCACACAAGAACTGCAGCCGCACCCTGTTCTTCTGCAGGGGTACCCTGAAATCCAGCCAGTCGCTGTCGGTCGCAATCGCGACCGACACGCCGGAACGCCGTGCCAAGGCCGCGAACTTCCTGTCCGACTTATCAAATCCCGTCAGGTCTGAATCTACCGGGAAATCTTCGTAGGTGCCGTCAGGCTTCACAGGAAGATCAATCCGCTGGACCCGGTTCGCGGCACCTCTCAAGAGCTCCAGGTAAAAGCGGTCGCCCACACCCGGTTGACGCTTTGGGTCGAGATGACGGCGATACTCGGCCTCGATTTCACCGGCCGTATCGAGAAGAGCGCGCCCGTTTTTCAGCAGAGCTTCCAGAAAGTCGATTGCCGCGAGCCGGCAACTGATCGAAGGCTCGCGCGCCCCTCGGGATGGATCGGGAAGCCCGTTCGCTACGATCGGCACGTTGGTGTCGACGACGTACTGCTTCACTCTGTGGCCTGGCGTCGCAGACGAGCGCGCTCCGCCTGTGCCACCTCGCCGAAGGCATCCCCCATGAAATGCTCCGGCCAGTTGTCGATCTGACCCAACAAATCGAGGCGCAGCGGGGTGACCTTCGAGCCACCGCCCACGGAATCGCAGAAGAACAAACGGACATCGCTGGCGCTGACTGTTTCTTCCGCGATCCGTCGCTGCAGCCGAAGGAGCAGGTGTTCGGAGTGGCTTTCCAGGATGACCTGAACGCGCCGGTGCGTGGCGGCGTGAATGATCACGTCCGCCAGGCCAGCTTGTGCGAGTGGGTGAAGATGGATCTCCGGCTGCTCGAGGATCACCGTTGACCCTTCAGGGACGAACAGCAGCAATGTGATGACAGGCAAGACCTGCGACACGCCGAAGCCGACATCCGTCAGCAACACCTCACTCCCGCCCGGACGGGTGACGACCTTCGCCTGCCATCGATTCGACCCGGGCGCGATCTCCTCGACCTTGAAGCTTTGAATGAGGCCAAGTTGCTTTAGCCAATGCGCCACCATCTGCTGGAACGGCAGCAACCTGTGCTTGGGCCGCAGGTTCAACTGCACATTTGCCTCTGTCGCGGCGAGGATGGCGTCGATTGCCTTTTCGCCGCGTTGACCCACATCCGAGGGCCTGGAGCGCGCCCAAAGGTAGTCCCGCTTGGGGAACTCCCGCAGCGGACCGAGGTAGAAAATACGGTCCATTGCCTGCTCGTAAGCCGCTTCCAGGTCAGACAGGAAGCCGGCATTCTGGAAATAGGTTCGCGCCTGATCCGGGAAGGCATACCCCTTTATCGGCCCAGGCAAAGGCCACGGCCGGCCCGTTGTGCGGTTAAACTTGAACCCGCCCCCTTCTTCATCCCGCGCGTTGAGATCGAACCCGCGATCTGCGCGCTTGCTCTGCGTCGTAGAGAATTCGTGGCTACCCAGCCTGTAGGTCAGCTTCCGCGTCTGAGGTGCCCGCTTTTCCACGATCAGGCTTGCTGCGAGCGTGAATGCCGAACCTTCCGCCAGCGGAGCGGCCGACTTGGATGCGGACGGGTTGGCGAGCGACAAGGGCTCTGCGCGCGCGAAGGTCACCTCGAACTCGATACCCAGCGCCTCGTCATGTTTGTGGATCGCATCCTTGATCGTGCCGAGTTCGACATAGGGGCCGTTCAGCTCCAGGGACAACGCCCGGTCAGTCGCTTCCTTGGTCTGCTTCAACAGCAAGAGGAACTGAAGAATACTGGTTTTTCCAGACGAATTCGTGCCGAACAGTCCGGTAATCTGCCCACAGGGCAGGTCCAGTTTCGGCCAGGACTTGAAGTTGGTGAAAGCAAGGTGCTTCAGCATGGCATCACCCTACAACAAGGTTAACTGAGGCGCACCCATTTCCTTGCGCGCAATGACCTCGGGCGCCATCTCTGCCAGCCGCGGCCATTCCTGCGCGAGTGCGTTATAGATCAACGCCTCCGAAGCCCAGCCCTTCTGGGTGGCGATTTCGAACAGGCGGTAGGCGAGCGCGCGCGCATCCTCCGCCTGCTGGCCCATCTGCGCGACGAGCGCGGCCGCGGCCTCGGCGCCGCCATCCTCGGCATTCAGCACGCGGATGGTGTGCTGCACGCATTCCCAGATGGTCGCCGCCTTGTCGGTGGCGGGCGACCAGCCGTCCGGGAGGTCGGCCCGCGCGACGAGACCGGCCTTGCCGCGGAGATCCTGGAAGACCCCGGAGCTGAACAGCGTGGCAAGGGGGATGTTCTTTGCGTTCGCCAGCACGATTAGCTCGCCCGAGGGACGGGTGTCGAAGCCGTAGGTGGCGAACCAGGCGAGTGCGACCTGGGTCGGTGCATCGAAGGCCTCGGTTAGCTCGTTCTCGATCTCGTCCCAGACGCGGTTGATGAGGGAGAGCGCGGTCTTCACCGGCATAGCGCTGTCGTCATCCTCCAGCACCTTTTCGAAGCGGGTGAAGACCCCCATGCCGGGGCCGATGACGGATTGCTGCATATCAACTGGGCCGACACCGGCTCTCCGGATAGTAGCGATGGCGTCGGGCATTTCGCGCTTCAGCGCACGGATGAACTCGGCGCGGGTGGCGACGTCTGCCTTGGTGGCGCGCTTGCGGCAGACGAGCACAATGGAGGAGGCGAGGGCGTTAGTGCCGCTGCCGATCATGCGGTTGGCGAGTTCGGTGCGAACCGGCCAGGTGCCATCGACAGCAAGGCCCGCATCCACGACGGCTTGGAGGAAGGAGGCCCAGCCGGCGGAAGTCACGCCATCCTGCGCCGCCTCGGCCTGCTTGAACGCGTAGTAGATGGTGAGCGGGGCCTCTTCGACTGCGGCTTTGCGCATTGCAGTCAGCGCCTCGCCCATGCCCTGCATGAAGAAGGCCTCGGCTTGATCCTTGCCACCATGTCGGTATGGTGTCGCAACTAATTCCTGGTCTTTCGGGGTAGTTAAACGGCGAAAAAGGTCGGGCCAGACGCCCGCGAGGGATCGCCGCAGCCAAACGTAGAAGAAATCCGAAAGTTCGGCGTAACCAATATTGTCGTAGTAGGGAGGATCGGTCGACACCACGATTGGGCGGACCGGGAATGAATTTTTCGATGCGTCAATTAGAACAGCAGAAGCGTCGCCCGCAATGGGAGTTCTTTGCAAAACATCAAAAATACGCCCAATGCTGCTATCGAGACTCGCCGCAATATCGGACAGCGGGTAAGCCTCGGCAAAGTCCCACGTCATAGCGATCGCCTGACGGGAGAACACGTTTCGAATACCCGGCTTCCGACCCTGCCCATCACGGATGTCCCATGAGCAGAGGCTTGAGCATCGGTCCGCCAGGCGGCTGACGACCAGCGCGAGATATGTTGAGATCGCGTCGGCGTAGGCTGTGTTGCCGGTGCCAGATTGCGCGAGTGGCGTGTGCTCATCTGGCAGCCCGGCTGTGTGAGCGTCTGCCATCACCCGTTCACGCACCTCGACAACGAGGTCGGAGAAGGTGGTCAGCGCGACCAGCTGACGCGACGTAAACAGAGATGCAAACGTACGCATCCCGTAGTTCGGCGTCTTGAAGTCGCGCGGGTTCTCCGGGAGCTCACCTTCTGGCTCCCAAGAAGAGTCCGCCTGATCCGCGGCGACTTCCTGCTGTATCGTCGGCGAGAGGTATGTACGGCCCTTTGGCCCTTCGGCCACTACCGCCATCAGGCGAACCTTAAGGCCGTTTGTTTGACCCTGGTTTCTGACGTAGCTAAAGGGCATCGATGCGCCACTGAGGATGCATGTGCCGCCGCCACTGCGACCGATAGTCCCCTTCTTGAGCTGATCTTCTTGCGCCTTTGTCAGCTTTCCTGTCCGCACTTCGAAGCGCCAACCGTCCTGCGAGTTGGCGTCGATCACCGGCTCCACCCAGGCCTTTGTTCCCTCCTTCGTCGAGAGCAGGAACGACGAGACTAGAGGCACCATCGCGCCCTTTGCTTCGGGGTCGGGGCTACGCACGGTTCGTGCCCAGAGCCAGGCGATGACGGTCGCCGTGCTGCCATCCGGTAGTGTCGCCTCGGGATAGAGATGGCTGATGCGCTGCGCTGCCTCCACCCGCATCCAGTCGCCGTAGTACCGCACATCCTCGGCCAGCCCTTGCGCGCCACGCCCCTGCCAGCGCCCACCGCGCGCACGTTCTGCGCGTGAGGCCGGGTTCACCGGCGGCAGCCCGGCGAATTTCGGCGGAATCTCCACCAGCGCTTTGCCGATCAGCACCGCCACAGGGTTCAGGTCGCTGCCATAGGCGCGCAGCCCCAGGCGCTGCGCCTCAAGCGGAATGGAGCCGCCGCCCGAGAAGGGGTCATAGACCGGCGGCGCCTTGGCCTGGAGATAAGCCAGGATGGCCGCGCCATCCTCCCTCGCCGGCGGTTCCTCGCCGAGGCCCCAAGCCACGCTGCGCGCAATCTCCCACCGCGCCGCGTTCAACACGGCCTCGTTATTCGAGCTTTCCCAGGCGACCAAGCCGTCCTTGTAGTCGGCCTCCTTCGTGCCGCCGATCAGCTTGTGCAGCCGCATCCGCTCTGCCTCCACCGCCGCCGGCGTGGGGAAGCGATCCGGCCAGGCGGAGGGGTCGTCCACCAGCTGCGAGAACAGCACCGCCCGGCACGCCGCCAAGGGCCGCCGCGCCCACCATAGATGCAGCGTCGAGGGATGCCCATGCCGGATAGACTTCTCCCGCGCTGAGGCGACGTTAATGGCCTCCAGCGGTATGGAGACTTCGATGAGCTTCTTGCGGGGGGTGGATGTCACGCCACGTCGGCCAGCGCTTCACGGTCAAGGCGACCGTTGTTCACGAGCAACGTGGTTATAGTTCTTGTAGACACATCAAAGTGACTGGCTACGCGCTCAATCGAATCTTCACTAAAATCTTCGTCGAGCATGGGTTCCACGACCTCGAAAGGACTCAATAACTCGGCGGCAAAGCGGCGTTGCGCTTTCTGGCGGAAGGTATAGGCCCGCGTGGCCGGCAGCAGCGGCGCGTCGCGTCCGAACAGGAGTTGGTCGCCCAGTAGGCGCGCAAGGTCGAAGCGCTGCCCAGTGGCGTGCGGCGAGCGCAGGATGATCGCGGCATCCTGCTTCCCGCGATCCAGCAAAAACGAGAGCGAGGTCGGCGCGGCTGCTTCAGGCTCGCCTGTGGCACCCAGCATCTCCAGCAGGCGCTGGGTTCGGATCGGGGCGTCGCCGAACCCCTCCTGCTGGCGGAGCCTGACAGCCGCATGCTTGCCCTGTTTCCATGCAAGCTCCTCCTTGCGCGCCGCATTGAGCGCCGCCGCCGATAGTCGCGCGGCGTCGGGGCGATAGGCGCGGAGGCGGGCATTCTTCGCCATCTCCAGGAAATCGGCGGCGCGCATGGGCTCCCCGTTGGTTGCATCCGCGGCGATTTCCTCCACACCCTCGGCGCCGAGGGTGGTGGCGTCCGCGAGCAAACCGGCCAGCAGCGGGTCCGTCGCGTCATCGGGGTCCAAACCCATCAGGGCCTCGAGGCGGCGCCTGCGGGCAATCTCCGGATTGCGGCGTTCGGCGCCAACCTCGGCCCACAGCCGATCGAGGTTGGTGCCGGCAACATTGCGTTCGCGCAGACGCGCGACGATCGACGTGACAAAAGCGTCGAGCGCGGTCTCGAGCATCGAGCAAGGCCCCAGCCAGGGAACAGGGGAACCCATGAACCTGAATGGCTTGGCGTCAGGGCGAGAGGATGGCTGCGCGATGATGACGGCACGACGACCGTCGGATCGAATTTCTACGTTCGGCCATACATAACCCGCACCAATCGCGGGCAAGCGATGAGCGGCGCCCCATGCCGCCGAGCCCGGCCGATAGGGTTCATGCAACAGGCGCCACCAGTTCCACGCGAACCATTCGGCAGCGTGGTAGCCTGAGACCAGCGGCCCAGGTCGTAGCGCATGAATAAAATGGTCTAGCCCTTCCGTCAGTGACAAGCCGTTCGCGCGAATGGTGAACATGCCAAAAGCCGCCTGCTCTTCAGGCGCACCCTCATCCAGGCGTTCCGGTGCTAGGTGAAATTCTAGTACTTCAGACATCGATTCTTCCATTCTTGTCGAATGAGGTCTCGCATTTCACGATCATCTTCACCCAAACGGTAGCCATGATAGACTGTCTCGTGTCCGGGCTTGGCCTTGGCTTCGTAGACCTCACCTTTAGCGTCGACAGACCAGACATACTTCGGATTGGAGCCTGGTGTGAAGGCGCTGACCATTCCGGACAGCACCCCCTGCCGAAACAGCCGCGCGGCCTCTACCTTCAGGATGGTGCGAAGATCGTCGCAAACTGACTTTGATGCGCGGGGATTCGACGGCGGGTCGAATTTATAGTCACCGGGGCGGAGCTTGTGGTTCGCGCTACCGCCATAATTTATGCACTTTGCCAGATCCGCCAAAGCCTCGGCGGTGTAGCTGTCCGCCGGAACAAGCCTGCGGTCCGGGCGGTTGCTCTGCCGCTTGCTCACGCTGGCTTCTCCGCAAGCGTCAGCAGATCACCCACGTGGAAGGCGACGGCGGTTTCTGCGAAGCCGAGTTCGCGTTGGAAGAACCGCCGCACGTAGGCGGGCTCGCGCGCAAACCCTGCCTCGACCAGCACGATCGCCAAAATGAATGCATCTGGGCTGTTCAGCGAAGCCAAAAGCTCATTTTTCGTCAGCATGATCACATCGCCATCCACATGCCGCCCTTTTACCTCGATAAAGCGCAGATGGCCCGCCTGAAGGTCACGGCTTTCAATGTCCCAGCCCTTTTTCTCGGCCGAGACATCACGGGGCATATGGCCCAACGCGCGCTCCGCGGCCATCACGGCCTCCATGGCCAGGCGTTCAACCTCGGCCCGGGAAGCGGAGTCCTCGGCAAAGCCCGCTGGCGCAGTAGCACGGGCAGGCGTTGACCGCGCAGCCAGCAGTCCTTTCGGAATGACCAACGCCGCCCCTTTCATGATGGGCGGTAGGGCCGTGATCTGCCTTTCTCGGGCCAGTTCTTCCTGGCGCTTGTGAAGGCGTTCCACCAGCTTTTGCGCCGTGGCTTCGGCATTGCTCGCGTTGACGCGCTGCTCCTTGCCCGCCCGTTCCTCCTCCCGCAGGCGGGCCGCACGGGAATCCCAGTAGTTAATTTCACGCGTCAGGCGCGACCGCACCTCGCGCTCTACCTTATCAATTTCGGCCAGGCGACGGCGCTTCACCTCAATCAGGTGGTCGGGAACCAGTTTTGAGATGGCGTAGCCAAGGGCCTGGTCTTCAACGCGGCCGGAAAGCCAGGCGGCTGAGGTCGCATCTGCGACCAGCACGAGTTCCTCGGCGGTGATGGGGCGATAATCCAGATAGGGTGCGGGACCACCATCAGCGGCCGATCCATCTTCCCGCAGGTGAATGAATTGAAGGCGTTGGGACACCACGCGCGGTTCGCCAGATTTCGTGATGCGGCCATCGCGAATGCCATGTTCCAGATACACCAAAAGGCGAGGCGCAAGACTCTCATCGCCTTCGTCAACCAGCACAGCGCCCTGTTGAAGCAGGGGCTGAAAGCGCTCCAGCACCAAGTCCAAGACAGAATCCAGCAAGGGATGGCCTGGTGCCATGAGCTCGGCCTGGGGCTTTCCCGGGATGAGCGCCTTATCGAAGGTGATGCGGGCATAGCGATCCAGCACCGGGTCACCGCGACCAATCAGGCGGTCGCGATGCTTCAGGGCTGGCGGAACACGAAGGATTTCAAAGCGTCCCTTCTCACGCTCTGCGATGCGCCCACCCAGAAGCTGAAATGCCTCCCTGAAGAAAGCGCCGATGAAATGGGGTTGCAGGCGGCGGGCCTGGGCGCGTTCCATTTCTTCGCGGATCGCCGCCACAGCGTTCGGGTCCATCCCCTCAGAGGTCAGCTTTCTTTCAGCGACCAAACGCTCAATGGCGTCAACGTCTACTGCGTCATCAACCTTGCGGAAAAGCCTGCCCTTAGTCTCGGGCGCGTCGCCATAGCGGATGGCGTCCACCAGCAGGTCCCGCAGTGCCTGGCCTTCGAAGAGTTCGCCCAGCACGTCATAGACCTTGCCGCCCAGGGCAGCGCGGGCTTGCTCCAGCTTTTCCAGAAGGCGCTGATAGACTTCGCCCTCCCGCGTGTTGGTCGCGCAGAGGTTCCACAGGTGGCAGACCTCGGTCTGGCCGATGCGGTGGATGCGACCGAACCGCTGCTCCAGCCGGTTCGGGTTCCAGGGCAGGTCGTAGTTGACCATGAGGTGGGCGCCACGCTGGAGGTTCACCCCCTCACCAGCGGCGTCGTTCGCAATCATCACTCGGACCAGCGGGTCGGAGTTGAAGGCAGCGATGGCTGCGCGACGGGCCTCCCGCGCGATGCCACCATGGATGACGACCACCGAAGCCGGGTCGCCCACGCGGGCGGCGATCTTCTGCTGAAGGTATTCCAGCGTGTCCTTTGGCTCAGTGAAGATCAGGATTTTGCGGCGCAGGCCGGTGGCCTGGTCGAACATGATAGGGTCGTCGAGGATGGACTCTAGCTCCCGCCACTTTGCGTCCTTGCCTGAGAGCTTCAGTTGGAGAGCCCGGCCCTCGAGGTCTTTCAGGATGAAGATCTCGGCCTCGAGTTCGGCCAATGTTGCCGCGGCAGTGGCTTGGTCGGCGATCTGCTCCTCGATGGCCTCCGCCTCTTCGCCGGGGGCGTCTTCGAGATCGTCTGGGTCGAAGCTCGGCAAAGCCGGGGCACGCGTGAGGGGGGCGACACCGGTCTGGCGCTGGAGCTTCTCCTCCCGCAGTCGCTCCTCAAGCCGCTTGCGGCGTCGTTCCAAGGACAGGTGGATGGCGGCCGGAGACGATGCGAGACGGCGCTGCAGGATTTGGAGAGCGAAGCCCACGCTGTTCTGCCGCTTGCCGTCACCCGAGCGATCGGCGCGATTCATCTCTTCCCGAACGTAGGTGGTGACGGCCTGGTAAAGGTCAGCCTCGGCCGGCGAGAGTTCGTAGCTGGCGGTGTAGGCGCGGCGCTCAGGGAAGAGGGGGGTGCCGTCGAAGCGATACAATTCCTCCTTCGTCAGGCGGCGCATCATGTCCGAAACGTCAGCTTTGTGGACGCCTTCGCGGAACCGGCCCTCGAAGCGGTCTGCGTCGAGCAGCCCCATGAACAGCTGGAAGTCGGCTTCCTTGCCGTTATGCGGCGTGGCTGACATCAGAAGGAAGTTGCGCGCTCGGCTGCCCAGGAGCTTCCCTAGCTTGTGCCGCTGGGTCTCCTTCACCTCACCACCGAAGTACGAGGCAGCCATACGGTGGGCCTCGTCACAGATGACCATATCCCACTCAGGTGCGGCCAGGAGCTTCGCCTTCAGATCATCCGAGCGGGCTGCCATGTCGAGGCGAACGATCAGCCGATTGCGGTCAGCAAAGGGATTGCCGCTGACGGAGTTCTCGATCTGGTCGCGGGACAGGAGGTCAAAGGCCAGGCCAAATTTCTCCGACATTTCCTCCTGCCACTGCTCGACCAAGCTTCCCGGGGCGACAATCAAGCAACGTTCGAGATCGCCGCGAATTAGCAGCTCTTTGATGAGCAGCCCGGCCATGACCGTCTTTCCCGCGCCGGGGTCGTCGGCCAGCAGGAAGCGGAGCGGTTGTCTGGGTAGCATCTCGCCGTAGACGGCGGTGATTTGGTGGGGAAGCGCCTCGATTTGGGATGCACTCACGGCAAGGTAAGGGTCGAACAGGTGGGCGAGCCGGAGACGGTAGGCCTCGGACGCGAGCCTCAAAAGGCCGCCATCTGCATCGAAGGCATAGGCCCGGCCTGCATCTAAGAACTCAAAGCCGGCCTCCTCTCCGCGATAGACTAGCCGCTCACCAACACGCCCGTTGACGCGGAAAATCAGGTTCAGCGCATCCTCGCCAAAACGGGTGACTTGGACGATCTCGGCAGTGCCGGCCGTGTCCAGGCCGCGGAGGCGCGCGCCAGGTTTTATGTCGTTGAAAGTTCCCATTACAGATCGTTTATCGCTCGTTAGTCCCCGGAAGGCCATCATTTTATAATGGTTTTTCTCTGAAAAGCGGCGTCTCGCTTAATCATTGGATGGAAGGTTCACCCCGCTAAAGCGAGGCCCGCGCAGTAGAGAAAGCTCCGTACCTCCGTTTCGCTAATTCAGTACGGATCTCAGGCAAGTTTTCTGCTAACCACGCCACATTTTCGCCACACGAAAATCAAGCGCTTCCAATAGCTTAAGACCTCCGTACTAAATCGTCCAAGTCAACAGGTTCGGAGAGAATTGGCCCTCGGAGAGCGATTTTCGGGCTTTTCCCGCCCTGGCCGGTCAACAGGTCTACCCCAAAAACCCCAGGAATCCTGCCAAAGAGAGGGCGGATCGGGCGGGCGGAGAGAGCGGATCACTTTGAAACTGGCGGAGAGGGTGGGATTCGAACCCACGGTACAGTTGCCCGTACTTCGGTTTTCGAGACCGACCCGTTCGACCGCTCCGGCACCTCTCCAGTGGGACGGGGAAGCTGGCTGCCCCGCGAACAGCCCCCCTATAATTGCCCGGGCCTCCCGGCGCAATCTCCGCCGTTGACGCGCCGGACCCGCCCGTTTATATGCGCGCTCTTTCCGGCCCGGCGTTCTGCGCCTGGGGCGGCTGGCTTTTGCCCAGGGCAAGGGTCGGGCAGTCACGCTTTAGAAAGAGTTTCGGGGCATCCCCATGACCTATGCAGTAATCCGCACCGGCGGGAAACAATATCGCGTCACGCCAGACGCCGTGCTCACCGTTGAACGGCTT
>Ga0315906_10005241_pt1 | contig 16382 bp, 12 predicted proteins | sample LakEriMetagenome_4_FD_203526 | JGI IMG/M metagenome (GOLD analysis project Ga0315906, IMG submission 203526) | Freshwater fungal communities from buoy surface, Lake Erie, Ohio, United States - Buoy 2 MA122 | ecosystem: Environmental > Aquatic > Freshwater > Lake > Lake biofilm | place: USA...
CGTGCGGGCGATCCTCAGGGTCTCCAGCTGCGGCAGCCGCGAGAGCTTCGCGAGGCCGGCGTCGGTGATCGCAGTGTCGTTGAGCGTGAGCTCGCGGAGCTGGTGCAGGCCGGCGAGCAGGTCGAGCGTCCCGTCGTCGACGTCGGCGTTGCCCATCTCCAGGATCGCGACGTCGGGCTTCGTGGCGACGATGGAATAGTCGCCGCGATCCCAGCCGGTGAGGTTGAGGGCCCGTCCCTCCGCCAGCACCCGCTCCCGCGGGCCGAGTCCGACGACGGCCACATACACCCGCTGGGCCGCCAGCGGCGCGGCGCCCAGCACCAGTCCGACGCCTGCCAGCGCGAGGGGCGCGAGCAGCCTGCGGACCGACCGCCGCCGCAGGACGACGCCCGTCCCGCGAAGCGTTGCCCAGCACAGCCCCGCCAGGAACGCCGCCAGGCCGGCAAAGACGAAGAAGGCGCCGATCTGCTCGCTCATACGGTCGCGTCCGTGCGGAATCCCGGAATCATACGGCATGCCGCCTCGCAGGGGCAGTGCCGCCGGCGGTCGGGGCGTCACGCCGTCGCGAGCACCGCCTCGGCGCAGCGGCGGCCGCTGGCGAGCGCGCCGTTGATCGAAGCCGAAGAGCAGTGGTCGCCGCAGAGAAAGAGGCCCGTCGCCAGCGTCCCGGCGGCCGCGCGCAGCCGCCGGGCGGCGGGCGACTCGTCCGGCAGCGCATGGTCGACCCGCACCACGGCCAGCCGCTCCCAGCGCAGGGCCGACTCTCCGAACCAGCCGGCCGCCTGCCTGCGCACCGCGTCCGCCAGCGATTCGTCGTCCGGCGGTGCGTCCGCGCGGACCGACGCGCAGACCAGCGACCGTCCGGGCGGCGCGTAGCCGGCGACCACGTCCGAAGGCACGGTGAGGTTGTCGATCGGCCCGCCGTCGGCATTGACGACGAGCGTCGGGCTCGCCAGCGGCGACCGGTCGGCCGCGAACGCGACGAGCCTCGTGCCCTTCCAGCGACGTGCTGCGAGCTCCCCGCGATGCTCGGGCGGCAGCAGCCGGGCCGCCGTCGTCCCTTCCGTCGCGACGATCACAGCGGCCGCGGTGAGCGTCTGCCCCCCGGCCAGCACCGCGAGGCCCGGCTCGACCCGTTCCACCCGCGCATGCAACCGTATCGCTCCTGCGGGCAACGCCGCCGCGAGCTGCCGGGGGATCGCGTCCATGCCGCCGTGCGGCAGGCATGCGCTGCCGCGGGCGAACATCGCGAAGTCGAATCGGAACACGTCGGCCGACGTGTCCAGCTCCCGCTCGAGGAACACGCCGCCGAAGAACGGCACGAAGAAGCGGCGGATGAACCCGGCCGAGAATCCGCGGGCCACGAGCTCCTCGCGGGTGCTTGGATCGTTGCCCACCTGGGCCGTGTCGGGATCGAGCCGGCCGCCGGCCAACGCCCGCAGCACGTCGCTTCGCAGCCGCGCCGTCCGCAGGCCGTCGCCGATGCCGATGGTCCCGTCGAGCACCGCGCCGACCGCTGCGACCGGCCGCCGCCAGGGATCCGCCACGCGCCGCAGCCGTCCGCCCTGCGCGACGAGCGCGCCGGGCTCGAACCGTCCCAGCCCCAGCGCCGCCAGATCGAGCTGCCGCCGCCCCTCGGGATAGGCGTCGTTGTAGACCTGGAAGCCGCGGTCGATGCGAAACCCGTCGACGACGTCGGTGGCCACGCGGCCCCCCACGCGGTCCGAGGCCTCCAGCACGATCACCCGCCGCCCGGCCCGCACCAGCTCGCGGCCGCAGGCCAGCCCCGCCAGCCCGGCGCCCACGACGATGCAGTCCGCTGCGGGACCGTGTGCCTGTACGCTCATGCGTGCGCCGAGGGTGACGTCGGCCCGGCCGGATCGTGGCGGATCACAGCGGCCGCACGACCGACTGGCTCCGCCAGTAGTCGAACAGCGTCTCGATCGAGTTCACGCCGCCGCCGGTGCCGCTCTTGTTGACGCCGCCGTACGGCACGCCGCGCGGGAAGACGTTGTGGGCGTTGATCCAGCTGTTGCCGGCGACCATCGACTCCGCCACGCGGGCCGCCCGGCCGAGGTCGGTCGTCCAGACGCTGTTGGCGAGGCCGTAGTCGGTGTCGTTGGCCATCGCGACCGCCTCGTCCTCGCTCGAGAACTTCGCGAGATAGGCCACCGGTCCGAAGATCTCCTCGCGGGCGGCGACGTTGTCGAGAGAGCCCGCCAGCAGCGCCGGCTTCACGTAGAACCCGGCATGGCCCGGCACCTCGGCGGGACCGCCCGCGACCAGGGCCTGCGCGCCCTGCTTCGTCCCCTTCTCGAGGTACGAAAGCACCCGCTGCCGCTGCTTCGCGTTGACCACCGGCCCCATCTGCGAGCCGCCGGCCAGCTGGTAGCCGATCTTCACACCCTGCAGCCGCGACCGGCACTCGTCGACGAACCGGTCGTAGATCGAGGAGTGCACGAGCCAGCGGGTGGCGTCGCAGCAGACCTGCCCGGTGTGGAACGTGATCGCCCCGACGAGCTTCTCCGCGGTGGCGCCGACGTCGACGTCGTCGAAGACCACCGCCGCCCCCTTGCCGCCGAGCTCAAGCTTCACCGGCACGAGGTTGCGGCCGCAGGCCTCGGCCACGAGCCGGCCCACCTCGGGCGAGCCGGTGAAGCTCATCCGCTTGATGCCGGGATGCGCGGAGAGCGCCCCACCGGCCACCGCACCGGTGCCCGGGACGACGTTGATGACGCCGTCCGGGATGCCCACCTCGCGGGCCAGTCGGGCCAGGTAGATCGCGGAGAGCGGCGTGTCCTCCGCCGGTTTGATGACCACCGTGTTGCCCGCGGCCAGCGCCGGCGACACGCCCCAGCCGATGAGCAGGAAGGGGAAGTTCCACGGGAAGATGAAGCCGCACGGCCCCCACGGATGCCGCACCGTCCACGCCTCGTGGCCGGCGACGGCGAGCACGTTCCGCCGCTGCACGTGCTGGGCCATGTCGGTGAAGTAGCGGAGCGTGTCGACGAGGTTCTGCACGTCACCGTGGGCGTGGGCCAGGATCTTGCCGGCGTCGAGCGCCTCGATCTGGCCGATCACCGCCTTGTGCTTCTCGACGGCGTCGGCGAGGCGGTGGAGGTGCGCGCCCCGCTCGTTGGGCGGCATGGTGGCCCAGCCCGACTTGCGGAAGGCGACCGCGGCGGCCGCGACAGCCTTGTCGACGTCGGCCGGCGAGAGACAGTGGAACTCGGCGATCGGCTCGCCCGAGCCGGGATCGAGCGTGGCCATCGTCTCGCCGGTCGATCCGGCGACGTCCTTGCCACCGACCACGCCCTTGAGCGGCGCCGTGGCGAGGAACTTTTCCACTTCGGGCAGGAGGGCGACGGAGGTGGCGGTGGCCATGGGGAACTCCAGGGAGAGGAGAGACGTGGGAGGTGGATCGGGCGAACCACGGGCGCGGTATCTTGCAGCCGCGCGGCCCGGCCGTGCAAGTGCCGCCCGCGCCGGCACAGCGTCACCGCGTCGGCGGACGATGCCGGGGCGTCGACCGTTCCAGCCGCGGGGACGCGACGCCCCGGCCTGCCGGCCCTGGCGAAGCCCGCGCGACCCGCGATTCTTTTCCCCGCCCGGAGGCACCCGCGAGGCCGCCGTGCCTCCCGAACACTCGCGCGCGGCCGTCGGGATTCAACGGCTCCGACCGCCCGAGCCGTCGGACTCTCCCGTCAGCCGGGTGCCGGCGCCGCTGGCGACGAAGAGGGCGAGGAGCCAGAGAAAATAGCCGCCGATGAGGCCCGTCTGCAGCCAGTAGGCAAACGTCGACCGGCCGGCGAGGACCGCGGCGAGTGCGGCGGAGAGATTCACCGCGGCCAGCCCCGCGACCGTCGCGCCGAGCGCGATCAAGGCCGCGGGCACGGCGACCGGATGCCGGGCGGCGGTGGCGAACAGACAGACGTAGGCCACGACGGCGAAGGAGATGATCTTGTCCTGGTAGGCGTGGAAAGGCACGTCGTAGTAGACGAAGAGCAGCGGAACCTTGAGCCCGAAGAAGTGGGCCACCGCCATGCAGCAGAAGTAGGCCACGCCCATCCAGAGCGACCACTGCAACACAGTGCCTGCCCACTTCCATCGGCTGATCGCTCCGTCTCCCGACTGCATCCGATCCCCTTCCTGCACAGTTTTGCTCCCGGCTAGATTCACCGTCGATTGTAGATCCACTCGGGCAGCAGCCGCAGCACCCAGGCCACGATCCGCCACCGCCTTGTCACATACGCGTGCAGCCGCCGCGCGTCGATCGCCGCGAGAATCGCCCCCGGCGCTGATCACGATCAGGTCGGCGCCCCCCCAGGCCGGCGATCAGTCCGGTGGCCGCTTCACGGGTTACCGCAACCTCTCGCAGATCGATCGCGGCGATGCCGACGGTATATCCCCGACTCGCAAGGGCCACCGCCAAGGCCGCGCCAATGCCGGACGACGCGCCGATCACGACTGCCGTCTCCGCCACGTCTTCGCCGACCGGGAGTTCGAACGGTTTGTGAGCACTCGACGGCAGCCGTCAGATCATCCGTGCCCAGCGTCGACTGCGCCAACCCACGGGCGTCACGCCGGCGTGCCCGGATCAGCCATCGCCGGTCGCGAGCCTGCGCTCGACCCACCGGCCGGCGGCCAGGCCGCTCGCCGCCGCCCCCTCAACCCGCGGGCCGCCGAAGGCGTCGCCGCAGCAGACGATCGGCGGCGACTCGAGCGCCGCCACCAGCGGCGCCTGGAGGATCGTCGTCGGCAGGGCGAACTTCCAGCGGTGCAGCGACCGCTCCACGATCGCCGTGGCCGGATCGCCGTCGATCCACGGCCCCACGAGTTCGACCAGCCGTGCCGCGACGTCGTCGGGCGGATCGTCGAAGTGCCGGCGGCTGAAGTCGCCCGACGCGTGCACGGTGAGCGTCGGCACGGCCGAGATCCCCTTCTGCATGTTGTCGGCGATCCACGACACCGGACCGCTCTCGCACTGGATCGCCCCCGGGGGCGGCACGAGGCTCGGCCGGTCGAGCACGACCATGAGTGCGAAACAGGGATCGTAGTCCACCGACTCGAGTCTCCGCCGCACGTCGGCGGCGACGCCGCCCTCGGCGCCGAGCAGCCCGCCGGCGGCGAAGAGGTCGAGCGACTGCGGCACGGGCGACGTCACGATCGCGGCCGCCGCCTCGAGCACCTCCGGCGACGCGGACGCCGCGGCGTCTTCGACCGCGATCCGCACGCGGCCCTCGGCCGCGCCGATCGAGGAGGCGCGGACGCCGGTGCGGATCTCACAGCGATCCGCGGGCAGGCCGGACGCCAGGAGCTTCGGGAGGTCGGTCATGCCGCGCCTGCCCCGCCACCGCTGGTGCCCGTCCGCGGCCGCCGCGACCTGCCCGCCGATCGAGCCCGAGCGGCCGAACCCCTCGCACCAGGTCGTCACCGCGCCGGCGGCCTCGGCCGCCGCGACGATGCCGCCGAACTCCGCGCCGCGGACGGTGAAGAACTGCGCGCCGTGGTCGCAGGTGCCGCCGCCGAGGCGGCGGGTCGCCATCCGGCCGCCGACGCCGCGGGATTTTTCGAGCAGCACGACCCGCCGGCCGACCCGCGCAAGCTCCGCCGCCGCGGCGAGCCCGGCGATGCCGGCCCCGACGATGGCAACGTCGATCCGCCCGGGAGCGATCGCCGGGCCGCCGGCACGGGCGTCAGCCATGGGCCGGCCCCGCGCCGCGGCCGTCGTGCCGGGCCCGCCAGGCCGCCAGCAGGATGCCCGCGAACGGCAGCCACCAGATGAGATCGTTCGTCAGGATGTTCCAGCCGAACGCCAGCGGAAACCTTCCCGAGAGGAGTGCGCCCGCGAACCCGATCGGACCAAAGACCTTGCCGAGCAATCCCACGAGCGTGATCGGCCAGTGCCGCAAGGGATCGGTGGCGGCGGCGAGGTAGCCGATCCCGTACACGCCGACGATCATCCCGATGCACTGCCAGAGTTCGGGGTAGTTGGGCGGCTCCATGCCCACGACGCGGAAACACCACACCGGGGCCAGCACCGCGAGGGATCCCCAGGCGAGGTTGTAGAAGCCGGCCGCCACGAGCGCCCACTTCATCCAGGGGCGGGCGGCGGACGCCGACGGGGTCTCGTGCACGGCCGCTCCTCCGAATGCCACCGGCGTGGTGGTCGACCAGTCAGGGAAACAGTAGCCGCATCGGGTCGGCCGTACAGGGCATCCGGCTCGAGGCCAACAGCTCCCCCGCCTCGCAGCCCCCCATCATCCCGGCCGTGGCGGCCAGCGCCCGCACCCGTGGGAACACGTGGGCCTTCTCCGCCGGAAACTGCGAGCGGTAGCAGGCGATCGCCTCGAGCTTGCACTCGAGCTGCCGGGAGATGTCGACGACGAGCGGCCAGTGACCGTGCGGCACGTCGGGCATGCCGGCCATCAGGAAGTAGGTGAGGAACGACGGCACCGTGTGGACGGGCAGGCCGTCGAACGTGTCGTCCCACTTCGTCAGCCGCGAGTAGAAGACGGCCGCCTCGGTGATGGCCACCGCCTGCGCGTGGTCGGGCGAGGCCAGCGGCGTCTTGTCGCCGAGGCCGAGCACCAGCCGGGGCCGCCAGCGGCGAAACACCTTCGCCAGGGCCACGCGGACCTCGAAGTCGTCGAAGAGCCGCCGGTTCGTGAAGCCGAGCTGCTCGCGATGCACCACCCCGAGCACCTTCGCGGCCGCCGCGGCCTCCGCGAGCCGCTCGGCCGGGCCGCTCGACCGGGGCGTGGGCTCGCCGTCGGTGAGGTCGACGATCCCCACGCGATGGCCCTGCGCGGCCAGGACGGCGAGCGTGCCGCCGCAGCCGATCTCGACGTCGTCGGGATGCGCGCCGACCGCGATCACGTCGAGCGGTGGCGGCAGGTCCTTCATGGGGAGAGCGCCGCGTCGCCGGTCAGGCCGCCGGTTTCGTCGCCGCGATCAGGAACGTGGGATTGAGCGACTCGAAGCGGATGCGGTCCATCTGCTCGATGCCGCGGGCGATGTTCACCATCCAGTAGGAGGCGTCGCCGGATCGGGCCCGCAGCATCGCGTGCACCGCGGCGAGGTTCTCGATGCTGTTGCAGGCGGTCACCAGCCGCCCGCCCGCCTTCAGCCGCTTCCACGCCTCCTCGACGAGCATGGAGACGTCGCGGCCGCTGCCGCCGACGTAGATCGCATCCGGATCCGGCAGGCTCGCCCAGGCATCGGGCGCCCGCCCCAGCACGGCGTGCAGGTTCGTGACGCCGAACCGCTGCGCGTTGGCGATGATCAGGTGGTGGTCGTCGGGGTCCATCTCGATGGCGTGCACCACGCCGCTCCGCGCGATCCGCGCTGCCTCGAGGCCCACGGAGCCGCTGCCGGCCCCCACGTCCCAGACCACGCTCTCCGGCCGCAGGCCGAGTTCGGCCAGCGCCAGCGACCGCACCTCCGAGGGCGTCAGCAGGCCGCGTTTCGGCCTCGACTGCAGGAAGCAGTCGTCGGGATTGCCGAAGAGCCGCGTTCCCACCTGGCCCGCCTTGTCGGCGGCGCGGGCCTTCCGCACGAGGATCATGACGTTGAGCCCGCCGAACGATTCCCGGGCGATCTCCGCCAGGCTGCCCTGCGTGACCCGCTCGTCGGGCGACCCGAGGTTCTCGCAGACGTAGGCCTGGAAGTAGTCGACGCCGTCGTCGAGGAGCGCCCGCGCCACCGCGGCCGGCGGCCACTGCTCGCTCGTGAACAGCCCGACCGTCTCGCTCGTGCGGATCTTGTCGATCACCCGCTCGATCGACTGGCCCGAAAGGTTCGCCAGGAAGGCCTCCTCCCACGACTCCTTCACGCGGGCGAACGCCAGCTGCATGCTGCTGACGTGCGGGACGACCTCGAAACGCTCCTTGCCCAGCTTTCCGCAGACGTACCGCGCCGTGCCGTAGAAGAGCGGATCACCCGAAGCCAGCACGACGACCCGCTTCGCGCCGGCGGCCTCGATCCGCTCCACGAGCTCCTCGAGGTTCGTCGCTGCGACCAGCCGGCCAGCGAGCGGCGCGGGCAAAAGCTGCCCGCACGATTCGGGGCCGAGCAGCAGCTCCGCCGCCTCGACGAGCCGGCGGGCCTGGGCGGTCATGCCCTCGACCCCATCGTCGCCGATGCCGACGATATGGACCTTCTCCGCAGCCACCGGGCCTCCTGTCCGAGGGTCGTTCGCCGCCCGCGACCGGTCAGGCCTGGAACGAACTGCCGCAGCCGCAGCTCTTCTTGGCGTTGGGATTGTTGAACGTGAAGCCGCGCTTCTCGATGCTGTCGTGGAAGTCCAGCGTCGTGCCGTCGAGGAAGAGGTCGCTCTTCTTGTCGACCACGACCGCCACGCCGTGCTGCTCGCTCTTCGAGTCGGCCTTGGGGTCCCAGGCGGTGTCGAAGCCGAGCGAATACTGGAATCCGCTGCAGCCGCCGCCGGCGACCCCCACGCGGAGCACCGTGGCGGGATCGAGCTTCTGCTCGGCGATGATCTTCTTGACTTCGCTGGCGGCTTTTTCCGTGAGCATGACCGACATGGCGGGAACTCCTCCTGCAGAAACGGGTGGCGAACGTCGACGGTCGGCCGGCCGCGGGGCACTCCTCCATTCCCGTCGAACACTCTCAGTTTAGCCCCCCGTGACGCGGAGGCAAAGCCGAATCCGCCGCGACTACCCCGTAGGCCGCAGCCGGGCGACGCCGGCGGCGATCCGGTCGGCGGCGGCATCGATCTCGGCGGCCGTCGTGAATCTCGACAGCCCGAATCGCAGGCTGGCCCGGGCCTGATCCTCGGCGAGCCCCAGGGCCAGCAGCACGTGGCTCGGCCGCGGGTGCTCCGACGAGCAGGCGCTGCCGGAACTCACCGCGAGCCCCGCTCCGGAGAGCGTCTCGAGGAGCGTCTGGCCGTCGACGCCGGGCACGCGCACGTTCAGGTTGTTGACCAGTCGTACGGAGGGCCGCCCGTCCCCGTCGAGCGGCGGGCCATTGAGCTCGATGCCGGGCACGGCCGTGGACAGCCGCAGCCAGAGTCGGTCGCGGAGATCCCGCATCCGAAGCGACTCCTCGGCCTGTCCGGCCGCCGCCAGCCGGGCGGCCTCCGCCATGCCGACGATGCCGGGCACGTCGAGCGTGCCGCTCCGCATGCCGCGCTCCTGGCCGCCGCCGTAGACGAGCGGCTCCACGCGGACCAGCCGGCCCCGCCGCCGCAGCCAGAGGGCCCCGGCGCCCTTCGGCCCGTGAAACTTGTGCGCCGAGAAGCTGGCCAGGTCGGCGCCGAGCGCGTGCGCGTCGACCGGCATCCGGCCGACCGCCTGCGCGCAGTCGACGTGCAGCAAGGCCCCGCGCGCGTGCACGGCGTCGGCGATCGCCGGAATGTCCTGGATGACGCCGATCTCGTTGTTCGCGAGCATCACCGAGACGAGAAACGTCTCGGGCCTGACCGCCGCCGCAAGGTCCTCGAGCCTGATCCGCCCCGGCACGCCGGCGGACGACTGCGGCTCGACGGCCAGCCGCGTCACCGCCACGCCGCGCCGCTCCAGGTGATCGACGGGATCGAGCACGGCGTCGTGTTCGGTCACGACGGTGACGACGTGGCCATGCCCCGCTCCGCCTTTCTGCAGGCCGCTCCAGCGGCGGGCCGACCCGAGGATCGCCAGATTGTTGGACTCGGTGGCGCCGCAGGTGAACACGATCTCGGCGGCCGTGCCGCCGATCGCGGCCGCGAACGTCTCGCGGGCGGCGTCCACGGCCGCCCGGGCCTCGCGGCCCATCGCGTGCGTCACGCTGCCGGCGTTGCCGTAGCGGTCGGTGAGCCACGGCAGCATCACCTCGAGCACCCGCGGGTCGAGCCGCGTGGTGGCGTGGTTGTCGAGGTAGACGGGCGCGGCGGCGATCGCCTCGGGCGCGGGCATGCAGCCCAAGATACTCGACGGCGTGCCCGTCGGCGCCGCGCCGCGACGGCGGATCGCCGCGCCGCCCTCCCGGTCCGGGGCCGCAGGCGCCGCGACTGCGATTCCGAACGGGTTTTTTCGCCGTGACCGGCCGCGCGGGCAGCGGTACACTCATCTGCGTTCCGCGTGCGTCCGTGCGGCGGGCTTCGACGGCACCAGACGGTGGGCAGCGATGATCAGGATTCGCGATCCTCGGCGGCCGGCGGTGGTTCTGACGCTGCTGCTGGCCGTGCTGCAGGCCGCGGCGGGCGCGGCGGACGACGCCGCCGACTCGAGCGATGCGGCCCGCGCGGCCTACGCCGCGGCCGCCGCGCTGCAAAATCGCGAGGCCTGGGATCTCGCCGCCGAGGAATGGGAAGCCCTCGTCAAGGCCCACCCGGACGACCCGCTCGCGGCCAAGGGCCGCTACTACCTCGGCATCTGCCTGCTGAAGGACGACCGACGGGACCGGGCGGCCGCGACGTTTCGCGAGGTGGTCGAGAGCAAGGCCGACGCTGAGACGATCGGCCTGGCCCGCTGGCAACTGGCCAGGCTCGCCTTCCAGGCCGCCGAGGCCGCGCCGTCGGCCGAGTCATTCGCGGCCGCCGCCCGCAACCTTTCCGAGTTCCTCGAAAAAAGCCCGGGACAGCCACAGGCGGCCGACGCGCTCTTTTTTCTCGGAGAATCTCTCTGGCAGTCCGGCCGGCGCGAGGAGGCGATCGCGGCGTGGACGAGGTTCGCCAGCGAGCACGGCAAGGCGCCGCAGCTGCCCCAGGCCCTCTACGCGCTCGGCGTGGGGCAGGCCGAGATCGGCAGGCGGGACGAGGCCGCGGCCACGCTCGCCCGTTTCGCGGCCGCCTTCCCCGCCCACGCGTTGGCCGCCGACGTCGCGCTGTGGAGGGCCGACCTGGCCGCGACGGGCACGAGCCCCGCCGACGTCGAGCAGCTGCTGGCCCCGGTGATCGACGGCAAAGGGCCGCGCGCGGCCGACGCGCTGGAGCGGCTGGCGACGTCGCGGTGGAATCGGAAGGATTGGCCCGGCGCGGCCCAGGCGTTCAGTCGTTTCGCCGAACAATTTCCCGATTCGCCCCGCGCCCCGCGGGCCGCCCTGTCTGCGGGACTCGCCTTCGCGGAGGCGCAGAACCAGGACCAGGCCCGCGTCTGGCTGGGCAAGGTCGCCGACCAGGACGCTCCGGAAGCCGCCGAGGCCGCGCACCGGCTCGCGGTGCTCGAGATGGACGCCCGGCAATACGCCCGCGCCGCAGCGGTTGCGGAGCGCGGCCTGGCGAAGCTCGCGGGCGACGGCCGCAAGCCCGTCGGCGACGCCCGTCGGCTGGCGGCCAGGCTCGCGCTCGACCGCGCCGAAGCGCTCTGGGAGATTCCTGGAGGCGACGGGAAGGCCGCGGCGGCCGCCGCCTACGCCGGGATCGCGGCCGACTATCCCGAAGAGCCGGCCGCGAAGACCGCCGGCTCGATGCTGGCGCTCGCGCTTTTCGAAGCCGGCAAACCGGCGGATGCGCTCGCCGCCGCGGATCGCTTCCTCGAGGCACACGCCGGCGGCGACGCGGCGGATCCCGCCATCACCCAGGTGCAGGCCATCCGCGCCGAGGCGCTGCTCGCCACGGGCGATCCGGTCTCGGCGGCGGCGGCCTACGGCACGCTGGTGGCGGCGGCCACTCCGGCGGTCGATCCGGCGCGAGCGGCCCGCTGGCGGCTCCGCCAGGCGGTGGCGCTGGTCGCGGCCAGGCAGTGGCAGTCGGCGCACGACGCGCTGGCGACGGCGGCAGGCACGTTCTCCGGTGAGGCGGCCGCCGAAGCCGGCCTCCTCGACGCCACTGCGCTGGTCGAACTACAGAAGGCCGCCGACGCTGCGCAGGTGTTGCAGCGGATCGATCGCGAGCATCGCACCTGGCCGCGTCGCGAGGAGGCGCTGCTGCTGCTGGTGCGTGCGCAGCGCGAGGCCGGCGACAAGGCCGGGGCGGTCGCCTCTGCAGAGCGGCTCGTGGCCGAGTTTCCCGCCGGAAAAAATGCCGACCTCGCCTGGTATCGGCTCGGGCAGGCGCGGCAGGATGCGGGCCGCCATGACGAGGCGATCCAGGCCTTCGGCACGGCTCTCGATCGCGACCCGCGCGGCCCGCGCGCGGCCTGGTGCTTGTTCGCCAGCGGCTGGTGCCACGAGGCGAAGGGGCGTCTCGACGCGGCCGTCAAGGCGTGGACCGACCTGCTCGACGCGCATCCCGATTCCGGCGTGGCGGTGCCCGCCCTGCTCGCGCGGGCCGACGCGCGTCGGCGGCAGGCCGACTTTCAGGGTGCGCTGGCCGACGCCCGGGCCGTGGTCGGCCGCCGGGCGGCCGGTCAGCCGGTCGACGCCGATACCGTTTCCGAAGCGATGCTGCTCGAGGGACTCTGCCTCTCGGGACTGAAGCAATACGTCGACGCCGCCGCCGCGTTCCAGAAACTGCTCGACACCCGGCCCGCCGGCCCCTTCGCCGAACGGGCGCTGTTCGAGACCGGCGCGACCCTGTCGCTCGCCGGCCGCAGCGAGGAAGCGACGCGGACGCTCCGGTCGTTCGTGGAGCGGTTTCCCGAGTCCTCCCATGCCGGCGACGCCTGGTTCGAACTGGGCGAACAGGACTGGAACGCGGGCCGCATCGACGAGGCCGCCAAGGCGTACCGCGCCGCCATCGATCGGACGGGCACGGGCGGCGACGCCGCCACCCTGCTGGAGCAGGCCCGTCACAAGCTCGCCTGGACGTGGTTCGCGAAGGGCGACCACGCCGCCGCGGCGGAGGCGTTCGCGCAGCAGCTGCAGAAGCATCCCGACGGCGCGCTCGCGGCGGACGCGCGGGCGATGCGGGGCGAGTCGCTCTTCAAGGCGGGCAATGTCGCCGACGCGGCCGCGGCCCTTCAGGCCGCGCTGGCCGATCCCGAACGGCTTCCCTCCCCCGCTCTGCGCGGCCTGGCCTACGTGCGCTGGGCGGAGGCGCTCGCGGAGCGGGAGCAGTGGGCCGAGAGCCTCGCGGTCGCCGACCGCCTCGTCGCCGCGGAGCCAGATTCGCCGCAGGCCCCGCAGGCCCGTTACGCGGGGGCCTGGGCGCGACAGAACCTCGGCCGCCTCGACGAGGCGCTGGCCGGCTACCGCGCCGTCGCCGACGCGGGCCGCTCGGAGATCGCGGCGCGGGCCCGGCTCATGGAGGGCGAGGTACTCTTCGAGCAGGAGCGGCACAAGGAGGCGATCAAGGCGTTTTTCAAGGTGGCGTACGGCTTCGGGGAGCAGCAGGCCCCGGCCGCATTCCATCCCTGGCAGGCGCAGGCGACCTTCGAGGCGGCCCGCTGTTTCGAGGTGCTGGAGCAGCCGACCAAGGCACGGGGCCTCTACGCCGAACTCGTCGCACGGTATCCCGATTCAGCCCAGGCTCCGGCGGCGAAGAAGCGGCTGGCGGCGCTGGGCGGATCGGGCACATGACCCAGGCCGGCGGCACCGGTCGACCGATGATCCCTCGCGGGAAAGCAGCATGAAAAACCTGGCCTCAGTGCAGACGCTCTGGGAACTCTTTCTCGCCGGCGGCGTTCTGATGTGGCCGATCGTGGCGATGTCGCTGGTGGTGCTCACGTTCGGCATCGAGCGGCTCATCGCCCTGCGACGCGGCCGGTTCGTGCCGCGGCGGCTCGCCGCGGGACTCCTGCAACCGGCCGCGACGCCGTTCGACCCCCGCAAGGCCTACCGTCTCTGCCAGGAGCATCCGTCCGTCGCCGCCACCGTGGTCAGCGCGATGCTCGAGCGGCTCGGCCGGCCGTTGCCCGAGATCGAGCATGCGGCCGACGTCACGAAGGATCGCGAGGCTTCCACTCTCTATGCCAATGTCCGGCCGATCAGCCTGGCCGTCACCGTCACGCCGCTGCTGGGCCTGCTCGGCACGGTCCAGGGCATGATCCTCGCCTTCTACACCACGGCGAACCTCGAGGCGGGCGCCAACCGCGCGGCCGAATTGGCGCAGGGAATCTACGTCGCGCTCATCACCACGTTCGCCGGCCTGTGCGTGGCGATCCCCGCGGCGATCATCGCCCACTTCCTCGAGGGGCGCATCCTGGCGGGCTTCCGCCGCGTCGACGCCATCGTGGCCGGCATCCTGCCGCAGATGGAACGGTACGAGAACAAGGGGCGGGTGACGCCGGCGCAGCTGGCGACCGTCCCGCCGACGGCGACGAAGCCATGAGCGTGCGCATCGACAAGGGACGGCTCGGCGGTGGGCTCGAATTGACGCCCATGATCGACGTCGTCTTCCTGCTGATGATCTTCTTCCTCGTCGCGAGCAAGCTCGACGAGGCGGACAGATTCATCGACGTGCTGCTGCCCAAGGCGAGCGCCGCGAAGCCGCTCACGTCCCGTCCCCGGGAATTCCTGGTGAACATCGACCGCGCGGGGAATTTCTTCGTGGGGGCGCGGCCCGTGCCGCTCGCCGACCTGAGGAAGCTGCTCGAGCAGGCGGCGGCCGACAATCCGCAGCGGCAGACGGTGATCGTGCGGGCGGACGAAAACGTGGCCCACAAGTACGTGGTCGCCGCCATGAACGCCTGCGTGGAGGCGGGGATCGAGGACTACCAGGTGCAGGCGGCGGAGGAGGCGCAGCAGGAGCCGCGCGCGTCACCATGACAATCTCCCGCCACCGCCGTTCCGGCCCGACGGAGCCGGCCGCGTACGCGCGGCGGCTGGCGCTCGCCGCGATCCTCAGCTGCCTCGTCCACCTGCTGCTCTGGAACGGCCTCAACACCACCAGGCTGAGCCTCCTGGGCGGCACGCCGCAGGATGCCACGGCCCGGGAGCCGATCCTGAAGCCGAAGCTGGCGGCAGATTTCCCGCTGCTGGTCCCGAAGTCTCCGGTCTCCGCCCAGGCGGCGCACGAGCGGCCGCTGGACATGCAGGTCGTTCCCCGGGAGCGGCAGGAACCGCCCCGGCCCGTGCCCGACCGCACACCCCCGGTGCCGCAGCCGAGCCCCGCGCCGGAAGAGCCCGCGCCAGTCGTCGTCGTGCCCCCGGCCGTCGAACGGTCCGCATCACCGCGCGACGCGGCGGCGCAGCCCCGGCCCACGGACGTGGCCGGGACGCTCGAGCGACAGCGGTTGGAGGCGATCGCCGCACCGTCTGGCACCGCGGCGCAGGCGGCCGTCGCACCCGGAGTGGCCCCCCCTGCCGCCGCTCCGCGACCGACGCCGCTTCCACCACGGTCGACGACGCCGGACGCGACCGCCATGGCCGGCCGAAGCCTGGGCGAGACGGTCACGGCTCCGGCCCTGCCCGCGCCGCCACCGCTGCCCGCGCGACCGACCATCGCGCGCCGCGACGAGCCGTCGGCGCCGCAGCCGCAGCCGGCCGCAGCCTCACCCCGCCGCGGGCTGGCCGCAATCGCGGTCCCCGGTCCAGCCGATGCCCGCGCCCGGGCGGCCGTGCCGCGCGGAGCGAGCGCCGGTGACGACGCGGCGCCGGCCGCCACCGTGGTCCGACCGCAGCCGGCTCCGACGCCCCTCTCCCGAGTCCGTCCGCTGGTCGAACGCGGCACCGCGGCGGCGGGCGGCGGCCGGACGACGGCCGACACCGCCGAACAGGACCCTGCCGCGGGCGGGAACGCGACGCCGGACGTGACGGGCCTCATGGCCGCGCGGGCCGATAAAGCGGCCGCGGCCGCGGAAGAACGATCCGCCGCGGGCGACGCCGTGTCGCCGCAGCCGCTGGTTCGTTCCTCCCCCGCCGGAGCCGGCGACTCGGCCGCGATGGCCGCCGCGGGAAGCACGACGACGGCGGTCGCCGTGCCCGCACCGGCCGTCGCGACCGCAGGAAAGACCGCGGTCGGCGCGGACGACGGCGGGCCGATGCCCGCCGCGATGGCGGGCATCGGCGGCCGCAGGCCTGCAGCGGCCCGCAGCCCGAACGCCGCGGCTGCGGGCGGGGCCAACGTCGAGGCCGACGACGGGGAACTCTCGAGCGTGGCCGAGGCGGACGGTGCGAGCGGTACCGACTTCCTCGCCGGCCTGCGCGCCGGCAGGGACCGGGGCGAAAGCGCCGCTGTCGCGCTCGAGGTGCGACCGCTCGGCCGCTCGGCGGCCGTCGCGCTCCCGATCGAAGGCCGCGTCCGCGAGATCGCGATTCCCTTCGCCCGCCGATCCCGCGCCAACCGCGACGCCCGCTCCCGCAACCAGCCCGAGGGCGACCTCGTCATCCGTGAGAAGACCCGGGCGGCTGCCGACGCCATGGTGGATCGCGGACTCGACTTCCTCGCGCGGGCGCAGCAGGCGGACGGCCGCTGGCGGCTGGGAGCCTTCCCGGGCGCGACCGCCGCCGACGAGCCCAAACTCTCCTGCGACACCGCAGCCACCGGCCTGGCGATCCTGAGCTTCCTGGGCGCGGGCCACGACCACTTCGGCGGCAGGCACCGCGACACGGTCCGCCGC
>Ga0315906_10005243_pt1 | contig 16380 bp, 16 predicted proteins | sample LakEriMetagenome_4_FD_203526 | JGI IMG/M metagenome (GOLD analysis project Ga0315906, IMG submission 203526) | Freshwater fungal communities from buoy surface, Lake Erie, Ohio, United States - Buoy 2 MA122 | ecosystem: Environmental > Aquatic > Freshwater > Lake > Lake biofilm | place: USA...
GAGCGGCTCCTGGCCGTCGCCTTGTCGCTCCTCGCCTGGGGTGGCTACGGGCCCGTGCTGCACCGCGGGCAGGCCGCCATGGGGGGCAGCCGCCTGCGGCCGCTCTTGTGCATCGGCGTGGCCTACTTCCTGATCGCCGTGCTCGTGCCGCTGGCGCTGCTCGTGCCGATGGGCAAGGCGGGCGGCTGGCACTTCACGAGCACGGCCTGGAGCACCGCGGCCGGCTGCCTGGGGGCCGTCGGGGCGCTGGGCACGATCCTCGCCTTCACGCTCGGCGGCAAGCCCTTCACCGTGATGCCGGTGGTGTTCGGCTGCGCCCCGGTGATCAACACGCTGGTCACGATCGCCCTGGCCCACACGCCGGCCGGGGCGGTCAATCCCTTCTTCCTCGCCGGCATGCTCGTGGTGGGCGTGGGCGCCGCCACGGTGCTCGCCTTCGGGCCGCGGGGCCACGCGCCGGCCAAGCCGGCCTGACCCGCGGCGGCCGCGGCTCACTCCGCCAGCGACACGCGGATCACCTCGGCGTCGTTGCGGACCACGATCGACTTGTCGGCGTAGGCCGGCGGGCACCAGACCACCGGCCGGCCGAAGGCCACGTTCGTGGGCTCGATGAGGTGGGCCCTATGAATGAACTCGTAGCCCGTGGGCTTGAGCCGCGCGATCACCAGGTCGCCCGTCTCCGTGAACAGGAAATAGCGGTCGTCGTGCCGGGTGATGAAGGCGGTGGCCGAGCCCTGCGGCCGCCCGTCCGCCGCCACCAGCGGGCCGCCGCCCCGCCAGGCGAAGTCGCCCTCCGGCACCCGCATGGCCCGCATCTCGCCGCTCTCGTGGAAGCCGTAGACGAGGCCGTCGGCCACGAACGGCTGCACGTTCACCGCCGAGATGCCCTGCTTGGGCCTGTTCCGCCACACCACCTCCACGCCCGGCGCGTCGCCGCGGAGCTTCAGCAGCAGGTTCTTCCCCTGGTAGCCGCCGATGTAGAGATGCTCGCCGACGCGGACCGGCGTCATGATGATCGAGCCGTTGTCGGCATCGTAGGGCGTCTCCCAGAGCAGCTTGCCGGTCTCGGGCACCACCGCGTAGACGCCGTCGGGCTTGGCGAGCAGCAGCTGCCGCACGCCCGCCGCCTCGATGATCGACGGCGGCACGTAGCCCTGCTCGGCCGCCTTGCCCGCCCGCCACACCTCGCGGCCGGTCGCGAGGTCGAAGGCGGCGGCGTGGGCCACGTCGGTGCCGACCACGCACACCAGCCGGTCGCCGTCCACCAGCGGATGGCTCGCCCAGCCCCAGAGGGCCGCCTTCGTGGCGTAGTCCTTCTTCAGGTCGCGGGACCAGACGACCTCCCCTGTGGCCACCTTCAGGCAGAACAGATCGCCCTCGGCACCGAGCGTGTAGACGCGGTCGCCGTGGACGGTCGGCGTGCACCGCGGGCCGGCCGGATAGGCGATCGTGTAGGTGACCGGATACTCGTGCTTCCAGAGGACGCGGCCGGTCGCCTCGTCGAGGCACAGCACCCGCTCCCGCCCGGTGGACGGCTTCCGTTCGAAGTTCGCCACCTTGACGTCGGCATCGGTGACGTAGTCGGTGACGAACACGCGGCCGCCGGCCACCGCCGCCCCGGCGTAACCGCCGGCCACCGGCGTCCGCCACAGCACCCGCGGGCCGCCGGCCGGAAACGACCGCAGCACGCCCTCCTCGCGCCACACGTTGTCGCGGCCCGGCCCCATCCATTGCGGCCAGTCGTCGGCGCGGGCGGCCCCGGGCAGGCAGCAGGCCGCGGCGAGCAGGAGGACGGTGGTCGCTCGGTGGATCGGTCGCATGGCGAGGTCTCCGCGGGACGTGGGCCGGGCTGAGACGGGGCAGCCTACCCGGCCGCCACTGCGGGCGCCACCGCCCGGCGGTCACGTGCCGCGGGTGTGGCCGAACCAGGCGATGTGGTGCCGCGGGGCGAACTGGAAGCCGTGCCGCCGGGCCTCCGGCTCCAGCCAGGCCGCCGCGGCCGCCAGCCGGGCCGGATCGCGGCCTTCCGGCATGAGGAACACGGCCTCGGGATCGACGGCCGCCCCGGCCCGGGCCAGGTCGTCGAGCCAGCCGCACGCCTCGTCGAGGTCCGCCGGCCCGCCGATCACGAACTTCAGCTGGTGCGGCGCCCGCATCAGGGCGACGAGCACGTCGTCGCGGCGCCGCGCCGCCTCGTGGCGGGCGGCCCACGCCCCGGCGGTGGCCGCCGGCGGCGTGGACGAGGCGAGCTTGGGGCTGATCGAGAGGAAGTCGGCGATCGCGGCCGGGTCGGCGGCGGGGAGCAGGCTGCCCGCGGTCTCGATGGTGACGTGCCATCCGGCGGCGCGGAGCCGCCGGCAGAGGTCGGGCACGTCAGGCAGCAGCAGCGGCTCGCCGCCGGTGATCACGGCGTGCCGCGGACCGAGCGCGGTCACGGCGGCGAGGACCTCGTCCACGCTCCGCTCCGCCCCCTCCGGCTCCCATGAGGTGAACGGCGTGTCGCACCAGACGCACCGCAGGTTGCAGCCGCTGGTGCGGACGAAGCCGCTCGGCGTGCCGGCGTAGCGGCCCTCGCCCTGCAGCGACGCGTAGATCTCGGAAATGCGCATCGCCCGGCTCCGCGGCTTCAGACCCAGCGGGCCGGATCGACCCGCGGGTCGGCGGCGCCGGCCGCCGCGAAGCCCGCGGCCCGCAGCAGGCAGGAGTCGCAGCCGCCGCACGGCCGGCCGCCCGGGCCGGGATCGTAGCAGCTCGTCGTCAGGCCGTAGTCGAGGCCGAGCCCGAGGCCGAGGCGGATGATGGCCTCCTTCGGGAGGTGCACCAGCGGCGCGAGCAACTCGCAGGGCCGCCCCTCGACGCCGGCCTTCGTGGCGAGCGTCGCCAGGTGGGCGAAGGCGGCGAGATACTCCGGCCGGCAGTCCGGGTAGCCGCTGTAGTCCACGGCGTTGATCCCCAGCACGATGGCGTCGGCGCCGCGGGCCTCGGCCATGGCGAGGGCCAGCGCGAGGAAGACGGTGTTGCGGGCGGGGACGTAGGTCGCGGGGATGCCGTGGGCGATCTCCACCGCGGAGCGGCCGTGCGGCACCGGCACCGCGGCGTCGGTCAGGGCGCTGCCGCCGAAGGCGGCCAGGTCGATCGGCAGGACGACGTGGTCGGCGATCGCGAGGGCCCGGGCGACGGCGCGGGCGGCCTCCAGCTCGACCCGGTGCCGCTGGCCGTAGTCGATGGAGAGGGCGGCGAGCCGGAAGCCCTCGCGGGCCGCCCAGGCCGCCGCCGTGGCGGAGTCGAGGCCCCCGGAGAGCAGGACCACCGCGGAGCGGCCGGAAGCGGCGGAGGGTTTCGCGACGGCGGCCTTCATGGCAGACTCCGGGGCATCATGAGCACCACCATGCCGCCCTCGCGGGACCAGTTGGAGACGTTCGCGAACCAGTTTCCGGGCCGCGACTACACGATCGAGCACGTCTGCCCGGAGTTCACGAGCGTCTGCCCGAAGACCGGCCAGCCCGACTTCGGCACGCTCACGTTCCGCTACGTCCCGGACGCGTTGTGCGTGGAGCTCAAGAGCCTCAAATTGTACCTGCAGGCCTTCCGCAACGCAGGCATCTTCTACGAGAACGTCACCAACCGCATCCTCGACGACCTCGTGGCCGTGCTCCATCCGCGACGGATGACGCTCCTGGCCGAGTTCACGCCCCGCGGCGGCATCCGCTCGCGGATCGTCGTGTCGCATCCGGCCGCCGACCACCTGGGCGGGTTCTGAACGCCGGCCCGGCGGCCGGCCGTCGCCCTGGCTACAATCCCCCGCTCCGAACTCCTTCGCCGCCTCCCCAGGGAACGAAACCGATGCCGCAGCCGCACGTCCTCCTCTCCGCCCTCGCCGACGAGTCCGCCTTCCATCTCACCGCCGTGGAGCAGTTCTCGGCGTTGGCCGCGATCGGCCTGGAGTACTACTCGCTGCGGTTCATCGACGTGGGCAAGGGCGTGAAGAACGTGATGAAGCTCACGCTGCCGGAGATCCAGAAGATCCGGCATCTGGAGGACGAATACGGCCTCAACGTGGCCTCGATCGCCGCGCCGATCGGCAAGGTGAAGCTGCTCGACAAGGCCGACGGCACGAAGAACGCCTACGTGCCGTTCAAGCAGTATCTCGCCAAGGACGTGGCCAAGGCCTGCGAGCTGGCCCACGCCTTCGAGACGAAGCTGATCCGCGGGTTCTCCTTCTATCCCCCGAAGGATGACCGGCCGGAGGACCACCTGGAGCAGACGGTGGACCAGCTCGGCAAGATCGCCGAGGCCTGCCACCGCTCCGACCTGACCTTCGGCCTGGAGGTGGAGGCCAACCTCGTGGGCCGCTCGGGGCAGTTGCTCGCCGAGATCCACCGTCGGGTGAACCACCCGGCGCTGGTGCTGGTGTTCGACGCCGCCAACCTCGTCTGCCAGGGCTACTCGACGGCCCAGGTGTGGAAGGAGTGGGAGGCGATGAAGCCGGGGCTCGGCTGGGTGCACATCAAGGATTACCAACGGATCAAGAACGTGCGGCGCGGCGGTCACGTCGAGGAGGACAAGCTGGCCAACTTCGTGCCCGCCGACCGCGGCGCGAGCGGCCACGAGCGGATCCTGGCCGACCTGCGGGGCATGCTGCCGGCGCTCACCAAGCGGCTGGAGCGGCGCGGGATCCCCGGCGTGTTTCTCGACCTCGAGCCGCACGTCCGCGGCGGCGGCCAGTTCGGCGGGACGAGCGGCCCCGACGGCATGGGCATCGCGCTCCGCGGCCTGTGCCGGGTGCTCGACAAGGCGAAGGTGGCCTACCACCTCCGCGACTTCGACGACCTGCTCGCCGCCCGGGGGCTGTAGGGGCGGTCCCTGGCCGTCCACGCGCCGCCTTGACGGCGCAAACCCGGCCAACGTGTCGGCGCGTTCCGATCGGGAGCGTGCGGATCACGCCCGCCAGAGCCGGAGCCGGCAGTGCCGAGCCGCATGGGTGAAGTCCTGGTCGGTGGTCAGGAACGTCAGTTGATGGCGGATGCAGAGTTGGGCGAGCAGGGCGTCGATGGTGCCGATTTGCACGCCGGCCCGGCGGCACGTCGTGCGGAGCGCCGCGGCATCGACGTGGTCCTGTCGATCCGGCTGAATCAGCGGCAGCGACGAAAAGCGGTCGATGAGCTGCGCTCGGGCCTTGGGCCCGGAGAACCCCTGCAGCAATTCCTGGAGAACGAGCCCCGTCGTCACGACGGCCTGCGACCCGAGCAGAGCCTGCTCCAGATGCCGAACCTCCGGCTGCGGACCGACCACGTCGCGCCGCAGTGCCAGCGACCACACGCTCGTATCGACCAGCAGCATCATGCCCGACGCGAGCGTTCCGCCTTGTAGTCGAAGGCCGAGTCCCATTCGAGCTTGCCGAGCAACTCCGCCACGCGGCGCTGCTCCCGGCGGGCGATGAACTCGTGCAGGGCCTTGGTCACCGTGGCCTTCTTCGTGCGTTCACCGCTGACGCGAACCGCCCGCTCCAAGAGTTCCGGGTCGATGGCGAGATTCGTAGCCATGTGTAACTCCTTGTGCGACATTCTACACAGGATGCCTTCCGGAGCCAAGCGTCGGGCGATAGTCTGACGGGATCATGAGCGACGCCACCGAGCCGGGCAGCTACTTCGTCGCCAACTACCCGCCGTTCGCGCGGTGGCATGCGGACGCCGTGCCGGCGGTGCTCGCCGCCTTCGACGCGGCGCCGACCGCGGCCCCGCTCGGGCTCTACCTGCACGTGCCGTTCTGCCGAAAGCGGTGCAAGTTTTGCTACTTCCGCGTCTACACCGACGTGGCGGCCGCCGACGTGGAGCGGTATTCGCAGGCGCTGGCCCGCGAGGCGGCGCTGGTGGCGACGCGACCGGCGATCCGCGGCCGGCCGCTGAAGTACGTCTACTTCGGCGGCGGCACGCCGTCGTTCCTGTCCGTCAAGCAGCTCGAGCGGCTGGTGGCGGGGCTGCACGAGAGCTTCGGCTGGGACGCCGCCGAGGAGGTGACGTTCGAGTGCGAGCCCGGCACGCTCTCGGAGCCCAAGGTGCGGGCGCTCAAGGCGCTGGGCATGACGCGGATCTCGCTCGGCGTCGAGAACTTCGACGACCACATCCTCGAGGCCAACGGCCGGGCCCACCTTTCCGCCGAGATCCTCCGCGCCTGGGAGTGGATCCAGGCGGCCGGCTTCCCGAGCACGAACGTGGACCTGATCGCCGGGATGGTCGGCGAGACGTTCGCGTCCTGGCAGCGGACGGTGGACAAGACGCTGGCCCTCGGCGCCGACAGCGTGACGATCTACCAGCTGGAACTTCCCTTCAACACGGTGTTCGTCAAGGACGCCAGGGACGGGGGTGGCGACGTCCCCGTCGCCGACTGGCCCACGAAGCGGGCCTGGGTGGCCTGGGCGTTCGAGCGGTTCGAGGCCGCCGGCTACGTCGTCTCCAGCGGCTACACGCTCGCGCGGGATCCCCGGCGGGTGCGGTTCCACTATCGCGACATGCTCTGGGAGGGGAGCGACCTGGCGGCGCTCGGCGTGGCGAGCTTCGGCCACCTCTCCGGCCTGCACTACCAGAATGCCACCCACTGGGACGACTATCTCGCGGACGTCGAGGCGGGCCGGCTGCCGATCCGCCGCGGCCTCGCGGCCACGCCCCGCGACCTCTTGATCCGCGAGACCGTGCTCGGTCTGAAGAAGGGGCGGCTCGACGTGGAGCGGCTGCGGAGGAAGTTCGGCGTCGATCCGCTCGCCGAGTGGGCCGGTCAGTGGCGGGCGCTGGAGGCGGCCGGGCACCTCGCCGCCCGGGAGCCCGAGCCCGTGCTGTCCAGGAGCGGGCTGTTGCAGGTAGATTCCCTGCTGCCCGCCTTTTTCGAGCCTCCGACCGGCGGGGGTTAGCCAGCGGCGGGGCGAACGGTTCTCCCCTTGGCGTCGCATGTCTCCAGAAGGCCCGCGTGTGAAGACCTCCCCGGCTCTCGAACGCCCCGCGCCCGCACCGCGGCCCGTTCCAGCGGCTCTCGCCTGCCCGGCGACGCGGCAACTCCGCGACCGGCTGCGGGCCATGGCCAGCGACCTCGTCGCCGCCTGGCGGGCCGACGGCATGCCGGCGGCGGCGCGGTCGGCGGCCGGGCTGCGGAGCCAGGCGGAGTCGCTCGTCGCGCGGGCCGGCGGCGGGAGTGACCTGGTCGGCTGGACGATGGTCACGATCGTGTCGGAGTTTTGGCGGGAACGGGTCGCCGCCGCGGCTCCCGGCAGGCGGCTCGTGCTCCTGCCCGATTGCCCGCGGGCGACGGTCGCCAACGCCGACCCGACGGTTCCCGCGACGTGCGGCCCCGCCTGCGGCATCGCCACCATCTGGGCGGCGGCCCGCGACAGCGGCTGGGTCGTGCAGTCCACGTCGCAGGCCGTGGCCGCGATCGGCGCGTTGCTGACGGGACAGTACGACGGCATCCTCGGGGTGGCGAAACTCGAGGACCTGGAGAAGGCGTTCGCGATGCTGCCCGCCTTCTCGTTGCCGGTCGCGGCCGTGCCCTATCGGCCGGCCGCACGGCTCGACGCCGGCTGCTCCTGCACCGATGCCGCGGCGGCGGCGGCGATCGACGTGGACTGGGTGCTGGGGCTGCTGGGCGTGGCCGGCGGGACGACCGCGCCGATGGGCGACTACCTGCCGCTGTTGCGGGAGGCGGCGGAAATGTTCGCTCCCGACGCCCTCGCGACCCTCGGTCGCCGACTGCGTCTGGAAGACGCCCTGCCCGCCCCGGCGGAGGCCCGCGGCATGGCGCCGCTCGCCGCCACCGCCGCGATGGCATCCGACTTCCTTTCCCGCGGCGGCAAGTTTCTCCGGCCCTTCATCGCGCTGGCGGCCTACGACGCGGTGCGGGCCGACCTCGCGGGCGGAAAGGCCGCCGTGCGGGAGGCGGCCGGATATGCCGCCGACGCGGCGGTCGTCCGCGATGCCGTGAAGGCCGCGGCCGTGGCGATCGAGGTGTTTCACAAGGCGTCGCTCGTCCACGACGACATCGAGGACGACGACGCGATGCGGTATGGCCGGCCCACGCTCCACCGCGACCGCGGGGTGCCCGTGGCCATCAACGTCGGCGACCACCTGCTCGGCCTCGGCTACCGGATCGTCGCCGGCCTCGACGGGGTGGACGCGACCACGGCCCGCGACGCCCTGCGGCTGCTCTCCGACGCCCACGTCCGCCTGGCCCGCGGCCAGGGGGCCGAGCTGTGGTGGCGGGAGGATGGCGACAAGCGGCTCGCTCCCGACGAGGCCCTGGAGATCTACGGACTGAAGACGTCGCCGGCGTTCGAGGCCGCCGTGGCGATGGGCATCCGCCTCGCGGGCGTGGCCCCGACCGAGGCCGCCGCCATCGACCGCTACGCCCTGCACGTCGGCACGGGCTTTCAGGTGCTCAACGACCTGAAGGACTGGCAGGGCGACCTGGAGAACGCCCGCCAGGCGGCGGGCGACCTGCTCGGTGGCCGGCCCACGGTGATGTGGGCGTTGGCCCTCGAGCGGCTGCCGCCGGACGATGCGGCCCGCCTCCGCGAACTCGCCCGCAGGTCCGGAGCGGCCGGCGCCCCCGCCGAGTCCGTGGCGGATGCGATCCGCGCCGCGCGGGAGTTTTACGAGCGGGCCGACGTGTTCGCGCGGGCGGCGGCGATCGTCCGCGACCAGCGGGCCCGGGCCGCGGCGGCCGTCGCCGGGTGCCGGTTGCCCCGGCTGCGGGAGGTGCTCGAGTTCCTGCTCGACCTCGCCGTGCCCGAGGCGGCGGCGTAGCGATCCCGGGGCCGCGGCGGCGAGCCACCGCGATCCTTGTGGGGATCGGCAGGCTTCGCGACAATCCGGCCGACGGGCATGCCGCCCGCGACCGCGGGGCTTTCACGCGATGCAGCCTGATGCCTCTCCCGCCGTCGTCCGGGCCACGGAGTTGGTCCGGGCCATGGACATCGATCCGGCGGCGTTCGGCCGGTTTCGCGAGGTGTCGGTCGCGACGGTGCCCGACGTGCCCCGGCGGCTCCTCGATCACCGCAGCCACATGACCGTGGCGATGGAGCGGTTTCACGGCGGCCCGGTCTCCCTGCGGGTCGTGGCCGAGCGGCCGGCGGCCCCCGGGGGCCGCTACGCCCGGGAGATTCTCCTCGTCCGCGGCGACGGCGCCGTCGTGCAGCACGGCATCGTGCGGATCGACCTGGCCGCGGTGCCCGCGGCCACGGCCGCCGCGATTCGCGACCACCGCGCGCCGCTCGGGCGGATCCTCGTCGATGCCGGCCTGCTGTGCGACGTGCAGGGGGTGCGGCTGCTCGAAGTCGCGGCCGGGCCGCACCTGTCCACGGTTCTCGGCTGCCGGCCGGAGGCGGTCGCCTTCGGCCGCGTCGCCGAGATTCGCGTGGCCGGAGCCGCGGCCGTGGAGCTTCTCGAAATCGCCGCTCCGGCCTGACCGCGGCACGGCGCGAGCGCCGGCAGCCTGGGCCAGAGCCGGGGGCGAGGATTGTTCGCGACTTTCGTGGCTTTCCCCAAACGTCCGTGAGACAGGGGTTTGCGGCGTCTGGGCCGATATTGACTCGCCGCGAAAGCAGCCTGTAGAGTTGGGTCGTCTGGCAAGGATGGCATGCAGGGAAGCGGTCGAAGGAAACGGATTCCTTTCTCTCTTCCCCCGGGCCTGCGTCGTTGCGAGGCCGAATCCCCGGGATACCGGGACATTCGGAGAGTTGCGTCGAGACGGAATGCGACGTGACTGGCGACCGTTGTGGCGACGGCGCCAGGGACCGCTGCAAGGAGGCCTAGGCGTTCGGGGTCGAATCGCTCGCGAGGAGCCCCGGACAGCCGTTTTGACTAGCTGCACCACGGCTAGGGAGAGGGTGGTAAAGCAGATGCAGAAGACCGTTTACACGACCGGCGAAGCCGCCAAGATTTGCAAGGTGAGTCAGCAGACGATCATTCGCTGCTTCGACTCGGGGCAGTTGAAGGGATTCCGCGTGCCGGGCAGCCGGTTCCGGCGGATTCCGCGGGATCAGTTGTTCCTCTTCATGCGGGACAACGGCATCCCGACCGACGCTCTGGAGAGCGGCCGGCGGAAGATTCTCGTGGTGGACGACGACCAGGATCTCGTCGAGTTGATCACGGACGTCCTGGAGAAGGACGGACGGTTCGAGACCCGCAGCGTGAACAACGGGTTCGATGCCGGGATGATGGTCAAGGACTATCGCCCGGACCTGATCGTGCTCGACGTCATGCTGCCGGACATCAACGGCAAGGAGGTCTGCCAGCGGGTCCGCAGCGACTCGACCATGGACGAGGTGCGGATCATCTGCATCTCGGGCATGTGCGAGCCCGACAAGATCGAGGACCTGAAGGCCTCCGGGGCCAACGAGTTCCTGCAGAAACCCTTCGAGGCCGAGGTGCTCGTCGATCGGATCTGCGGGCTGCTCGACATCGAGTCGGGCGTCGCCGGCTCGTGAGCCGGCAGCCGCGGTGGAGCAACGCGTCGTCGCGGCCGCCCGCATCCCTTCGGGGTGCGGGCGGCCGCCCGCTTTCCGGGGCGGAACGGCGGGACGGCGGGCGTCCGGAGAGGAGGTGGCGGTGAGCGATCCGGGGTTCGAGGCCGCCCTCGCCGAGGCCCGGCTGGAGGCGCTGCGTGAGTTCGCCTACGGGGCCGGCCACGAGATCAACAACCCCTTGGCCAACATCGCCGCCCGGGCGCAGGCCCTGCTCGTGGATGAGCAGGATCCGGAGCGGCGGCGGCGGCTGGCGACGATCGTGGACCAGGCGTTCCGGGCCCGTGACATGATCGGCGGCCTGATGGTCTTCGCCCGGCCGCCGCGACCGCAGCCCTCGGCCACGCCGCTCGCCGGCATCGTGCGCAGCGTGCTCGAGCCGTTCCAGTCCACGGCCACGGCCCGGGGTCTGCGGCTGGAATACGCGCCGGCGCCGGCGCCGCTGGAGGCGTTCGTCGATGCCGGGCAGGCGATCGAGGCCTTGCGGGCGGTGGTGCTCAACGCGATCGAGGCCGTCGAGGACGGCGGCCGTGTGACCGTCGGCGTCCGCGAGAGCGGCGGGACGATCGAGATCGAGGTCGCCGACGACGGCCGGGGCATGGATGCCGCCACGCTCCGCCGGGCCTTCGATCCCTTCTTCAGCGGTCGTGACGCCGGCCGGGGAATCGGCCTGGGCCTGCCCAAGGCCTGGCGGCTCGTGGAACTCAACGGCGGCACGGTGGCCGTCGCCTCCCGGCCCGGTGGAGGGACGATCGTCACGCTGACGCTGCCGCGGCATGCCGAGCCGGCCGCCGGGGCGGCGGGGCGTTAAAGCCCGCCCATCTTTCCCGGAATGTCGCCCAGGGCCGCGCACCACCGCGTCCCGCCGGCCCGGTGCCTTGCTTCCCCTTCGGCCGGACTTGTCGGCGTTTCCGTAGTTCTCTATCCTCCCCCGCGTCGGTTCGGCTCGACGGCGATGGATCGCCCGCGTCGCAAGCAGCAGGGATGTTGGCATGAGTTCCACCGGATCCGATTCCGCGTGCGCCGCGACGGGCACGGCCGTCGCCGCGCGGCAGTTCCCGGCGGGCGGTCAAGCCGGCCGAGCAGGCAGGCAGGCGGGCGGTCGGGCCGCCGCGGACGGCCTGGATCCGCGGGCCGTGAAGGAGGCCGCGAGCCGGGTGTCGGCCTGGCTGCATGCCCGCCAGGCGGCGGATGGGCATTGGCGGGCCCCGCTCGAGGGCGACACGATCCTGGAGAGCGAGTTCATCCTCATGCTCGCCTGGGCCGGCCGGCTCGACCGGCCCGACGTGCCGGGGGCGGCCCGCCGCATCCTCTCGCTGCAACGGCCCGACGGCGGCTGGGCGATCCATCCCGACGGGCCGGTGGACGTGAGCGCGAGCGTGAAGGCGTATCTCGCCCTCAAACTCACCGGACACGATCCGGCGTCGCCGGCGCTCGTGCGGGCGCGGCGGGCGATCGCCGCCGCGGGCGGCCCCTGGGCGGTCAACAGCTTCACGAAGTTCTACCTGGCGCTGCTCGGGCAGATGCCCTACGCCGCCTGTCCGGCCGTGCCGCCGGAGGCCGTGCTCCTGCCCGGCTGGTTTCCGGTGAACCTGCACCGCGTCTCCGCCTGGTCGCGGACGATGATCGTGCCGCTGTCGCTGATGTGGGCCTTCAAGCCGCTCCGCCGGATTCCCGCCGACCGCGGCATCGCGGAGTTGTTCGGCGACTGCGGCCGCCACGGGCCGCCGCCGGCCGATCGCAGCTTCTGGGCCGCTTTCTTCCGCGGCACCGACCGGATCATGAAGGCGTGCGAGGCGCTCGGCCTGATGCCGCTGCGGGCCCGGGCGATCCAGGCCTGCCGCCGGTGGATGCTCGAGCGATTCGCCGGCAGCGACGGGCTGGGGGCCATCTTTCCGCCGATCGTGTGGAGCATCGTGGCCCTGCGGGCGATGGGCTGCGACGACGACTCCCCGGAAGTGCGCGAATGCTGGCGGCAGCTCGACGCGCTGGTGGAGGCCGAGGCCGACGGCACCGTAAGGGTCGAGCCCTGCCGATCGCCGGTGTGGGACACCGCGATCACGCTCATCGGCCTGTGCGAGGCCGCCGCCGCGGGGGACCGGTCGGTCGATCCCCGGGCGCTGGAGCGGGCGGTGGACTGGCTGCTCGACAACGAGATCCGCACGCCGGGTGACTGGGCCGGGCGGACCCGGGCCGAGCCGACGGGATGGTGCTTCGAATACGCCAACCGCTTCTATCCCGACGTGGACGACACGGCGATGGTCGTGATCGCCCTGGCCACCTGGCGGGACGTGGCTGTTCCGGCGTCGGATCGGGCCGTCGATCCGCGGCGGCCGCGGGTGGTCGCCGCCATCGCCCGGGCCGTGGCCTGGCTGGAGGCGATGCAGAACGCCGACGGCGGCTGGGGCGCCTTCGACCGCGACAACGACTGCGAGCTGCTCTGCAAGGTGCCCTTCGCCGACCACAACGCGATGATCGATCCCAGCTCGCCGGACCTGGCGGGCCGGGTGCTGGAGGCCCTCGGCAAGACGGGCCTGCGCCGCGGCCATCCGCCGATCGAACGGGCGATCACCTACCTGGAGAAGACCCAGGAGGCCGACGGCTCCTGGTATGGCCGCTGGGGCGTGAACTACATCTACGGCACCTGGCAGGCGGTCCAGGGCCTGCGGGCGGTGGGAGTGGCGAGCGACGAACCGCTCGTCGGCCGGGCCGCGGATTGGCTCGAGGCGCACCAGCAGCCCGACGGCGGCTGGGGGGAATCGCCCGAGAGCTACGCCGACGCGTCGCTGGCCGGCGTCGGTCCGGTCACCGCCTCGCAGACGGCGTGGGCCGTGGCGGGCCTCGTGGCCGCGGGCCGCGGCGAGTCGCCGGCCGCGCGGGCGGGCGTCGGCTGGCTCGTGGAACGTCAGGAGGCCGACGGCTCCTGGGAGCAGGAGGAGTTCACAGGCACCGGCTTTCCGCGGGTGTTCTATCTGAAGTATCACTGGTATCCGATCTATTTTCCGTTGATCGCGCTGGTGCGGGTGGCCCGCCAGACGGCAGCTCGGCGCATGGAGCGGGTGGCATGAGCGTGCCGGTCGGACAGATGCTGGCGGTACTGCGGCACGTTGCCATCCAGCGGCTGCGCGGCAACCCCCGCTACCCGCTCGTGCTCATGCTGGAGCCGCTGTTCCGCTGCAACCTCGCCTGCGGGGGCTGCGGCAAGATCCAGCATCCCGCCGAGATCCTCCGCTCGCACCTCACGCCCGAGCAGTGCTTCGCGGCGGTGGACGAGTGCGGGGCGCCGATCGTCTCCATTCCCGGCGGCGAGCCCCTCCTCCATCCGCAGATCGAGCAGATCGTGGCCGGCATCGTGGCCCGCAGGAAGTATCTCTACCTGTGCACCAACGCCATCAAGCTCGAGGAGATGCTGCCGCACTTCGAGCCCTCCCCCTACCTGGCCTTCTCCGTGCACCTCGACGGTCCGCGGGAGGAGCACGACCAGGCCGTCTGTCGGGAGGGCGTGTTCGACACGGCGGTGGCCGCGATCAAGGCCGCCCGCAGGGCCGGCTTCCGCGTGACGACGAACTCCACGCTGTTCACCGACGCCGCCCCGGATCGCTATCGGAGGTTCTTCGACGAGGTGATGGCCCTCGGCGTCGAGGGGATGATGATCTCGCCGGGGTATTCCTACGCGAAGGCCCCCGACCAGGATCACTTCCTGCCGCGGCAGCGGAGTCAGTCGCTGTTCCGCCGCATGCTCGACGGCGCGCCCCGGCGGTGGAAGTTCAACCAGTCGCCGGTGTTCCTCGAGTTCCTCAAGGGGGCCTGGGATCTCGAGTGCCGGCCCTGGGGCACGCCGACCTACAACCTCTTCGGCTGGCAGCGGCCCTGCTACCTGCTCGACGAGGGCTATGCGAAGACCTTCCGCGAACTGATGGAAGAGACCGACTGGGACCGCTACGGCCGGGCCAGCGGCAACCCCAAGTGCCGCGACTGCATGGTGCACTGCGGCTACGAGCCGGCGGCGGTCGAGGCGACGTTCGGGTCGCTCGGCGGCCTGCTGGCCACGGCGCGGCTGATGCTCTTCGGCCCCCCGCGGGCGAAGCCCGAGGACCTACGGCCGCTTCCCGCCCCCGCCCCGCGGCTGCAGGCCAACGGCCTGCCCGCGCTGCCGGTGCTCGACCAGGTCGCCTGACCGGGCCTGTCGTGCCGTCGGGTGGGTCGGGGCTGCCCGCATCGAGGCGGAATCCATCTTTCTGACGCGAGCACCGGCGGCCGCCACCGACGACGACGCTACAGGCCGCGTTCGCGGGCGAGCCGGGCCGCGTCGAGGGCGGCGCCGCGGGCGCCGGCCGTGTCGCCGGCGGGCATGACGTGGATCGGCAGATCGGCCTGCTCCTCCCGCTGCGGCGGCATGCCGGCGCGGATCTCGGCGATGAACCAGCGGCGGAAGGCCTCGTCGGTCTCCACGGCTCCACCGCCCACGACCAGGGCGTCGGGATCGAAGACGTTGATCATCTCGTCGAAGAACAGGCCGAGCGCCCGGGCCTGGACGCGGAAGATCGCCCGGCACATCTCGTCGCCCCGCTCCGCCAGGCCGCGGACGAGCTTCGCGGCCGTGGCGACGTCGGCCTCCGCCGCGAGCCGATGGCCGGGGTGGCGGGCGAGGAAGTGCGGCAGGAGCGACTGGCGGATGGCCGTCAGCGAGCAGAGCGACTCGAGATCGCCCGTCCGCCCGCAGTTGCACCGCGGCACGAGGCCCTCGATGCCCGGGATCGCCGTCCACGGGACGAGCACGTGGCCGAGTTCGCCGCCGAAGCCGTTGCGGCCCGTCACCACCCGGCCGCCGGTGATCACGCCGCCGCCGAGGCCGGTGCCGATGATCGCCGACACGCTCGTCGCGTCGTTCTCGGAGCCGAAGATCGCGACATGGCCCCACAGGGCCGCCGCATTGCCGTCGTTGAGGTACGTGACCGGCAGGCCGAGCCGCCTCTCGAGCCCGGCCCGCACGTCGAAGCCGGCCCAGTCGGGATGCACGAAGTTCGTCGAGCCACCCCGGCTGAGGACTCCCGTCGCGCTGGCCGGGCCGGGCGTGTCGAGCCCCACCGCCACCAGTTTCTCCAGCGGCACTCCCGCGCGGTCGGCGGCGATCCGCAGCCCCTCCACGATCTGCCCCAGGCAGGTCTCCGGGCCCTCGACGCTGCGGGCCGGATGCTCGCACAGGCCCTCGATGAGGAACTGGCCCCGCTCGTCGAGGAAGGTGTAGTTGATCGCGGTGCCGCCGAGATCGATGCCGGCGACGACTCTCTCGGCGGGTGACACGCTGGGTCCTCGGGTAACGCGGCTCGTTCAGCCGCCGGTTGCCGCGGCGGCGAGGCCGCGCTTGATGCGGGCGGTGATGGCGTGCAGGCCGCGGGCGCGGAGGATGCCGAGCACCTCGGCCAGGCCGAGCCGCTCCAGCAGGTCGTCGGGGATGGCCGCCGCCTCCTCCACGGGCCGGCCATCGACGGCCGCGGCGAGGATGGCGACGAAGCCCTTGACCGTCGGTGCCTCGGGGGCGACCTCGGCCACGAGCTTCGCCCTGCCCTGCTCCGCCTCCGTCCAGAGGAAGACCGGCGTCTGGCACTCGTGCACGCGGCGATCCTCGACCGCCTTGCGGGCCGCGTAGGCCGCGGGCAGCGGCGGCAGACCGTTGGCGTAGTCCACGAGCAGTTCGAGCTTCTCGCGGCCGTCGAGGTCGGCGAACTCGCCGACGATCTCCTCGAGCTTCTCGCGGACGCCGCTCATGGGCTACGCGTGGGCGGCCGGTGCGGCCGCGGCCGCCATGCCGCCCGGCTCGGCGCCCCTGGCGATCGGCACGCGGACGGCGTTGCCCCACTCCAGCCACGAGC
>Ga0315906_10005244_pt1 | contig 16379 bp, 13 predicted proteins | sample LakEriMetagenome_4_FD_203526 | JGI IMG/M metagenome (GOLD analysis project Ga0315906, IMG submission 203526) | Freshwater fungal communities from buoy surface, Lake Erie, Ohio, United States - Buoy 2 MA122 | ecosystem: Environmental > Aquatic > Freshwater > Lake > Lake biofilm | place: USA...
CCTGCACCACCCAGAGGCTGACCCCGCAGATCCATCCCAAAGGGATGCCGATCCAGGGAAGCCACGTCCCCAGAACCAGAATCCCAAGGCCGCTCATGAGGGCCAACCAGAGCGGGATCCAGAGCAGCAGGTTCAGAGCGATGGCGACAGGGGAGACGACATGGAAAATATGGAGGATCAGAGGAGCTGTGACCAACCACACCCAGGTGCTGGTAACCAAAGCATTTCCTATGCCTGCAAGAAACCATCGGAGGTGAGATTCCCAAGGAGGCATTGTCTGGCGGATCCGTTGATCGAGCGGATCGGAGGGTGAAGTCTCTTGATGGGCATGCAGCGAGAGCAGCCCCAGCGTGGCGACGGCAAGAAAAGAGAGTTGAGTTCCGATGTCCCAAAGATAAGAGGGGCGAAGATAGAGAACGACGCAGCCCGCAAAAGCCAGCAGGTTCAAGGTGCGCGTGGGGCGGCCTAGCCAACGGGCCAAGCAAATCGCCACTACCAGCAGCACGGCACGAAGTACCGGGGGCTGGTTGCCGCAAAGGATACCGTAGGCGACCACCAGAATTGCAGTGCACAGGAGTGTCCCTTTTCGCGGTATGTGGATGAGAAGGGCGAAGGTGACAAAGGCGATTGCCACCATCTCGACATGCAACCCAGAAATGGCCAGCATGTGCATCGTGCCGGTAGCCAATAGCGACTCCTGCATCTCCCATTCCACTTGCTCGCGTTGACCAAGTACCAGCGCAGACGCGAGCGCGGCTTGGCCGGCAGGTACATGTCGATGGATCGCCGCATCCGCCCGCTCCATGATCCAGCCCATCGGGCGATCCAGTCGCCACCACCAAGTGCCAGGGCGTTTCTCCACCTGGTCGGCCGATTCCACCTTGGCTCGGATCCAGTACCCCTTTCGCTGAGCATGGCGGCGGAGATCAAACTGACCCGGGTTGGTCGGGGCAGGAATCCGTTGCCATTTAGCAAAGCATCGAATCCGATCGCCTGGCAGCGGCCATCGCAACGGCGCGTCGACCGTCACTTGCAGGCGACCATAGGCGGGTCGCCACTGCTGGTCGTCTCGAACCTCCAGCAGGGATACCTCGAGTATGGTCTGCCAGGATGCTGCATCGCCAGGAGTTCCGCCACGAGCTTCGTACTGAGTCAATTCGGGCCGCCAGCGCACCATTCCATCCACACGCGCTTCGAAGACGACAGGTCGCCAAGTGTCGTCGGCCATCCAGCGGGTTGGATCGCGCCGGGAACGGTCGTCTGCGACCGTCTGGAGCCAAGCGCCCCAGGCGGCGGTACCGAGAAAAATTCCGACAGTGATCGGCCACGAGGAATTGGCTTTTGTTCCGACTAGCGCCAGCAACAAACCCGCCAGGATCCCCAAGCTGCAGGCCGACAAAGAAAACTGCCAGACAGTGCAAGCCAAGATCCCAGCGACCATCCCACAGAAAAGGAGCACCATCGGGAGGTCCAGGACGGCGTCCCGCCACAGAGGGTAGCGGTCGGACCAGATATCGGCCAATCCATCCAGTACTTTTCGTCGCCACGTGATCAATGGCCCTGCAGCCATGCGATGACCTCCTGCGGCAGCATTGGCGGACGAACTTCAGAGAATGGAGCTGGCTGGTAGCGGCTTGGGATCGAACGAATCCTGCACCGAACGGAAAACTATAAATGCGAAGATCGGTCCGGGAGGAGCGGAGGGTCTGGCGGAATCGACCGGAACGATCGATCGATGTCGAAATGGTTGGGAGAGTTCCAGTATTCGCTAGATCAGTCCTTGGTTACCGCCATCTTCGACACTTTGTTTCTTGAGCTGCTGAATGCCTGCCGTCGCTGGCCTCGATCACCCAGATGGAGATCGCCCTGAAACGTACCGGAACCTACCGTTTTCTTCGGCGATCCGAATGGAGGATCAGTCGAGGGAGACAGGGCATGGCAGTCAGGGAGTCGTTCGACTGGGAAGGTGTCAGCCATGCGGATGGGGTCCCCGGGCCCTGGGCAGGAGTCGGCGCGAGGCGATGGGAGGGAAGAAAGGGCACAGCAACATGCGATTAGCACCTGAGAGGGTCGCTAGGATCCAACTTCGGTGTCGCCGGTGGGTTGGTGAGTCACCACCGGATATTCGTCTGTTGTCTGTGCAGTCTGCGTCGCCACAGGCGACCAGTGCCGCAGGGTAAAACCTGGGGCGCCCTTCATCTGCCCGCTGCTAACATCGGGTCCATCCGTCAATTCTGTGGGTCACTTGATCTGCAAATCGCTACTGCTACCAAAGGTTGCCAAAAGACCAGTGCAGCCTGATTCCCGTGTCACCGACCATCCCATCGGGTGACCTGCAAATGGCAACTCGTCGGGATACCTTGAATTCGATCGCAATGCGGAAAAATCCCAGATGAACGAGATTTTTCGCCCTCGTGACTTCTTCCAACTCAATCCTCCGCTCGCACGAAGCCGCGAAGGCACGAAGCGATGGAGAACCCAGTTCCATTTGCGATTTCTGCCTGGCTATCCAGTCGACTTTTTCTGTGGGCGGTAACCTCTCGTTGCCAATCGAATCGACAGGTCGAATGGCGCATGCAACGGGGCGTCGTGTGCTGACGAACGATCTGCATCTTGTCGTCCTTCGCGTCTAAGTGTCTTCGCGAGAGACCATCCGACATACCCGATCGAAAGGGCCAGCAGGCGGCGAAAACTTCCCCGCCTCGTAGCCAATTGACAAGCTTTCCCTTAGCTGTCTTGGATCACCGCCCACAATCGTCTCGGATGGACCTAAGATTGACTTGGGCTTGTGTTGCAAGTCGTGTCTTCGCGATCGCATAGCGAGCCGATGGCATCTGATTTTCCAAGAGGTCTGATGAGCCAGCGATGGGGCGTGGTGTCGGCTATGTTGGGGTAGGATGCATCTGGGATCGCCTGTTGCGTCCCGTTGGCCCCTTCCCTTGCAATCTCATCAACCCGTTACGCGGCTTGGTTTCCACACAAGGGGCATCCGGATGCATACCTCGCCTCCCGTGAAACTTTTTTCGCAGGAGAAGGATTGGGTCGACTGACCCGACGGATGGATTGCCTCGGTTTTGGATGGGGAAGCGACTAGCCGAAATGGATGGATCCCATGCTCCACCCTATCGCGCTATCCAACCTTTTTCGGAGTTCTATCATGGATGCGCCCATATCGATGCCGATGCAGTTCCTGGGTCCTCCCCAGTCTTCGGCTCTGCAGGCGACCGCTTCCCAGGATTCAAGCTTTTGGGTCGGTTGGATCGTGCTGTGGATCTTTGGGGCTCTGATGCTTATCGGGATCCTGGCCAGGATGTTTCTTGGTTGGATTCGATCGTCTCTGGTAGTTAGGATTCATGCCAGCTACCGTCCAGATCAAATCCTTCTGGAGGAATATCGGGCCAACTTCTTTGGCAGGGAGTCAGCCGGGGTTTTTCAGGTGCGAGGCAATGGAGCGTTGGTGCTGACCGCGACCGACCTCCATTTTTTCATGCTGGTACCCAAAACGGAGATCTGTATCCCGATCTTATCGATTCGAGAAATGACGATCACCAAGCAGCATCTTTATAAAGTCACCCCATTCGACTTGTTGAAGGTGGTCTATTCAGAGAATGGTCAGCTTGATTCCATCGCTTGGTATCTATCCCAGCCCGCCATGTGGAAGCAGCGGATTGAAATGCTTCAGGCCAAGAGCCACTCCCGTGGTGAAGGATCGTTCGAATAACGATGAGCTTGCCCCTTGCAACTTCCTGGAAGCAGGGACTTTTGACGAGTGCGAGTGGTAAAGTCGGTCATCCCGTCTTTGATCGAACATGCAGGACGATGAAGGACGGCTTTGATCACGAGGATGTGACGATCCCAGTCGATTGCTTTTGGTCGATGGCGATTAGGAGCAAGGGGTCCACAGCGAAGACACGCAGGAAAGAGCAACCCCAACGCCGTCGCTGGTCAGATTCCGCTGGATTCGAAATCCCAACTGACTGCACGAATGACATTGGTGCGATCGCCTAGCTGACGGAGCGTTATCGGTGTTTGGGTCGACTCCAATCCATCCTTCTGGGTGCATCGGTGTTTCCAGCACGCTGCAAGAAGCGGAAGGAATGGGATCAAAGATTCGATGCACTGCTTCCGAAGGAGTCGCTCATGGGAGCTCCAAGGGGATGCCATCATCCCTTCCAGCCATCGCGCGGAAAATCGTCATATCGACGTTGGTGGAGATGATATGGGTCGAACCATCCATCAGCAGAAACAGGGCGCCACCGTTGTGTGGGCTCCAGAAGCCGCCTGGGCTGCCCGTGGGGGAATTCGGGCCACCTGTACGGACATGGACAGTTGCCATGGTGATCGCAGGGCGTGCCGTTTGGCCAACGGTTTGACGGCGGCTGCTGGCGATGCGAGGAGAGAAAACGGTTTGCGCCATGGGAATGACACCAGCCCATCCGTTAGGTGTGAACATGCTCGCCCGCTCTCCGATTCCGATGGTGTTCGAGGTACCGTCGGTGACGTCGCGTACCTTGATCGCGGTGTTCCTGTGAAACATGCCATTGAAAGGAAGTTCTTCGTAGAGTGCCGAATAACCCGGCGCATTAGCAGGGTTGCCACCTCCCAGGCATGCGACGTAGCTGGAAGGCGCCAAGTCGTTCACTCCCAGAGAAGTGGGCCAGACGGAAACCGGTTGGTTCCAGGTATCCGAAGGGCACTGGTAGGCGCCCACTTTCGAGCTCCTCGCCAATTGGTTCCTTGGTGCAGTGATCGAAAGAGTGAAGTCAATCGAATTATGTAGATTCGATTGCTCCATCTGCGGAAGCATCAAAGCAAAAAAACTCCATCCTGGGCCGGCTTCCGGAATCGGATTGTTGCCGCCGCCGGGCCAGGGTCCCGTCACACGGGAGATGAATCCCGGAGGAAACGTCCGGTGGGTCGATTCGTAATTCTGAAACGCGAGCCCCATCTGCTTCATGTTGTTGCTGCACTGGATGCGGCGAGCGGCTTCGCGAGCCGCTTGAACGGCGGGAAGCAAGAGCCCTATCAGAATGCCAATGATGGCGATGACAACAAGTAATTCAACGAGGGTGAAACCAGGAAGTCGTCGCTGAATGATGGATGGGGCCTGCTGGTCGCACAGGAAGCGGTTTGGCATGGTTAGCCCTTCGTCTCTGCGTGATGTCGGAAGAATTGGCTCAACGAATCGAGCAAGCAGCGCGGAACCAATGGACTTGCGTCCCAACTACCTCTCATGTTAATGATACTGAGTCTCAATACAAGTAGCCAGATCCTCTTTTAAATCAATTTTTCTTGAGGAAAATAGTCGTCTCCTTTAGCTCAGGAGCGTCAGCGATCTCTGTCGCGACCCTAGATGAGGCAAGAGATAAGCCGAATGGTGCGTTTTCCTAACGATTTCGAGCTCGCAGATCCTGCCGCCGGATGGTTCGGCATCCATCGCGATCGGAGGTGATACCGATTGAAAGGCGGTTGTTTGCTCCCACGGTGCTGATCTTCACGCCCGCACCGCTGTCCGGCCTTCATCCAGTCAGAGATCCACTCTTTCGGGTGTTTCTTTAATTGGTGGGTGGCACCGATTGAATGCGGAGGCTGATCTTCACGCCCGCACCGGTGTCGGACCTTCATCCGGCCAGAGAGCCACTCTTTCGGGTGTTTCTCTAATTGGTGGGTGGCACCGATTGAGTGGGGGTGCGGGGGGTATGGGTAAATTAGGGCAAGAGAGGTTGGTGGGTGGCACCGATTGAGTGCTTCTATTGGGGGGGCGTTTGAAGGACTGCACTTTCGGCCAGCGCTGCGAAGCAAATAAGTCTGAGTTTCGCTTTTAACAACCCAGCGGATAGCGATTCCATGGCGCGGTCTTTTCCAAGTCACAGCCATTGGATTTCTTGAAGATGCTATTCTCGAAACCTAGTCCGTCCGATTTCGTTGACTGCGTCGTCTTGGATTTCGCTATCAAAAAAAGAGCATCACGCGACGCTGGTCCGACGGTATGGCAGCCGCCATGCAGGATCCAGATCAAGAAGGAAGCCTTCCTTACTTTCTGGATTGCTCGGTTTAGTACTTCACGCTGGCGACCCAACGGGAATGAGCATGATGAGCCTTTCTATCGTCGACGGTGATTTGCTGGATCAGGATGTGGAAGTGATCGTCAATCCATGGAATCGTAATATCCTTCCCTGGTGGTTGCTTCTGCCTCAGGGGGTTTCCGGCGCGATCAAACGCCGCGGTGGAATCGAACCCTTTCGAGAACTGGGGAGAATGGGGGCCATCCCGCTGGGGCATGCAGTCGAGACGACGGCCGGCCGCTTGCCGTTCCAAGCGATCATCCATGTCGCTGGGATCAATTGCCTATGGCGTTCCTCCGAACGTTCGGTGCGCGACTCGGTCCGCAACGCACTGACCCTGGCAGCGCAGCGAGGCTATCGGTCCATCGCCATTCCATTGATTGGTGCAGGATCGGGGGGCGGCGATCCGAAGACCATTCAGGCAATCATCGCGGATCAGTTAGCGCAAAGCCACTACCAGGGAGAGGTGCGGTTGGTTCGATACTTGCCGACGCCCGCGCCGCAATTGGGAAGTAGCCACTTGCTTTCCGCCATCGCAGCGGCAATATCGATCGCAGGACTTGCGACTGCGTTGGTACCCCGATTCTTTACGTACGATCTTTCGTTGCCTCCCGACCTCTATCCAGAGATCGGAGGTTTGCTGATGGCGATCGCTGGCCTGTTGTGGCTGCTGGCGGTCATCCATGGGAAGGCATCCCACGGCGTATCCCGTCGGTGGGGTAGGCGGATCGCTTTCGGGCTGATTGCCCTTGGAACCTGGTTCGGTTGGTTAGGTGTTTCAGGGAGCGAATCGCGGAGGCTTGGCAAAGTGCGCAAGGCCGACTTGCTGGAGAATATGAAACGGGCGAAAGAAGTACTGGACTCCGGCAAACCGCTGATACGACCATCACCCTCGGAAGTCAGAAAGAGGGCGGATTGAAACGAACTCCCTGGGAATGGGGATCTGGCGCGAGGTGTGATGGGGGTTCCATGTCCGTAACGGGGAGTTGGGAGCCAACCATTTTTCGATCCCTCATTTTTTTGATCTGAAGGAGTGGTCTGAAGCACTTTTCAAGAAGCGCGGGCCTAGCTTGATCATCCGAAAGACAGACAGGGGAAATGATGGAGATCGCAATCATTGGTGCGGGATTGTTTGGGAGTGGGTTGGCCCTGGAGTTGGTCGATCGCGGATTGAAGGTGAATTTGATTGATTCTGCTCCAGTTCCTGTCCATCGGGCAGCCCGACGCAATGAAGGTAAGGTGCATTTAGGATTCGTCTATGCGATGGAAACGGGAGCCAGGACGGCAGCGAAGATGATGCAGGGGGCACTCGCATTTCGCCGCTCGGTGGTGAAGTGGATTGGGGAGGAGTCCTGGAATTCGCTTTCTCTCAGCACACCGTACCACTATCTGGCACATCATGATTCGCTGATGGATATGGAGGGCTTGGAAAAACACTACCAAGTGGTTCAGAAGCTGTATGAAGAGGAATTGGCGAGCCGAGAGGGGGAGGTTGATTATCTTGGCTTCAGACCTGAGAGTTTGTGGCGACCTTTGCGTCATGAGGAACTGGCAAGATATTCGAGAGCAAGGCTCTTGGGCGGGTATCGTACCGAAGAGAGGGCGATCGATACCGATGGTCTTTGCGATCGTATCGCCGTAGCGATTCTGGGGAATCACCGCATCAACTGGATTGGCGAGACCAATGTTACTGGGGTTTCGCAGCAGGGTTCCGGTCTGGAAGTGGAAGCAATTCATGAAGGAAAGAGCTGGTCGCGCCGCTTCGATGTGGTGATCAATGCCACATGGACCTCGCGTGCCGCGATCGATCGATCGATGGGGATCCATCCACCAGAAGATCATCTGCTGCGTTTGAAGTATCGAGTCATCGTGGAGCTTCCAACAGATTTGCACATGCGGGAATCAACCACTATTGTTCTTGGCCCATTCGGCGATGTCGTCGTTCGTCAAGATGGTCGTGGTTGCGTCAGTTGGTATCCAATCTGCCTGCAAGGCTGGACCAATGCGCTTTTGCCACCGCCTTCTTGGGAGCCTCCCATGCGCGGCGAAGCGCCGATCGAGCACGCCACTGAAATCGGACTCGCAACGCTTCAGGCTCTCGACCCCTACCTTCCGGGATTGGTACGCTCCAAAATGATCGCGGTTGATGCCGGTGGGATTGTGGCAAAGGGGTCCACCGACGTGGATGACCCCGCCAGCCAACTCCACTCTCGAAACGACATCGGCATGATGCATCATGTCGGGACAAGCTATTATTCGGTCGATCCAGGAAAGTGGACTACCGCCCCTTGGTATGCAGTGCGCATCGCCGACCAACTGATCAGTGCTTTCGGGGTGGGAGTCGTCTGATGGCTCTGGAGGCTGTAACAATCTGCCTGGGCACCTGGAATGCCTCCCGTTTTGTAGCGCAGACGCTTCACAGCATCCAGGCACAGACCTACCCTCATCTACACATTCTGATCGCCGATGATGCTTCCGATGACGCAACCCTGGCAACATGCGCAGCGATCGTGGGTGACGATCCAAGGTGCCATCTGATCCAGCGGTTGGAAAATGTCGGTTGGTGCCGAAACTATGCTGACATGCTGGAGCAGGTCGAGACTGCTTATGTCTGCTTCGCCTTTCATGATGATCGCATGGACCCTGAATATATCGCCCAGCTTGTCGCAGCACTGGAAGACGAACCGTCCGCGGTGCTTGCTTACTCGGATCTCAACTTTGGGGTCAATCACTTTGTCCCCTTGCCTGGAGTCTATCGGCAACTGGATCGTGTCGATCATCCAACAGCTAGGCTTCGCTCATTGATCCGAATGCAGGGCAGTTGGTGGATCCCTTTCCGCGGTGTGGCAAGGACAAAGTCAGCAAAGCGATGTATCGATTCACTGCGAGTCGATCGTGAGGAGTCTTTCTCCAGCGACTGGATCTGGTTGATCCGCATGGCGATGCTGGGTAGCTTTATCCGAGTTCCCAAAAATATGTATCAGAAGAATTGGCTTCAGTCGGGGGTTACCTCCACCAACCGCTGGGAGTTTCGTGACGACTACAACTTGCGAACGCGTTGCCTGAAGGAAATTGCGATGCAACGACCTGTCGGCTGGAGGCAACTGGTGTTTGTTACGCTGATCGAAATCGTTTTGTTGCCGATGCGCCGATGTCTGCGTCGCCTGCGTTGGTGGTGGTTTTGTTCGAATTGACCATGTCTACTTTCCCCATCCCTCACGAAGCGTCTGGCCCTCGCGATCCTGGATGAGGCAATAGAACTTTGAAGTGATTTCTTGACTGCGACCGTAGTACATGAAGATGAGGCCAGGCAGTTGCCTTCGTATCGATGGGTTCCAAAGATCGCTGATCTCTAGGGGATACCGATTGAGTAGTTATGTGTCGGTTTTGTGGGAGTTGGCTGTCGGTCGGGGGGATTCACTTCGCCAGGAAAACCTAGTCCCTCGAGACTCTTTGTGGGGTGTTGATGCAGCCGAATGGTGCAGAAGTTGGTGTCAGGCGGTACGAGAAATGAAGAAAGAGGTAACCAGCCATGGAGACGGGAAGCGAGATTCGAATGGTCATCGGCAACCTGGGACTAGCGATCGGAGCTTTCGGCGCCCTCTGGATGCTGTTTCATTTCTTTTTGGGAATGGCTAGGCGAGGAAAGATCCTTGCGACCTTTGCGGCCGATCCTTCGAGGCGAGTCCTTCGCCGTATCGGTCTGGCATCCAGTGCAGTGATTTGGTTCGTAGCAGCTTTCTCCGCAGCAGTAGAAGATTGGCGTATGGCTCTATTCGCGCTGGTAATGTCGGTCTTTGGCACGCTTCCATCGATCGGCGAAATTCAACTCTGCGAAAATGGGCTCTGGCTGCAGTGGATGCTGATCCCCTGGAAGAAGCTCAAATCCTACCAGTGGCTAGAAGATCGCAAGCTCCGACTGAACATCTCCGGTCAAAGACGCGGAGTGGAGTTGCTTGTTGGGGGAGACGAGCGGGATTTGGTCGATCGGTTGTTGCGCGAGAGCCTCTGCCAGGCTTCGTCAGAGGCTGCTTGAGCGAGATCCTGGGTTCTGGCGACCTCGGCTTGTTGGCAGTTCACAGGTGCTGTGGAGTACTTCAGTAGGGAAGCGAAAAAAGACGGCTGAGTCGACCGATTGTCGAGAGGTGCTGTGGAGCCGCTACTAGCGACTCAGGATCGTTTCCATTGAACCGCTTTCGGGAGGAACATACCCGTTCTACTTTGGTAGTCGAGATAGGGGGCGGCAAATCGTTCCGCCAGATGAATCTCCTCACGGTGACCCCGAAGCCCAAGCAGGATCGAAAGGATGGTCGAACCGACTGCGATCGGCCACTGATCGGCCATTAGCGAGATGCCACCCAGTAGCAGGAAGGTAGCGGTATAGTAGGGATGGCGCACCCATCGGTAAGGGCCATCGGTCACCAGCAGACTGTCGGCGTGGGGGCGATCGGAGTTGGCCCAGGATCTCCCAAGAGCCATTAGCGACCGGTGGAAGAGGCAGAGACCTACGAGAACTAGCGGGATACCAACCCCTCGCCAAAAAATGGAAAGCCCGATGCGCCAGGGAGCCATCCACTGGGGGACGATGACAACGCCGCCCACCAGGACACCCAGGACCACCGAGCTGAATGCTAAAAGCCACTGTGTTTTGCGGTCGGACGATGGATCACTCGATTCGAAAGTCTTCTGCGAACTAGGTCGCGCAGAAGGCGTACGAAGGACTAACGCCATCACAGCCGCTACCAGGGCCGATAGCGCTATCGCTAGGCGGAATACCGTTTCCAGCGTCATGGTCGAATTGGTTTCGTTCGAGTGGTGCGGCGCGCTGCGTCTAAGGACCGAAGGATGATTCGGAAGCCGCCAAGTCGATGGATGCGATTCCGATAGCGCAACAGATCGAATGCCGATGGTAAACTCAAGGGCAAAACGTTGGCTGGGCCAACCGGATCATCCAGGGGGCAAAAAATCATGGTGGAAGAAATCAGAAAACCGGTCAAGGAAGGGCAGCGATTGATCTCGATCGATGCCTTGCGCGGTTTTGACATGTTCTGGATCATCGGCGGCGATGCGCTGGCGATCAAACTGCTGTCGCAAAGCGATTGGAAGTATGCAGGGAGGCTCAAGGAGCAGTTCGAGCATGTGGCCTGGGAGGGATTCCGCTTCTATGATCTGATCTTTCCGCTTTTTCTCTTCCTGCTTGGCTGCGTCATCCCATTCTCCCTGGAGAAGTTCCATGGCAACCCCACCCAAGCCGTTGGGCGAGTCCTCAAACGGACTGGCATGCTGCTGATCCTGGCTCTGCTCTACAACGATATCCTCCAATTCCAATTCTCGACGATGCGCTATGCCGGGGTCCTTCAGCGTTTGGCGATCTGTTATGGGATCTGTAGTCTGCTCTATCTGTTCGTACCCCAGCGCGGCCGCGTCATCGCGTCGGCGGCGATCCTTCTAGGGTACTGGGCGGTGATGGTCTGGATACCCGTACCGGGCGGGGTGGCTGGTGATCTTTCGCCTGCTGGAAATCTTTCGGGCTATATCGACCGCACCTACCTACCTGGTCGGATCCTCAAGGATTATTACGGGTTCGGAGACAATGAAGGGATCCTCTCTACCATCCCGGCGATCGTCACAGGGCTTCTTGGGGTTTTCGCTGGCGAATGGCTGCGCAGCCAGCGTGGTCCTGCAGAGAAGTGCTTTGGGTTGGCGGCGGCTGGGTTGGTGCTGCTGGTGGTAGGGACGATCTGGGGGCAGTTTTTTCCGGTGATCAAGAATCTCTGGACCAGCTCCTTTGTGCTGGTGGCCGGTGGCTACAGCCTGCTGCTTTTATCGCTCTTCTATGCGCTGTTGGACTGGATGCAGTGGCGCTGGTGGGGGTGGTTCTGGGTGGTGATTGGTTCCAACGCCATCCTGATCTACATGATTCGAGAAATCATCGACTTCACGAAGATCTCGAAGTACTTCCTGGGAGGTATCGCCAGCTGGTCCGGTCCCTGGCAAGGGGTGGTGATTCAGGCAGGAAGCCTCGCGGCGATGTGGCTGCTGTTGTACTGGCTTTATCGCAGGAAAATTTTCCTGCGGGCTTAGATCGATTTACCGCTGTGCAGTCCCAGACACCAAGTCACGAAGGCTGGGACTGCAGTGTGGCGGTAGAGAGTTCCAGACGCTGAATCTGGAGGCATCTTCCCGACTGTGGATCGAGATCGACCAGGGTGGTCGAGCAGCGGAGATCTTCGGTAGCGATCTCAAGCGTCGAGGGATCGAAGGAGAAGCTGGCGGCGAGGACTCGTTCGATCGATCGGCCCAGAATACTTTCGTAGGCACCCGTCATGCCGACATCGCACTGAAAGCCTGTCCCCTTGGGGAGGATCTGCAGGTCGGCGGTGGGGACGTGGGTGTGGGTGCCGAGGACAGCGGAGACACTGCCATCCAGGAACCTCGCAATCGATTGTTTCTCGCTGGTCGCTTCCGCATGGCAGTCGATCAATCGCAGCGGGGAGATCGACGCCACCTCGTTGAGAATGCCTTTTGCGGCGTGTAGCGGGCAATCGACCGGTCGCATATAGAGTCGGCCCAGGAGGCTGAAGACGATCAGTGGGTGGCCGAAAGGAGTGGGGACTTGGCACCAGGTGAGTCCTGGGGCTTCGGGTGGGAAGTTGGCGGGTTTGACGATGTTGGTCGCCTGCTGAAGTAGCGGGATCAGTTCGCGTTTGCGATAGATGTGATCTCCCATAGTGATCGCATCGGCACCCGCGGCGATCAGCTTCTTGTACTGTGCGACGCGCAGTCCCGTCCCGTCGGCGGCATTTTCGGCGTTGGCGACCACCAGGTGGCAATGAGCGGTTTGCTTCAGCCAGGGGATGGCCTGGCAAGCGATCTGCATCCCTGGGACTCCGACAATATCCCCCAGGAGCGCGACGCGCAGGTTTCTTTCATCAAGAGGTAGCATGGCAGGGACCGCCTGTTGATGGAAAGGTGTGAAGCGGAAACGACGCGAGGAGGTGCTGATTGCACAGCGACCTCCTCGCGAGAGTAAAAATCCCCAATCAGGGTTGGTTATTAGCGACGGTCGCGTCCACCGCCGCCACCGCCGCCACGACGGTCTCGTCCGCCACCACCGCCACCTCGGCGATCGCGTCCACCGCCACCGCCGCTACGGGGTGGGCGATCGGAGTATCCGCCTCCCTCTCGGGGCGGTCTATCGCCGAAATCGCGACGGCCTTCGCCACCTTCCTCTTCGGGCGGTTCATCGCCAGCCGTGCGGTTGGCGAACTCATCCTCGATCCCCAGTTCCTCCAGGGCGCGTCGTCGGCTGAGTCGGACGCGGTCGTGATCGTCGATATCGATCACCAGAACCTGCATCGAATCGCCAACTTTGCAGACGCTGTTGACATTGGAGACGTAGCCGTTGGTCAGTTCGCTGACATGGACTAGGCCGTCGCGTCCGGGGATGACTTCGACAAAGGCGCCGAAATCACGGATGCTGGTGACAACGCCTTCGTAGATCTTGCCGATCTGAACGGTGGCAGTGCATGCCTCGACCCTCGACATGGCGGATTTTGCCTTGTCCAAGTCGGCTGCGGCGACGGTGACGGTTCCATCATCTTCGACATCGATGGTGGCACCCGTCTGCTCCTGGATCGCTCGGATGTTCTTTCCACCCGGACCGATCAGCGCGCCAATCTTATCGGGGTCGATCTTGGTGCGAAGCAGTCGCGGTGCGTAGCGACTGGTTTCGCTCCGAGGCCTGGGGATGCAGGTGAGCATCTTGCGGAGGATCTCGATGCGGGCTTCTCGAGCCTGCTTGAGGGTTCCTCGGATGATCTCTTCGCTGATCCCGTCGATCTTCAGATCGAGCTGGATGCCAGTGATTCCGTTTTGGGTTCCGGCGATCTTGAAGTCCATGTCGCCATAATGGTCTTCGTCACCGATGATGTCGGTCAGAAGCACAAAGCGATCTTCCGGTTGGCGCTGACGCACCAGGCCGATGGAGATCCCCGCGACCGGGTTGGTGATGGGGACCCCTGCAGCCATCAGCCCTAGGCAGCCACCGCAGACCGACGCCATCGAAGAAGAGCCATTGCTTTCGAGGATGTCGCTGATGACCCGAATGGTGTAGGGGAAATCATCGGGATCCGGCAACACCGGCTCCAAACTTCGTTCGGCCAGAGCCCCGTGTCCGATTTCGCGACGTCCAGGGCCGCGGATCGGGCGGCACTCGCCGACCGAGAAGGAGGGGAAGTTGTAGTCGAGCATGAACTTCTTGCTGTATTCTTCCAGCAGTCCGTCGACTCGCTGTTCATCGCGTCCCGTGCCGAGCGCCACGGTGATCAGCGCCTGGGTTTCGCCGCGTTGAAAGAGCGCCGATCCATGGACGCGGGGAAGGATATCTGCCTGGCAAGTGATCGGACGCAGCGAGGTATGATCGCGACCATCAGGACGGGTCCCTGAGAGGATCAGATCACGAACCACCACTTCTTGCAGTTCGCCGAGGACCCGATCGAGTGCGGCGGGGCAAGCGGCATCAGCACCAGCTGACTCACCCGTCAGTTCGGCATGAGCCGCTGCTTTGACCTGCTTCTTGGCATCGGCGCGATCCTGCTTGCCAACGACCTGATTGGCCGATCGCAGTCGGTCGTAATAGGCTGCTTTGACGCGAGCATAGAGAGCCGAATCGTCGATGGCGTTGAACGGCTTCTTGACGGGCTGAATCTTCTGCAGGAACTCCTGCTGAAGCGCCAGAATCTCGCGGATAGTCGATTGCGCAAACTGGATCGCTTCCAGCATCTCCTGCTCGGGCATCTCCTGAGCGAAGCCCTCGATCATGACGACCTCTCGGGGATTCCCCGAAACGATCAGATCCAGTTCGCTGTCTTCCAGCTGGGCTTGAGTGGGGAAGGCGATCCACTGGCCTTCGACACGACCAACGCGGACCGATGCAATCGGACCCTGAAAGGGGAGTGGACTGACCAACAGTGCCACCGCGGCGCCGTTCATGGCCAGCACATCGGCATCGTTCTGCAGGTCGCTGCTGAGGACCATGGCCTGAATCTGGACTTCGTCGATATAACCCTTAGGGAACAAGGGGCGAATCGGGCGATCCATCAGTCGGCTGGTGAGCGTTTCTTTGGTGGTGGGTCGGCCTTCTCGCTTGAGAAATCCTCCGGGGAACTTACCACCTGCGGCAAGTCTTTCGCGGTAATCACAGGTCAGGGGAAAAAAGTCGGTCCCGGGTCGGCTGGGACCACTGGCCACCGCGCAAAGGACGGTGGTTTCGGCATACTGCACCAAGACGGTAGCTGCTGCCTGCTTGCCCAATTCCCCCGACTCGAACGACAGGGTTGAGGCGCCAATCTGCTTTTCAACTCGAATCTTCATCGCTTCTCTCTTCTCTTTTACTTTTGCGATTCTTCAGCTGGGCAAAGGTCCCTATCGGACCATCGCCCCCCGATCCAGCTCGGGCGTCTGGCCACATCCTCCTGCGACACGCCGTCGCCGGTGCCAGAACGATTCCTCGCCAACTGGTTGGCCCCCTCGCAATGGCTCAATAAAAATCCTTGCGAAGGGAGCACGTCCTACGATTGCGACCCGCCACTTCCGCGTTTCTCGACGGTTCCTCACAAAGAGTTCGCCGGAATCGGTGGAAGGGAGCACAAAGGCCGAATCAGCGGCTGATTTGTCCAAGTCCTCCCTTTACGATGGAAGGATCGGCAAGATCAACCCACGGTATCGCCTGGGTGGGGCGAAACCGAGCGAAAAGCAAGAAACCCTCATGCCCGCAACGGATGGAGGACTCAGCCATCCAAGGCAGAGCACAAACGCTCTTTCGAAGAAACGTTTCCCAGAAACGATGCCGGATTTTTACTTCCGGATGCCCAACTGACTGATGATGTCCAAGTACCGCTGCGGTTCCTGATGGCGGACATAATCCAACAACCGTCGACGACGGCTCACCATCTGCAACAAACCACGACGACTTGCATAGTCCTTCGTATTGGAACGCATGTGTTCCGTCAGATTGTTGATCCGCTCGGTGAGCAACGCAATCTGCACCTGAGGAGACCCATTGTCTCCGCCATGGGTCGCATACTGCTTCACGAGTTCACTTTTCCGCTCGTTGCTCACTGCCATGATCGACCAACCACCTTCTGCTCAAAACATTTCTTCCACTTGCTTCACGCGTCGCATTGTAAACATTCCAGCCACCCTGGCAACGGCAAAAACCGGAAGGCCTGCTTCCGGTGTTACGCTCCTTTGGGGGGTTTTGGAGTGCGTCCCACGGGAGACACTTGATACACTGAGGTGGGAATGCGATTT
>Ga0315906_10005248_pt1 | contig 16373 bp, 10 predicted proteins | sample LakEriMetagenome_4_FD_203526 | JGI IMG/M metagenome (GOLD analysis project Ga0315906, IMG submission 203526) | Freshwater fungal communities from buoy surface, Lake Erie, Ohio, United States - Buoy 2 MA122 | ecosystem: Environmental > Aquatic > Freshwater > Lake > Lake biofilm | place: USA...
GAAGTTCAAAACACCAATCCCTCCAGTTTTTGCATTGGCGTTGCCGGCTACCCGGAAAAGCACTTTGAGGCGCCCAACACCAAAGCGGACTTGCGCCACCTCAAGGCCAAGGTAGAGGCAGGTGCGGAGTACGTGGTGACGCAAATGTTTTTTGACAACGCCGCCTACTTCAAGTTTGTGGAGGATTGCCGCGCCGCGGGCATCAACGTCCCCATCGTCCCAGGCCTCAAGCCCATCACCACCGCCAGCCAACTGAACACCGTTCCCCGCCACTTTTCCGTGACGCTGCCGGACGACTTGGTGGATGCCCTGGAAGGGGCCAAAACCCCCGAGGCCGTCAAGGCCGTAGGGGTGGAGTGGACCATTGCCCAATCCCGTGAATTGATGGCGGCCGGCGTGCCGGTTCTGCACTACTACACCATGGGAAAGGCAGACGAAACCGAGAAGATTGCGCGCGCCCTATTCTGAATCTAATTTATACCGACGCCGCACCCCCAGCGTTTAGCGGCTGGAAATACATTTACCGGTTGCGAATTCGCAAGGCATTGCCGTCGTAGGAAATCCGATACGGCAAAAGCGGATAGGTGGTGTTCCCGTCCAGCGGTTGGCCGTCAAAGAGCAAGAAGCGCTGCCCGTCGCACGGGCAAACGGCGTACAAATTATCCTCCAGTTCCAAGCCACAACCGGCTTCCAAGTGGTTGGGACAACACAAGTCCAGTACGGCAAAATCGTCCACATTTTCTTGCAGCGTTCTGCGGTACACCACAATCCCGCGCACCCCGGCGTCCGGCAGGACCACCGTGCCGCCCACGAACTGCAGCGGATAACCCGACGGCGTAGACAAATAAACCACCTCGTTGACCGGTACGTACGGCACCGGATGGGGATTGCTGTCGCCGCAACTCACGAATAATGTGCTAATTGCGAATAAATACAAAACAATTCGACGCATGAGGGGGTTCTTTTTCTTCTTAACCTATGGTAAACATAACGCAAACTATCGTTATTTTAGCCCTTTCGTATACCCCTCTATAAAAGATCAAAGCCAGCATAACTATGCGCAAACTGATCCTCTTCGGACTCTCCCTATTGGTTGCCTCAACAACCGTATGGGCACAATCGCGCCCCGGTTCCGTCAAAGGAAACGTGTCGGAACGAAAATCAGGCGATGGAATTCCCAACGCCATCGTTAAAGTCATGGACGGCAAAGCGGTGGAAGCCCAAGGCAAGACGGACTTCGACGGCAACTTCTCCATCTCGCCGGTGGACGAAGGTACCTACACCATCCGAATCGAAGCTTTTGGCATGCAGCCCTACGAATTGGGGGGCGCCAAGGTTCCTTCCGGTCGTCCGTTGGTATTGACGGTGAAAATGACCGAGAAAACCAACGAATTGGACGTTGTAACCGTAAAAGCAAAGTACGAAGCTCCTTTGGTGGAGACCGGTAAAACGGCTCAAACCTTTGACCAAGAAGTCATTCGGAACTTGCCGCAGCGCGGATTGACCGGTCTTTTGCAGATGTCGGCCTCCGTTGTGACCAACGAAGCTACCGGTGGGGTATCCTTCCGGGGAGGTCGTGAGAACGGCAACCAGGTATTCATCGACGGTATTAAGGTCCGGGGAAGCATCAACCTCCCGCGCGACGCCATCCAAACCACGGAAGTTATCACCGGCGGTACACCCGCCATCTACGGCGACGTAACGGGTGGCGTTATTTCCACCACCACACGCGGTCCATCGTCTCGCTACTTCGGTGCCGGAGAGTACGTAACTTCTCAATTCATCGACCCCTACGGCTACAACTTGGGCTCGTTTACCGCTGGAGGTCCCATCATCAAGAACAAGGACGGTCGTGCGGTTGTAGGCTTTTTGCTTTCAACGGAATACGAATTCAACAAGGACGGTCGTCCGTATGCAACCGGTGTATACCGGGTTAAAGAAGACGTATTGGCTCGTTTGCAAGAACGTCCTCTGATCCCAACCGCAACCGGCTTGGGAACCATCCAGGCAGGAGAGTTGCTGCGTCGCGATTCTTTGGAAACCATCCCCGCGCGTTTGAACGTTCGGTCCAATGAATTCCGTGCCACCTACAACATCAACATCAAGCCCAGCAAAACCACCGGTGTTGTTTTGGGCGGTCGCTTTATTTGGAACGACCGCATGAACGGCGGCTTCTCCAATGCCTTGACGAACTGGGACAACAACAGCAACTCCATGAACCGCGACGTTTCGGCCTACGCCCGATTCACGCAAAACTTCGGTTCTGGAGAAGAGGGAGACCTCATTCGCAACGCTTACTACACCGTACAAGTAGACTTTACCCGCAACTTCGGTCGCACCTGGGATCCCCGCTTGCGCGACAATGTTTTCCAGTACGGACACATCGGCACCTTTACCACCGAGCGTTCGCGCCTGTACGGGTACGGTTTGGATCAGGTTTCCGGCCTCACCGGGTGGCGTCAGCTGCTGAATTTGGACACCAACGTACGTTTTGAGGCTTCTCAGTACAACCCAGTACTGGCCAACTACACCCAAACGTACTACGATTTGGTTCGCCAAGGATTGCTCCGCACCGGCGTGCGCAACTTGGAGAACATTCGCCAAGGTGGAGGTTTGCTCAACGGCCAGTCTCCGAACGGCATTTACAGCTTGTTCAACAACGTGGGTACGGTAACCGCTAACTACAGCTACTTCCAGAACGATCAGTTCCGGGTCACAGCCTCCACCAACTTTGAAATCAAAGGACACCAATTGGTGGCCGGTTTGGAGTACGAGCAACGCGTGGACCGCGCCTTCAGTGTGGGCGGCTATGGACTTTGGACCCTCATGCGCGGTCTCCAGAACGACGCCATTCGCGAATTGGATTTGACCCGTCCGCAGGCCGTTTACCAAGATGGGGTATTCCAAGACACCATCAACTACCCCCAAGCCTTTGACGCCACCAAGCCGCGTACGTTTGATCGCAACATGCGTCGCAAATTGGGTCTGGATCCCAACGGATCCGATCTACTGGACATCGACTCCTACGATCCTTCGATGTTCAGCTTGGACATGTTCAGCGCTCAGGAGTTGAACAATTTTGGCGCGGGTGCCTACGTGAGCTACTTCGGATACAACTTCGACGGCTCGCCCCAAACGTTTAATCCCACTATCAACGACTTCTTCAACAAGCGCGATGCTGCGGGCAACAAAACGTACCCCATCCCGGCATTCCAGCCCATCTACATGGCCGGTTACATCCAAGATCAGTTTACCTACAAAGATTTGTTCTTCAACCTGGGCGTGCGCGTAGACCGCTACGACGCCAACCAGCCCGTATTGAAAGATGCTTTCTCTTTGTACCCCGCGTACACCGTGGGTGAGGCACGTGCCATGGCAGACAACTACCCATGGGTTGCGAACATTCCTGAATCCATGGCAGACGATGCGGTGGTATACGTAGACAACATCAACAACCCCAAACGCATCACCGGATACCGCAAGGAGTTCGATTGGTTTAATTCCGACGGTTCTCCCCAATTGAATCCAAAGGAAATTTCGGATTTGTCCGGTGGACAGGCCAAGCCTTGGATCATCAACGACGGTTCTTGGGTTGACGGCCAACCGGTTTTGAACGCAAACTCCTTCAAGGATTACGATCCTCAGGTGACGGTTTCTCCGCGTATTTCGTTCCAGTTCCCCATCAGTGGATCTGCTGAATTCTTTGCGCACTACGATTTATTGGTGCAGCGCCCCAACGAGAACACCCGCTTCAACCCCATCAACTACGTCAATCTGGAGTACGGATCGGCCACCATCGCCAACCCTGACCTCAAGCCGCAGAAGCAAACGGAATACGAAATCGGTTTCCGTCAGAAGTTGAATGATCGTTCTGCGTTGAAAATCAATGCGTTCTACCGCGAATACCGCGACTTGATTCAGTCCGTTTCCGTAACGGAAGCGTACCCGCGCACCTACATCACCTACGGCAACCGGGACTTCACCACGGCCAAGGGCTTCTCCTTCCAGTACGACTTGCGCCGTACGGGCAACATCTTGGCCTACGCGAACTACACCCTTTCCTACGCAGACGGTACTGGTTCGGGTGCCAACTCCGGCATTGCCTTGGCTCGTTCGGGTCAGCCGAACTTGCGTTACATCCAGCCTTTGGATTTTGACGTTCGCCACAACTTTGCCGCCAACATCGACTTCCGTTTCCAAGACGGTGCGGCCTACAACGGCCCCATTTGGTTCGACACGAAGGTTTTTGCCAATGCGGGCATCAACATCTTGGCCACCGCCCAGTCCGGCACGCCCTATTCTCGCCGAGACCGCGCAACGTCGCTTACCGAAGCGAGTGCACCCGTTGTGGGCTTGTTGAACGGCTCTCGCTTGCCTTGGCAGAGCAAGGTGGACATGACCGCGAACAAGGTGTGGTACTTCGGCGCCGATAACCGCAAAAACTTTGAAGTGTACGTTCAGGTCCTGAACGTATTGAATCAGTTGAACGTTTTGAACGCCTACGCTTTCACCGGATCTCCCTCCGACGATGGCTATTTGTCCTCACCACAAGGCCAACAGGGCATCCTGTTCACCACCGACGCACAATCGTTTACCGATTTGTACAACATCGCCATGGTGAGCCCCTTCAATTTCTCGTTGCCTCGCCGCGTCCGTTTGGGCATTCGTTTCGGATTCTAATAGACAGTGAATAGTTTGAAAATTATGAACAAGTTGCTGAATAAAGGTCTTTTAGCTGCCGCTTTGGCAGTAGGATTAACCGCGATGAGCCATGCTCGCCCAGGCGAAGCCGTGGGAGCACAATCGGGCAAAAAGGTTCGTTCCAACAAAACCGTTGAGGAATTGTGCCAACCCTCGCGAGCACAGACGGATTTGGATTTGAACAACGTGCGCACCACCATCATGGGTGGTGGAGACATGTGGTGGGATTTGAACACCGCGCGTTACGAAATTCCCAAGGGCTCTAACCGCCACTCCATGTTTGCGGGTGCGCTGTGGTTGGGCGGTCTGGACGAGGGTGGACAGCTCAAGTTGGCGGCCATGACCTACCGCTCGCGCGGTAACGACTTCTGGCCTGGCCCGCTTTCTACGGACGGCTTGGCTTCGGTCAACAAAGACATTTGCGACAAATACGATCGCCACTGGATCATTTACCGCGAGCAGGTGGATCTTCACCGCGCGTGGTTGTTGTGCAAGAACGATCCTGACTGCAACCCCGGCGAGAAGTTCCCCGGCTACGAAGGCAGCATCCCGGAAATCATTCTGGAATGGCCCGCACACGGTGTAGACGGCGATCTTCCCTACACCTTGGCGCCGTTCATTGACTTGGACGGCGACAACCGCTACGATCCATTGGAAGACTACCCCGCTTACGATTTTGACCGCGCCTTCGATTGCCGCAAGAAAGAGACCGACGTCCTTTACGGCGACATGACCCTTTGGTGGGTGTACAACGACCGCGGTAACGTCCACACCGAAACCAGTGCGGGTGCGTTGGGTTTTGAAATTCGTGCGCAGGCCTTTGCCTTCAACACGAACGACGAGATCAACAACATGACCTTCAACAACTACCGCATCTTGAACAAGTCCACCTTCCGGTTGACGAATACCTACTTCTCCACGTGGTTTGACCCAGACTTGGGCAACTACACGGACGACATCATCGGTTGCGACATTCCCCGAGGTTTGGGTTACGTATACAACGCAGACAACAACGACGAGGGCCCCATTGGTTACGGGTTCAACCCACCTTCTGTGGCGATGGACTTTTTCCAAGGTCCTTTTGCCGACTACTTTGACGGATTAGACAACGACCGAGACGGTTGTGTGGACGGTGTCCGCGACGCCAACGGTGTTTGCCAGCCGGAGAATCCTGCTACCGGTTTGAACGAGCGGATCATCATGTCCGGTTTCATGTACTACAACGCGGGCAACGCCGCCACCGGCGATCCGCGCAATGCCTCTGAATTCTACAACTACATGCAGTCCCGCTGGCGGAACGGCAACCCGTTGGTGGTCGAGAACCCTAGTGGTCCCGGCAACACCTCCAACGGAGACGGCTTTACCCAAGACGGTACCGGCTTAGCCACCAAATTTGCCTACCCCGGCAACACGTTTGATACCACCCTGCAGAACGACCCCAAAGCTCCCCTGAACTGGTTTGAGTCCCCGGACAACAAGCAGGACAAGCGCGGTTTGCACAACGCGGGCCCGTTCTCTTTGGCCCCGGGTGCCGTTAACTTCATCACCACCGGTGTGGTTTGGGAGCGCGAGTACAACAAGCAAGGCCTCTTTGCCTCCGTGGACAAGGTGATCATTGCGGACGATAAAGCGCAGGCTTTGTTTGACAACTGCTTCCAAATTCTGAACGGTCCGGATGCTCCGGATTTGACCATCCAGGAGATGGATCGTGAGCTCATCCTCATGATGAGCTACCGCGAGGGCGCCAACAACCAGTCTTTGGATTACGAAGAGGTGGATATGTTGATTCGCAATGCCGACAATACCTACAAATTTGAAGGCTTCCAGATTTTCCAATTGAAGAGTAAGAACTCCTCCATTGGAGACCGTTACGATCCTTCCCAGGCGAAGTTAGTAGCGCAGTGCGACATCAAGAACGGTGTGGCGCGCATGATCAACTGGGAGTTGGACCCGACCCTGGATTTGGTAGTTCCGCAAGACATGACCTTGAATGCGAACAACGGAGGTATTAAACTTTCGTTCAAGTTGTCTGAAGATGCTTTTGCTAGCGGTCAGGACCGTCGTTTTGTGAACCACAAGGAGTACTACTTCACGGTGGTGGCTTACGCATACAACGAATACGCCCCGTACAATCCATCTACCGGTTCCGACGGTCAGCGCCGTCCGTTCTTGGCGGGCCGGAACAACGTGAAGCGCTATGCTGGCATTCCGCATAAGTTCTCAAGCGAGGCGGGCGGAACCGTTGCCAACAGCTTCTACGGTCTTAAACCCCCGGTTACCCGCATTGAGGGATTGGGCAACGGCGGAAGCTCCATGCAACTGGATCCGGCAAGTGAGAGTGAGATTCTGTCTACCGTATTCGCCAACGGCTACATGCCGAACCCCAAGTACTTGGGCGGCTACGGTCCGGTCAACGTAAAAGTGGTGGACCCATTGAACGTTCCAGAAGGCGAGTACTACTTGATTTTTGACGGTGTGGGCGGCAACGCACGTTGGTCCATTCAGGACAAAGCAACGGGTGAAGTGATCGCCAATTCAATGACTTCCATTAAGTTGATCAACGAACAAATCGTGCCTGAATTGGGCATGTCCGTTGAGATTTCAGATGTGGAAGCACCCGGTTTGGACGAAGACGGCATTCGCAACGGCGGTTTGTTGAACAGCGAATTGGTGTATTCAGACCCCACCAAAGCTTGGTACAAGGGCGTTGCAGACGACGACAGCTACAGCCCCTACAATTGGATTTTGGCTGGGCCCAACGATTTGGCAACTGCAGCTCCCGCGAAGTTTTATAAGGATATTCCCAACGACCCCAAAGGTTTCTTCGAGACCATTCTGGGCGGTACTTGGGCTCCCTTCTACTACGTAAGTTCCATCGGTCGCGGCACTCCGGAAGGGACCACCGTGTACGGTATGGGACCGGCGGATTCAGCCATGCAAGTGTCTCTGCGTTTGGAGCCCAAGAATCTGCAAAGTGTGGACGTGGTATTCTCCAAAGATCCGGCCAAATGGACGCGCGTGCCTGTTTTTGAAATGGGCGAAGACGAAGCTTTGACGCAAGGAGGAGCATCTAAATTCACCTTGCGGAAGGCAACGGGTTGGGACAAGAGCAACGGTCAGTTGGTGCCCAGTAGCACCATTGGTTGGAGTTACTTCCCCGGTTACGCCATTAACGTGGAGACGGGCACCCGCCTGAACATGGCCTTTGGCGAGAACAGCTGGATGCTGTCGGACAACGGTGGTGATATGAAGTTCAACCCCACATCACGCGAGCGAATCTTCCCGCAAGATCCGGTGACCGGTGGATTCCGCTTTGGTGGTCAGCACTACATCTACGTGTTTGCCCCAACGGTTCGAAAGGGCACAACCATTGTTGATCTTTCGTATAAAGGAGACGACCCAACGGCGCACCCCTTGTACAACGAAATCACCAACATCACCACCGGTACCAACCGCCAAACGTTTACGCGTTCGATCATGTGGTGTTCCTTGGGCATGGTTCAACAGCAGTTCGACGGTTTGGATTTGTACGCCAACATGCCGTCTGATTTGCGCGTCCGCATCCGTACGACGCGACCCTACGAGAAGTTGGCAGTTGATAATACAAACAGCGGTAATCCCAAGTACTTGTTCAGCACCGTAGGTCTGGCAACCGGTAAGGGAGTAAACTCCGTTGCAGTAAGTGCTTTGGATGCCATCCGCGTGGTGCCCAACCCGTACTTGTCCCAGAGCGCCTACGAAAGCTCACAGCTGGACAATCTGGTAAAAATCACCAACTTGCCTGAGAATTGCGTGGTATCCGTATACACTACCGACGGTTCCTTAGTGCGCACGTTGCGCAAGGACAACACCGATACGTGGATGTATTGGGACTTGAAGAACAACTACGGAGTTCCCATCGCCAGCGGTGTATACATCATCCACATCAAAGCCGACGGTATTGGTGAGAAAATCATCAAGTGGTTTGGCACCATGCGTCCTTTTGATCCGACAGGCTTCTAAAAGTATTTGATTATGAAAAGTTCATTAGCAGTTTTAATCTTCACCGCCGCTGCAACCGCTTGGGCGGGTAATCCAACCCGTTCCGGCTCTGCTGGTGCAGGTGAGTTGTTGATCAACCCGTGGGCTCGCACTGCTGGCTGGGCGGAAGGCAATACCGCCAACGTTGTGGGCATTGAGTCCATGTACGGAAACGTGGCAGGACTGGCCGCGGGCAAGAGCTTCACTGCGGGTTTCTCCAACACCACGTGGTTGCAGGGATCGGGCATTCAGGTGAACGCGGCGGCGCTGGCCACCCCTACGCGCAACGGCGTTTTGGGAATCCACGTGACCAGCTTTGATTACGGAGACATCGACGTGACCACCACGGCATTGCCCGATGGAGGAGCAGGTATTTATTCTCCCGGAAGTTCGGTCTTGGGCATTGCCTACGCCCAAATGTTTACCGACAACATTTACGGTGGTGTCAACATCAAGTTGTACAGCTCGTCTATTTCCAATCTGTCTGCTACCGGAATGTGCTTTGATGCAGGAGTACAATACGTAGCAGGCAAGACCCGTGACTTCCGTTTTGGAATCACCTTGCGGAACATTGGACCGTCTTTTGGTTACAAGGGCGACGGATTGGCGGTGGTCATGCCCGTGGACTGGGGTACCTATGCCAACACGTTCAACGTGCGTGCGCAAGCTTTTGAATTGCCCACTCAGTTGGCCATTGGTCTTTCCAAGGATTTCAGCATGCCTGGAAAGCAAAAAGTGACTGTTGCGGGTAACTTTATCTCCAATTCGTTTAAGAAAGATCAGTTTACCGTGGGTGGCCAGTACAATTTCCGCGATCAGTTTTTTGTTCGTGGCAGTTATGCTTTCTTCGACAACCGATTGGATGGATTGGCAACGGAAGCGTTGTCAGGCCCTGCAATGGGCTTTACGTTCAAAACGCCCATGGGTGCAACCACTAAGTTCGCTTTGGATTACGGGTACCGCTTGACCAATACGGCCTTCGGCGGTATCCACACGGTTGGGGTTGGCTTGGATCTGTAATCCGGGGTAAAAAATAATCTTCACAGGACCCCGGGAAGCCGGGGTCTTTTCTTATTTTAGAACCATGTCAGCGCTATCGTACTACACCCCAGAAGGCTTCAAGAAATTGAAGGAAGAATTGGATTTTCTCAAGACCATTGAGCGTCCTCGCGTTTCTGCTCAAATAGCGGAGGCACGGGACAAAGGTGACTTGAGCGAAAATGCCGAATACGACGCGGCCAAGGAAGCCCAGGGTCTTTTGGAAATGAAAATCTCCAAGATGGAGGATTTGATGGCAAACGCGCGGATCATGGACGCCTCCCAAATGGATACGTCCAAGGTGTTTGTGCTGTCCACCGTCCGGATTCGCAACCAAAAGAACGGCCAGGAGTTGAAGTATACGCTGGTAGCGGAACAGGAAGCAGATTTGAAGTTGGGGAAGATCTCCGTAAGTTCGCCCATCGGCAAAGGACTGTTGGGCAAGACCGTGGGAGAAGTTGCAGAAATCACAATCCCCAACGGTACATTGGCACTGGAGGTGCTGGAAATAACCCGATAATCATGGCATCCGTCTTTACACGCATCATCGCCGGAGACGTCCCGTCGTACAAAATTGCAGAGAACGATTTTGCCTATGCCTTTCTGGACATTCGTCCCCTGGCAAAGGGTCACACCTTGGTAGTGCCTAAGTTGGAAGTGGATAAGTTGTTTGACTTACCCCACGCCCAGTATACTGCCTTGTGGGATTTTGCGTACCACGTGGCACATGCTATGGAAGAGGTGCTTCACTGCAATCGGGTTGGGGTTACGGTCATCGGACTGGAAGTCCCCCACGCCCACATCCATTTGATTCCCATTCGGGGCGAGGCGGACATGAATTTTGCCCTACCTAAGTTGCAATTGGAGGCCTCAGAAATGCAGGCCATTGCGGATAAAATCAGCACGGCTCTATTGGCTACCGCGGAGTAAGCTACCGCTGAGTAGGCTACGAACGAAGTTTATCCGGGTTGTTCTGCACAAAGGAAGCCCAAGCATTTTTGGACGCGCCCCCTTGGGCGCGTTTTTTCATGCCCTTTTTCCAGTTCAGTGCGGGCTCAGACAAATCGCCCCGCTGACTTGGTGGTGACTGGTCGGCAATCGGTTGAGCGTAGGAAGGAGCCTTACTGGAAAAAATATGGCACGTAGCTACGGCCAGACCATCGGTGGCATCCAGTTTTTGGGGCAACTCGCGGAATGCGTAGATGGACTGGAGCATACCCGCAACCTTCTCCTTGGTGGCGGAGCCGCTGCCCGTGATGCTTTGTTTGACGCGGGTAGGGGAGTATTCAAATACGGGCAAATTATTGGCCAAAGCTACGCCCATGGCCACGCCTTGTGCTCGTCCCAGCTTCAGCATGGACTGAACATTCTTCCCAAAAAAAGGCGCTTCAAGGGCCACAACTTCCGGTTGGTACCGCGCAACCCAAACGCGCACGGCTTCGTGGATGTCTGCCAGTCGTTCCAACGGTTCCTTTTTGGTAGAGAACTTTACGGCCTCCATGGCCAGTAGTTCCAGGTTGTTTCCGGTTACGCGCACCGCGGAAAGTCCCATCACCACCGTGCCGGGATCGATCCCCACCACAACGTAGGAATGGGGAGCTGGCGCGCCGGAGGTCATTCGGTGGGGAAGTACAACTGATCGCGTCCGGTAGGCTGCTGATACAGCTGGAGCCCAAAAGTGGGGACAGCCGCCATCAAATGATCCATGATGTCGGACGAAAGCACCTCGTACTCTTCAAATCGTATTTCTTTCAGAAAACAGTAAATTTCAATGGGGATGCCCGATGATGTAGGCGCGAGCTGACGAACCACAAAAAGGTCCTTTTGCGAGACCTTCGGATGTTCCCGGAGGTAGGCGTCGGCATAGGCCCGGTACAAACCGACGTTGGTCAAATGACGTCCGTTGATGGGCAACGACTTGTCCACCGATTTGCTGGCGTTGTGTTCGTCAATTTCTCGAAGGCGCTCCTCCAAAAAAGTCCGGATTCGTTCCACTTTTCGCAGTCGTTCCAAAAGGGGTTCGTCCACGTAGCGAATGGTGTTGAGGTCCAGCAACAAGGCGCGCTTGATGCGGCGAACCTTGGACAGTCGCATTTCTCGCCAGTTTTGGAAGGACTCGGTAACAAAAGCCTTGGCGGGTATGGAGCTCATTGTATTGTCAAAGTTTTTGACTTTTACCGTAGTCAGGTCAATACTGACCACGTCTCCGTCCACGCCGTATTTTTCAAAAGTGATCCAGTCCCCCTTTTTCAAAAGGTCGTACATGGAAATCTGGAAGTTGGCCAAAAGGCCGTTGATGGCGTCCTGAAAAATCAAAATTAAGATGGCGGTAAAGCCCGCCAAAGCACCGGCCAGCGTGCCCATCGCAGTTCCCGAGACCACGGAAATCATTCCCAAAACGCCCAGAATCCAACTCAAGAACTGAACAACTTGCAGCAGGGTTTTTACGGGCTTGTCCTTGAATTTGGGATTATCTTCCAAAACATGCGCCATGACGCGGGCCGTTTTGTTGATCAAGACCACCAGCTGAACAATCAGGTACAAACCGGTGATTTGAACCAAAAATCCTGCTGTCTTGGGGTGTTCTACAAACACCACCGGGATGATGGATCGAATGATGACACCCGTTATGAAGTGTACGGCCGTCTGGAAAACCTTTTCTTCCAAGAAGTAGTCGTCCCATTTTGCTTCCGTTCGTTTGACCCAACGTTTGATCAAACTCAGGACCACCCGGCGTGCAATGAAGTCCGCCAACAGGCTGGCGCCAATCAAAATCCCAATATCTATCAACAAGGTGAATAGGGACAACCAGTGCGGGTCAACCCCTTGATCCACCATCCAATTCGTGGCCCAGTGTTTGGGCAATGCAATCGGCTCCATGGAATAAAGATAATCGTTTATCTGCCCCACACGCCTTTGTTTAAGGTTGAATCACAAGCGATGCACGAGAAACGCCGGAAGCGTAGAAGTAGCCCAGCGCAAATTCGTCTGGATTTTCTTCCCGCCACAAATTTCCCACCACCAAGCCCGGGGCCGGGTCAAAGGGGGTACCTACCTGCAAAGTAGTTTGGCGGAGAAGATTCAAAAATTGAAAAAATCCCGGGCTGAGGCTGGAGATTTCTACGCGGTATTTGGTGCCCACGCTGTCCGGCCCTGCAAAGTCAACCGCTGGCAATTCCACGTTGTTGAAGCTGCGGCCGTCGTTGAATTGGTCGTCGAAAAAAGTGATGTTGAAGGGGAGGTTCTCCAAGGTGTCGTTGCGCCAAACCTTGAAACGGTATTGATCTCCGCGGCCAGCGGGCTCCGTAAAGTGAATGAGCGAATACCGGCCCGGCAGTTGGAACGGTTCGCGGGGGCGTTTTTCCGAATAGATGGAATCAATCGGAGGGCAACGTCGAACGGTTTCTGGGCCAGAAACCCATGGTTTGGGATCCCCCGGCATCCAAAAACGCAAGCGGTAGGATTTGCCATCCGTTCCAATGGTCGTTCCCTTGTACCGACCGGGAGCGTTGGCCATTGGGCGCAAAGTATCCACGGCTACACCGTCTTCGAGCAGAACCAATACCGCATTGGAAACGGGTTCGTTGGGGGCTTGGGTCAGGTAGGAAGCGGTCCAATACACTTCGGCCGTCACGGAGTCCTCGTCCGTAATTCGGGCGTTCACGATGGGGCGTTTGGTTCCCTCCGGAAGTTCCAAATCAATGGGGTCTTGGCAGCCCACTACCGAAGCGACAGTTACCGCTGCCAACAAAAGGCGGAAGGATCCCAGGTTTAGAAAGATTGAACGCTTCATCAGAAGGAGAAATTGTAGGTTACGTACGGGATGGCCGTTCCAAAAACGCTTAAGCGGTAGGCCTGAACCTCCCGGGTATTGAAGTCTTGTCGGAAAAACACGCTGTAGGGATTCCTGCGGGCGTAGGCATTGTACACGCCAAAAGCCAGGGTTGGTTTGCGGTTGTTCTTGCCCTTGAATGCAAAAGTTGCGGCAAGGTCCAGTCGGTGGGTGTCCGGTGTTTCGCCGCCGTTTCGGTTGGCGTAAATGGGGTAGGGAATGCCCTCAAATTCACCTCGGCTGTCCGGGTAGGTAATGGGTCGTCCGGATTGGTAGCTCCAGGTGCCACTCAAATCCCACTGCTTGGACGGCGCGTAGTTGGCCACCACGTTCAAATCGTGCAGTTTGTTGTAGTTGGCCAAGTACCATTCCCCGTTGTTGACGGACGTGCCCCGCGTGGGTCCGTCTACTTGAAGTTCCGTACGGGACAAGGTGTATGCAATCCAACCGTTGAACTTGCCGGTTTTTTTCTCCAGCAATACCTCCAAACCGTAGGCCCGGCCTTGACCGCTCAACAATTCGGTTTCGATGTTGTCTTTGAACACCAAGTCTGCTCCGTCCTTGTAGTCTACAATGTTTTGCAGGTCCTTGTAGTACGTCTCAACCGTCAAAACACCTGCGCCGCGAGCCAACTTCTGAACGTACCCCAAAGCAACTTGGTTGGCCGTTGCCGGCTCAATGTAGGCCCCGGCCGGACGCCATACGTTCACGGGTGTGGGCGACGTGTTGTTGGAAATCAGGTGGATGTACTGACGGTTTCGGTTGTAACTCGCTTTCAGTGATGCGTTTTCGCTGATTTCGTAGTTGGCAGAAAAGCGCGGCTCCAGACCGCCCAACCCCGTAAACCAACGAATGGATTCCCCGCGAGCGTACGAGCGAGTCCCGACCACGGTGGTGTCTTCGTAGATTCCGCCCGGTTCGTACAGCGTGACTGTGCGCGGTCCCAGGTTGCCAAATGCGCTGTACCGAAGGCCGCTCGTTACGGAAAACGCATTCGTAGCCTTCCAGGTGTGGCTCACGTATGCGGCGGGCTCAGTGGCCCACTCCTGACTCAATGTGATGTCAAAAGCTCCGGTGATTTTACCCGGCGAGAACACGTAGTACGTGTTGCTGGCGCCAAAATCAACCGTGTGTTTTGGAGACGGGAAATAAGTCCAGGCAGCGGTGGTGACGTAGTTCTGAATGCGCGAATTCAGTTGGAATTTGGTTTCGGCGTTGTCCGGAGTCCCCAGCAGGTAGGTGTAGTCCGAATACAGCGCCGTGGCGTTGAAGAACATTTTGTCGTTAACCGCGCGGTTCCAGCGGGTGGTGGCCGTCCAGTTGCCCCAGCCAAATTGGAACAAGTCGCTGGCCCCAAATTTATCCCGACCGTTGTAGAACGAGGCGTAAACGCGGTCCTTCTTGCTCAATTGAGCGTTGATCTTCCCGTTGAAGTCGTAGAAGTACAAAATGGTTTGGTCCAGTTCCGGCGTGTTGAAGAGCGGCAGAAACACGTCAAAATAGGAACGTCGACCTGCCAAAACGACACTCGCCTTGTCTTTCACCAGCGGCCCTTCCACCAACAAACGGCTGGAAAGCAGGCCAACCCCACCGTTGGCAGCCCATCGCTGGTTGTTGCCGTCCCGCTGGCGCACGTCCAAGACACTGCTCAAACGCCCGCCGTAGCTGGCCGGCATGCCGCCCTTATACAGTTTGGCGTCGCGCACGGCGTCTGCATTGAAAATGGAGAAAAAACCAAACAAGTGGGACGAATTGAACACCGGTGCTTCGTCCAGCAAAATCAGGTTTTGGTCCGAGTTGCCCCCGCGCACGTTGAATCCGTTGGCTCCTTCGCCCACAGATGAAACACCGGGCAACAAGCGAATGGCGCGCAATACATCGGCTTCTCCCAAAAGTTGGGGCAGCTTTTTGACTTCTTTGGCGCTGATCTGGGCTACGGATATTTCTGTGGTTTTCAACGTATTGACTCCTCGTTCCACGCCCACAGTCACCTCGTCCAAGCCCACAACGGAGGGCTTCAACTTAAACACTTGGTTGGTGCTTTTGGTCAGCACCACTTGCGTCACCTGTTTCTCGTACCCCAAACTGCTCAGGGTAACCTTGGCCGTTCCGGCCGGAACGGTAACGGAAAAATAGCCGTAGGTGTTGGTGAGTACCGACGATTTCCGCCCCCCACTTTCTACCGCAACGGCGACACTGACCAACGATTCGCCGTTGCTGGCGTCCTTCACGGTTCCACTGAGCGTCGCCAGTCCGGAGCCGGGAGAATTTTGTGCTTGAACTCCGGCCATCCAGCCCAAGAACGTCGCTAAGAAAAGAGCGTATTTCATACCTTGCCTCACTTTTGTCAAGATTCGTGCCAAGGCACGGTTTTAGATACAATCCTGTATGCGAAATGTTCTCTTGCGACCCTTTATGCGAAAAAATCTAAAGTATACCCTGCCTGTTTTGCTCCTTGTGGGCCTATCTGTAGCTGCGTTTCAAACAGCAACCAACAACCCCACGCGCGATGCGGCGGTCCTGAAGTTGGTGGCAGACGCCCTGAGTCAGGCGCACTACCAGCCCAAGCCCATAGACGACAAACTGAGCGAGTCTGCTTTTGACGCCTTTTTAGAAACATTGGACGGCGACAAGCGTTTTTTCACGCAAAAGGACATAGAATCATTGCGCACAGACCGCTTGCAGTTGGACGACCAAATCCAAGCCGGTTCCGCGGCGTTCTTCGATCGGTCCTATGCTTTGTTCGTGCAGCGCCTGGACGAAGCCCAAGCGCGCTACCGTC
>Ga0315906_10005252_pt1 | contig 16366 bp, 16 predicted proteins | sample LakEriMetagenome_4_FD_203526 | JGI IMG/M metagenome (GOLD analysis project Ga0315906, IMG submission 203526) | Freshwater fungal communities from buoy surface, Lake Erie, Ohio, United States - Buoy 2 MA122 | ecosystem: Environmental > Aquatic > Freshwater > Lake > Lake biofilm | place: USA...
CTAAGCATTAGTACAGGTTTCCCCGGGTTTTTCCGATTGAATAAGCCAAAATAAAAATCCCGGCTTGTGGGCCGGGATTTCTAGCAAGCGATGAATTAGGTTTTAAGGATTGAACTTGTCATTTGAGGAAGGGTCAATCCTTTTCCTTCCTTGATTCGTCATTGCTTCCATGGTCTTTTCCGGAGCAACCGCTTTTTTTCGATTCACCTGATTTGCAGCATGACTTTGCATTGGCTTCGGTTTTGGCTTCCTTCTTAGAAGAGCAGCAGCCGCTAGCGCTTGAGGATTTCATTCCGCAGCCGGACACGGTCACACCGTCAGTTACAACCTCTGGCTTGACGGAGTTGGAGGTGCCTTGGATGGTTGTGTTTTTGTCGTCGCCGGATGCACTGGTACTTGTTTGGGCATTGGCAATCACAAAGGCCCCAAGAACAAGCGTTAGGGTAAGAAACATTTTTTTCATGGTGGGTGTTTTTTTTACAATGATAGTTAATAATGAAGTTTAAGTCAACAGTTTATCTCTAAAATCATGCCATTTTAAATGATTCAAACCATACCTTTACATTTTAAACGCAATTAATTGAATATTACCGAGAACATCAAGGTTGCGTTGGGCTCCATCAGGGCTCAAAAGCTTCGTGCAACATTAACGGCACTGATCATAGCGATTGGAATAATGGCTTTGGTGGGTATTTTGACGGCTATAGACGCCATTGAGTCTTCCATAAACAGTAGTTTCTCCAGTATGGGAGCCAACACGTTCACCATCCGTAACTACGGAATGGGGGTACGGATTGGGAGGGACGGAAAGAAACCCAAGCGTTTTCAAAAAATCACATACAACGATGCCAAGCTTTTCAAGGATTGCTTTTCATATCCGTCCGTTGTCTCTGTCTCCACCATGGCTTCCATGGTGGGTGTCCTAAAGTTCAAAAACATCGAGTCTAACCCTAATGTAACAATCACAGGAGCTGATGAGGGCTATCTAGCCGCTTCGGGCTACAAGTTGCAATCGGGCAGGAACTTCTCAAACACCGAATTGGAGACCGGTGGTAATGTGGTGATATTGGGTTATGAAATGGCAAACACCTTGTTCAAGTCAGGTGAGAATCCCTTGGAGCAGGTGATTAGTGTTGGTAACAACAAGCACCGTGTCATTGGTGTCTTAGAGGAGAAAGGCACCACTTTCGCCTTCAGCGGTGACAAGGTTGCAATTGTTCCTCTCATGAATGTAAAGCAACGATATGGCGATCAGAGAAGTTCCTATACCATTTCGGTCAAGGTGAATTCTGTTCAAGAGCTCGAGCCGGCACAGGGTGAGGCAACGGGTGCGTTCAGGGTTATCCGTGGTGATTTAACTGGGGAGGATAATTCATTTGAAATCGTCCAAAGTGATAGTTTGGCTAACATTGTCATCAGTCAATTGGATTACGTCACCATAGCCGCCACCATAATAGGTTTTATTACCCTGCTAGGCGCATCTATAGGGTTGATGAATATCATGTTGGTAAGTGTTACCGAGCGTACCCGGGAGATTGGAATACGGAAGTCGTTGGGGGCATCAAGGCAACATATCAAGCGCCAGTTTTTAGTTGAGGCGATTGTGATTTGTCAAATGGGCGGACTGTTGGGAATCCTTTTGGGAGTTGGGATGGGCAACCTAATGGGTATCTTTTTTGCTGCTGGGTTCATCGTTCCGTGGAAATGGATGATTTCCGGTGTGATTTTATGCTTCCTGGTGGGTGTGATTTCTGGGCTGTACCCCGCTGTTAAGGCATCCAAGTTGGATCCTATTGAGGCCTTGAGACATGAGTAAGTATTTGTTAGTCAGCGTATTTTGACGCATTGTTTTCCGCAGATTTTTTCAATGTTGATTGTTCTCAAATAAGTGTTGCCCTTACTTGTTTGAATTCCATAAAGTTTGTACATTTGCCCTCCCCAATTCAGGGGTCTAACTAATTAATTAACAAATCACGGCATGCCAAAGCATTATGAGACTGTAATCATCATGAATCCTGTTCTTTCGCAGGATCAGGTGGCAGAAACAGTCGACAAATTCCGCAGGATCCTCACCGACAACGGTACCGAGATTGTTCACGAGAACAATTGGGGATTACGAAAGCTGGCCTACCCGATCCAGAAAAAGAATACCGGGTTTTATTATCTCACTGAGTTCAAGGGCGACGGTTCCGTTGTAGCCAAGCTGGAGCTCGAGTACAAGCGTGACGAACGCATCATGCGTTTTTTAACGGTTGCACTCGATAAGCACGCAGTAGCTTACAACGAGAAGAAGCGTAAAAACGCAGCTCAAAAGAAACAGGAGGAATCCGCTAACTCTTAAATGGAAGAACAATGTCTAGCAACGAAGTAAGATATCTGAATCCTCCGGCAGTCGAGGTTAATAAGAAGAAGTACTGCAGATTCAAGAAGATTGGCATCAAGTACATCGATTACAAGGATGCTACTTTCTTGACCAAGTTTGTAAATGAGCAAGGAAAGGTTTTGCCACGTCGACTGACTGGTACATCCTTGAAGTTTCAGCGCAAGGTCTCTACTGCAGTGAAGAGGGCTCGCCACTTGGCGCTCATGCCATATGTTACGGATCTTTTAAAGTAAGGAGGAAGGAACCATGGAAGTAATTCTCAAACAAGATGTAAAGAACCTCGGCTTTGCGCATGACGTAGTGAAGGTGCGTAACGGTTATGGTTTGAATTATTTGATACCCAACGGCCTTGCTGTAATAGCAAGCGACACGAACCGCAAAATCAATCAGGAGGTCATTCGTCAGCGTCAACACAAAGTGGAGAAAATCCGCAATGAGGCTGAGAAAGTCAAATCCGCCATTGAAAACGTAGTATTGACCATCTCCGCCAAGGTAGGTGAAAACGGAAAGCTGTTTGGCTCCGTGTCCACCCAGCAGATTGCTGATGTACTGAAGCGTATGGGTCATAATATTGAAAAGCGTCAGATATCCATGAAGGAAGACCACATCAAAGGTCTAGGCACTTATACCGCTGAAGTGCAGTTGCACCGTGATATCACCGTGCCCATCACCTTCGAAGTAGTGGCTGCCTGATTCAGTCGGATCACAAATTAAAAGGCAGCGCCCCAAGCGTTGCCTTTTGTTTTTAATAACTGTAACACAAGGAAAATTCCAATAACATGGCAAATACAGGAGACATCAACGTAGGATCAGTCATCCGTTTCAACGGAGAATTGTGTCAGATTATCGAATACCAACACCGTACACCTGGAAACCTCAGGGCCTTTTATCAAGCAAAAATGCGCAACCTGAAAACCGGTAAGTTGGCTGAATACCGTTTTCGCTCTGGCGAGGAGGTGGAGATAGCCCGTGTTGAATACAAGGAACTTCAATACATCTACAAAGAGGGTGAGCATTATGTATGCATGGATAACGACTCGTACGAGCAGGTGCATATTCCTGAGTCATTGTTTGGGGATTCATCTCAGTTCCTGAAGGAGGGCATGACGGTTAAAATCGCTTTTGAACAGGATAACCCCATCCTTGCTGAGGCCCCGACATTCGTAGAATTGGAAATCACATACACCGAGCCAGGCGTAAAGGGCGACACTGCCACCAACACCTTGAAGCCGGCAACCCTTGAGACAGGTGCTGTAATCAATGTGCCTTTGTTTGTGAACCAAGGAGAGAAAATCAAGATAGACACACGTAACTTCTCCTATGTTGAGCGTGTAAAGTAATCGATCTCTAAAAAACTGAAAAAGGCGATGGAACATCCATCGCCTTTTTCTTTTGTGTTAATTGAAGTATTAGGCCATTACTTTCTTTTGCTGGCGTTTGCGCTCGTTCTCATCCAGGAAGATTTTGCGGATACGGATTGACTTCGGAGTCAACTCAACATATTCATCCCACTCGATATATTCCATTGCCTCTTCCAGTGAGAAGTCGATTTTAGGAGTGATTCTGACGTTGTCATCACTGCCGGATGCACGGAAGTTGGTTAACTGTTTGGCGCGTGTCACGTTTATAACCAAGTCCCCAGGCCTGATGTGTTCCCCAATCACTTGTCCGCCGTAAACATCCTCTGCCGGACTGATAAAGAAAGCTCCACGGTCTTGCATTTTATCGATGGAGTAGGCGGTTGATGATCCTTTGTCCATGCTAATCAGTACACCGTTGATCCTTCCCGGGATATTTCCTTTCCATGGTTCGTAACTTTTGAAGCGGTGTGCCATGATGGCTTCACCCGCGGTAGCGGTTAGGATGGCGTTTCGTAACCCGATCAAACCTCTTGCAGGGATATCGAACTCCAAATGTTGTAAGTCGCCTTTGGGTTCCATGATCAGCAATTCGCCTTTTTTCTGGGTAACCAGCTCAATCACTTTTCCTGATACGTTTTCCGGAGTATCAATGGAAAGGGATTCAATCGGCTCACACTTGACACCATCGATTTCCTTGATGATCACCTGAGGTTGTCCCACTTGAAGTTCGTATCCTTCCCTGCGCATGGTTTCAATCAAAATAGACAAGTGCAGAATACCCCTTCCGTAGACCAGGTAGGCATCAGGTGAACCTGTTTCCTCAACACGCAAGGCAAGGTTCTTTTCAAGTTCTTTGAACAACCGATCACGAAGGTGGCGTGAGGTCACGAATTTCCCTTCTTTCCCGAAGAAAGGAGAGTTGTTGATGGTGAACAACATGCTCATGGTGGGCTCATCAACGGCTACGGGTTTCAAAGCTTCCGGGTTTTCAAAGTCGGCAACCGTGTCGCCGATTTCAAAATCCTCCAAACCCACCAGGGCGCAGATGTCTCCAGATGGGACCTCTGAAACTTTTGCACGTCCGAGGCCTTCAAAAGTCATTAGTTCTTTAATTCTAGTTCTCACACCTCTTCCATCTTTCTTCATCAAAGTCACTGGCATATTCTCCTTGAAGGTCCCACGATGGACCCTTCCGATGGCAATCCTACCCACAAAAGAGGAGTAGTCAAGAGAGGTAATGAGCATTTGCGGAGTTCCTTCTCTTGTTGGTGCTTCTGGCACATAACTGACAATGGTATCCAGTAAAGGAGTGATATCATTGGTTTGAACTTTCCAGTCGTGTGACATCCATCCATGTTTTGAAGAACCGTAAACGGTTGGGAAGTTCAATTGCTCTTCGGTTGCATCCAAATTGAAAAAGAGGTCGAAAACCTTTTCGTGCACTTCGTCGGGACGACAATTTTCCTTGTCGACCTTGTTAATCACCAAAATCGGCTTCAAGTTGGCTTGTAGGGCTTTTTGCAAAACGAATCGGGTTTGAGGCATCGGTCCTTCAAACGCATCAACCAACAGGAGAACACCATCCGCCATAGTCAACACTCGCTCCACCTCTCCTCCGAAGTCTGCGTGGCCAGGGGTGTCTATGATATTGATTTTTACACCTTTATAATTTACAGATACGTTTTTAGCCACAATAGTGATACCACGTTCACGCTCCAAGTCGTTATTGTCGAGAATCAGTTCACCCATTTGCTGGTTCTCCCTGAAGAGCTGCGATTGGTGCAAAATCTTGTCAACCAAAGTTGTTTTGCCATGATCGACGTGGGCGATGATGGCGATGTTTCTGATATTCTTCATGTTATGAATGGTCGATTGACCAACTTTTGAGGGTGCAAAGGTAATCCTTTTATTGCCAGCATCCTATACCTTATATACCCGAAGGTTTATGTTTCTGATTGATTTTTAATATTTTTTGATGAATTACTTCTTTTTAAAAACCATACCCGCCTTTTTGTTGTTTAACATTTATATATAAAACATAAACAAAATTATTTAAACTATGAAAAACCAAATCAAAACCCTCATTTTCATCGCCATTGCACTGCCTTTGGCCGTATCAGTAACCTCATGTAAAGACGATGAGGAAGATCCCGCACCAACACCTGTTGATAAAGCTTCACTTATGGTAACACATGCCAGCCCGGATGCCCCAGGTGTGGATTTGTTGGTCGACAACAACAAGGTCAATTCATCCGCCCTCACATTTCCAAACAGCACCGGTTACCTTTCGGTAAATGCTGGAACGCGTAATGTGAAGGTGAATGTGGCGGGTACATCAACCACTGTTATCAATGCGGACCTACCTTTAACCAAAAACAACTCTTATTCGGTATTCGCTGTAAACACCGTTGCCAACATCGAGGCATTGGTTGTTGAAGATGATTTGTCTACTCCTGCCTCGGGTAAGGCGCATGTTCGTTTCATTCACCTGTCACCTGACGCTCCTGCAGTTGATATCGCCCTTGATGGTGCAGCCGTGGTGTTTCCTGACGTAACCTTCAAGGAGTATACCGATTTCACTCCATTGGATGCAGGTTCTTACGATTTGGAAGTCCGCGTAGCTGGAACCTCCACCGTTGCCTTGGATTTGGATCCAATCAATCTTCAAGCTGGTAAGATCTACACGGTTTTCGCTAAAGGAACCCTGACCGGTACCGGCAGCCAAGCCCTTTCCGCACAGATTATCGTAAATAAATAATCCTGTTTGTTTTTTGTGTGTGTTTGAGATCCCGTGCAGGAAACTGCACGGGATTTTTTATGCCGTTCAAGAATGACTATTTTTGTATTACTATGAAATTCCAATCACCTGTTCCCTTATCTCAAGTCGCCTCCATCAGTGGAGCCACCATTCTGGGTCCTATTGATGTGAACGCCGTTGGCATCAATGAGATTCATATGGTGGAACATGGCGATATCACATTTGTTGACCATCCTAAGTATTATGACAAGGCGTTGGCATCCGCTGCAACATTCATCATCATCAACAAGGAGGTTGATGTGCCATCGGGCAAATCGTTGCTTTTTTGTGAAGATCCTTTCTCGGCCTATGTGTCCATAGTGAAACACTTTAGGCCCTTTCAACCCATGAGTACACCAATATCCTCATCTGCGGTTATAGGTGAGGGAACAATCATCCAACCCGGAGTACATCTTGGTAACAATGTTATTGTCGGTAGGGACTGCGTTTTGCACCCGGGTGTTGTGGTATACGACCATTGCATCATAGGCGATAGGGTTACCATACATGCCGGAACGGTGATTGGTGCCGATGCCTTTTATTACAAGAGAAGGCCCACCGGTTACGACAAAATGGTTTCCTGTGGCCGTGCCATTATCGAGGACGATGTGGAGATTGGTGCTTCGTGTACCATTGACAAAGGTGTTTCAGGCGATACCATTATCGGCAAGGGTACTAAATTCGATAACATGGTGCATATCGGTCATGATACGGTTATAGGGCGTAACTGCTTGTTTGCTGCTCAGGTGGGCGTGGCAGGAGTTGTTCGAGTTGAGGATGATGTTATTCTTTGGGGACAGGTTGGAGTCCAAAAGGACTTGGTAATTGGAAAAGGTGCCGTGGTGCTTGGTCAATCCGGTGTGCCTAAATCCCTCAAGGGTGGTGTTACCTACTTTGGTAGTCCTGTCAGGGAAGCGCGTGAAAAAATGAAGGAGCTTGCAATGATTAAAAGACTGCCCGAAGTCATAGAGTTTCTAAAAGACTGATTTCTCAAATTTCAATGTCAAAAGTGGAGGAGCTAAGGTTAAAGGAGGAATTGGAGGCCAAAAAGCTCCAGCTGCATTGGTTGCTGCAAATTACCAAGGCGATCAATTACAACCTGCCTTCTGCTAATCTTTTTGATATCTACCAGTCCGTGCTTAAGAACCAGTTGCATGTGGGTCGGGTGCTTTTGATAGTGAACGAAGGTGGATGGCACTCTCCATTCTCTTACGGAATTGATTCTGAAATCATCCCCAAGGATATGGATGTTCTTTTGTCGGATATCCAATCATTCTCATCCGGAAATGTCATCAATGGACATTGGACCTCTTCCTTTGAAACAATCATTCCCGTTACTCATCAGGATGTTCCTTTGGCCTATGCCTTGATTGGTGCCATTGACGATGAGGTATTTCACAGCAGGCGGGAAATCATCACCTACATCCACACCATTACGAATGTGATTGTGGTTGCCATTGAGAACAAGCGTTTGGCTAAGGAATCCATCAGGCAGGCGGCAATTGAAAGGGAATTACAGCTGGCGGCACAAATGCAATCCATGCTGTTTCCCGCCAACCTTGTCACTCATTCTTTTCTAGACATAGCGGCCACCTATATTCCGCATCAATCTGTTGGCGGCGATTACTACGACTTCATCAAGCTGAATGATGACGAGGCCCTGGTGTGCATGGCTGATGTTTCCGGCAAGGGTTTGTCGGCTGCAATGTTGATGTCTAACTTCCAGGCCAACCTGCATGCCATCATTCGCCACACGCAATTCACCCTGGAGGATCTGGTTACTGAGTTGAACGCTTGTGTGAATCGTTCCGCCCAAGGGGAGAAATTCATTACTTTTTTCGTGGCAAGGATTTCTGAAAAGACCAACCGGATCCACTACATTAACGCAGGTCATAATCCACCCGTATTGCTTCATGATGATGCAGCTGAGGTTTTGGAATCAGGAACAACCGGCTTGGGCATGTTTGATGAGTTGCCCTTTTTACGCAGCGGCTCCGCCACATTTAACAAAGGATCTTTGTTATTCTGCTACACCGATGGAATTACAGACATGGAAAACATGCATGGCAGTTCATTCGGTTCAGAAAACCTAGAGAAGCTTTTGCGGGATCATTTCCATGTGTCCAGCATGCGTGAACTTCACGACCGCATGGTGGTGAGTTTCGACGAGTTCCGAGGAGGGAATTCCTTTCCTGACGACGTGACTTTCCTAAGCGTTCGTTTCTCCTGAGTCTACTTCTATTGCAGTGTCTTTTTCTTCCATCCTTGAAGAATAGATGTCAAGAGCTACAATAGCCGCAACGAATCCCCAGAACGGAACGGATGCCTTTTCGGTATCTAGAAAGTTATTGAGGAAGCCGTGTACAAGATAGGTGATCAATCCAAATAGAATCCCTTTGGCAAGCAATCGGACTTGCCTGTTTTTGGAGCGAATGATGATCCTAGATGCGTAGTATACGCTGGCAATGCCTAAGGCAATGAATAAAAGTGAACCGAGTATGCCCTGTTCAGCCATTGGACCTATGTATTCACTATGGGCGTTTCCGCCTTCTCCGAAGTTTGTGCTGATGATGGTCCGTTCGCTGAATTTTTGAAATGGAGCGTACTGGAACATGTACGTTCCCGGACCCCATCCAAGAAAAGGCTTTTCCTCAAACATGCGTATGGCACTTCCCCATCTGTTGATGCGTTCCACGTTGGAGGCATCAGTGGTGATGTTGGAAACGGATTGTACGTGGGATGCGTAATCGGATGACGACTGCTCCTCATTCCGTTCCAGCTCCATGGTGATGGCTGTCCAATTGAACAAAACAATTCCGATGAAAGCAACGGCGCCTGCAACTACCAATGATGTTTTGATTCGAAGTGCAATAACACCATAGCAAAGGAAAGCGGCAACCAAACTCACCCAGGCGGCCCTGGTATATGACAGCACAATAGCCAAAACCAGCATGCATAGTGTGATTACCGCAAAGGTCCTTGCGTTTTTGCTTGCTGCACGGTCGTCGATGAAAGCGATCATGATGGGTACAAACATGGCTATTACCGCTGCATAAGCAGTGTGGTCGTTGTAAAATGGTTTCATGACTGTGTGCGCAGCCCTTTCGGTAAATCCGGCTGATGCATGCGCAGCAGTTGTATAAATGATAACAACCAGCAGCGGCACGCAATAGCACCAAATGAATGATTTGATGTTTTTGGTTTGCCGGAAATAGGTTCCGACCAGATAGAAGAAAACGGTTACAAAGCAGATTCTAGCGAGTGTTGCCTTCACTGATACATCAAGCATGGTGCTTGTCATGCTGGTTATGATCATCCACGCTAAATGTAACAGTATGAGAATGCTGATTGGGTGAAAAAGCAACTTTCTATCCAGGTCACCTTTGTGAAGTTGACTTGCGAGGAACAACAACATCAAACCAAACATCAAAGGTTCAGAAGGTAGACTGACTCCGATTCCCAGAGGGGTTTCTTGAAGGTTGATTGATAGAGGTGTGAGAATTACACAAAAAAGCATCATCAGGTCCAGACGGTACACCGCCATTAGAACCACTGCCACGGCAATCGGCAAGCCTAGGATCCAAAAATTTTCGGTAGCGATGCCAATGCAACAAAGTAATGCAAAGCCGATGGACGCCGTATAAACAATCCTGTCGGATGTGGCTATCTTTTGTAACATCGGAATTGCTGCTTTCAGGATACCATTGACCGGTTGTCAGCTATACGCTGTCGGTTTTCAATGAAAATGATAACAATCAGCGAAAGCAACAAACTGGATAAGGTAGCCATGGCTATAATAAGACTCCTGACAGGATAGGATTTTTTTTCGGCGGGAACAGGTGAGGTTACCAGGTTGGAGTAAGTAAGCTCCTTGGTCAAATCCTTTAAGACTTCGTCGTATTGTTTTTTGATATCGTTATACACCTTTCGCTCAGCCACCAGGTTTTCTGTCAGTGCAATGAATTCCGTTCCATATTGCCCAAAATCGACCATGGTCTTGTCAATGGAAGACCCTCCTTTGTTGCCTGCGCGGCCTGCTGCCATTTCTTCATAATAAACACGGCTGAAAGAGCGTATTTGTTCGTCAAAGTCAAGCATTCCATGTTCTTTGCGCAACTCGAGAATACGTTTTTCTATGGAGTCTATCTCAGTTTTCTTGGTTTTAAGCTGGTTTCCAAGGATCACCACTACCTCAGCTGATTTTGTCCTTTGAAGCATCCGTGCTTTCTTGTGCAATTTGGTGATGATGGAATCGGCAATATTACTGGCGACTTCAGGGTCGGTGTCCCATACAATTATCTCCACCGACTCGAACTTTGTTTTATCGATGTTGATGTTCTCCTTCATCATTGCATGAAGGGTTGTCAATGGGTACTTGGATGTGGTGTCGACCTCATAATGTTTGAAAAGATCGAAATCCTTGATGATCTCATCCCTTATTTCGTCGGAACCGAAAAGCTGAATCATTTGTTCGGTCGGACTTTCTGTCGAATATGGAATGAGGTTGGACGGATAAACAATAGCAGTGGATTTGAATTTTGGCTTTATGAAAAATTCCGATGAAAACACTATTGAAAGCAGGATGGTTGAAACTGCCACTATGCTAAGCTGTTTGGCGTATTTCCGGATGATTCCGAATATGAAGCTCGCATCGAATACTACCTGTTGTTCCTTTCCCTCTGTCATGGTCTTTTGAGACTTGGATTTGGCGTAAAGCTACGAAAAAGCACGATGCCACACCACTCATCAGACTTAACTCATAAAACTGAAAATCAGCTATTTGCAATCATTCTTTTTGCTGTAGGATTGCTCTGATATCACCAAGATGGATAGCCCTAGTCATCAATGCCAATACGACCAAGGTGAAGGATATGACCAGCACTTTTGCGAGCGCAAAATCTGAATCGATGTGGAGTTGATGTATGAATCCGGCAGCCAGCAGTGAAAGGATCGTGAAAAGTGACATGCGAACGAGCAGCTTGGTATTGGTTTGAAGTTTGAAAATCCTCTTGCTGAGCCATATTTGTAGGGCTGCCATGATTAATTGGGTGATCATGCTGGCAATTGCAGCTCCTTTGGCTTGCATTTTAGGTATCAAAACCAGGTTCAATAGCACGTTCAGCAGCATGGCTCCTGCCGCCATCCGGTTAAGAATACCCAGACTGCCGTTGGCGGTCAATAACGCGCCAAAATTGTAAGAAACACACATTCCAATGAAGGATATCATCAGGAATACACCTACCTGAGCCGATTCCCTCGCATTATACTTGTATAGTGCATCCATTATTTCAACGCTGCAGAAAAGAAATACAATAGAGGCGCCGATGGCTGGTGTAAGCATCAATGTGCTGGAGGTTTTAAGCAATGGGCCAGTATCTTGTTTTTTCTTGATCATTGATGAGAACATCGGAAGCAATAGACCTGCAAATAGATAGGCAACCATATTCCCGGCCTCCATCAATCGATAGGCCTGGGCATAAATACCTGCAAACCGGTCACCGTTATCCAACATACGTTCCAACATAACCGAGTCCACACGATTATAGAAGGTCATCAATAGGATTAGTATGGCGAAAGGATAGGATTTTCTCAAAATCATTAATGAGAATGCCTTGTTCCAAACAATCTTGTAAAAACTCGTTTTGGAGGAAAGTATTATCAAAATCACAACCAGTGTAATTACATAAGAAGCGGTTTGTGCCCAAACAAACCATTCAATTTGAAATGGGCTATCACCATCACGTCCCCAAAGCAGCCATCCGCAAATTAGAATCATAGTAGCCCTGTCCAGCACGGAAACGATACTATCCATTTTGAACATATGCAATCCCGCAAGGTTTGACCTCAGGTACAGTATGCCGGAAATCAGCACCTGGTTCATCAGCAATATCAAAAGCATGGAGATTTCATCGGCCCTATAACCGATGAAATACGCTGCAATCATGCTGATACAAGTGTAGAAGATTGCCAGCAACAACCGCAGCACAATGATGCCCGACATATGCTTTTGAAGAAGCTGTCGGTTCATTGAAATGTTTCGGTTGTTAAAATTTGTAATTCCCAGGTCCAACAGGATGTTCAAAAGCAGGGAGAAGTTGAACAGCGCGTAGTAATGACCGTATGCCTCAGCTCCTGTGGCATTTTGCACCGCACGATCGATTCCGAATAACCAAAATGGCTTGATCAGGATATTGACCAATAACAAAAAGCCCAGATTGGTTATGAATTTCCTTTGCATTGCCGATAATTGCAGCAAATTTAGACGAATATTCAACTGTGGGCCTCAATGGCAAAACTAAAGGAGTTCAAAACTGCTGACTTGCTTGTAGCCGGATGCGACGAGGCGGGCAGGGGGTGTCTGGCTGGTCCGGTGTTTGCCGCTGCGGTCATCCTGCCTGTCGGCTTCAATCACAAGCTGTTGGACGACTCAAAACAGATGAAAGAGCGTGATCGAAATCATCTGGCGGGTGTCATCAAGGAGGTCGCGCTAGCTCACTCAATAGCCATGTGTGACCACAAGGAAATTGATCGAATCAATATCCTGAATGCTTCTTTTTTGGCTATGCACCGAGCAGTGGACGCACTGAAAACCAGACCAGGTCTTCTTTTGATTGATGGAAACCGTTTTAATCCATACAAGGGGATCAATCATAAAACTGTTGTGGGTGGTGATGGCATTTATACTTGCATTGCCGCCGCATCAGTATTGGCCAAGACTGCTAGGGACGCTTTCATGTTAGACCTGCATTCCCTCTATCCCCAATATGGTTGGGATAAAAACAAGGCCTATGCTACCAAAGCCCATCGTGATGCATTGGTCAAATATGGTTTTTCGACCTACCATCGAAAGTCATTCCGTTTGGATTATCAGACGAAGCTGGACTTGTAGGCCTTTATTAACACGACCGTGTAGATAACTGGCTCATGGCTAGTGTCATTACAGGATGTTGACGCACCTAGTTTTGGGAAACATTCTTTTGAATCAATGAAGAGAGTGGTTAACTCATCGGTTTTGCTTGTGTTCTTGCTGTTGGGAGCAATGTTGGTGCTCTTCTGGGCAAGAGGGTTTTTCGCCTGACAAACCGGTTTTCGGGGATATTAAAAATCAGCGATGTGGCCGATAGGCTCACTTTTCCTCACCTTCTGAGTCTGATCTGCTGCCCGGCTTCAACACGTATGTTGTTTTCAAGGCCATTCAATTTGACAAGATAGTCCAGTTTAATGCAGTGCTCCTGTGCTATGTCTCGTAATGATTCACCCTGTTTTACCATATGGAATTCGTTCTCGGGTTTGCCTCGCTTGGGTTTCAAGTAAACTATTTCACCTTCCTTCAAAAGGTCATTTTTCTCTGCATCGTTATATTTCAAAACCTGCCACAGTCTCATGTCGTTATCTACCGCAATAGAATACCAGGTATCACCTTTGTTAGCCCTTAAAAAGGGTATGCCATTGGACGTGGTACCTTTTTTGGGTTTTGAATCAGCTTTTTCGGACTTATTGTGCCTGGGTTCTTGTATGGTTTCGTTTTTCTGATTTTGGTTTGATGTATTGTTGTTTGTAGGATTCGCTCCCTCTGTAAGTGGAATCCGTTTGCCGCCTTGGTCGTACTGGTGTAAATCATTTTCTTCAATGATCTTGATCAAAAGCTCCGCGTATTTCGGGTTGGTGGCATAGCCGGCTTTTTTCAAACCATGGGCCCAACCTTTGTAGTCGGTGATCTCCAGATCGAAAAGGGCTGAGTATCTAGGCCTGGTTCTCAGAAACATTCCATGGTCATCATACGAATCCAATACTGATGGATATTTCCGAAAGCATTCGTCTTTTTCGTCATCGTCCATGATATATGTTTCGCCGCTCCATTCCTTGTGGCATTTGATTCCGAAATGGTTGTTGGCCTCCCTGGCTAGGTTGCTGTTGCCTGCGTCCGATTCCAAAATGCCTTGGGCAAGGGTTATGCTTGCAGGCACACCGGTTTTAAGCATGTCCTCAATGGCTTCGTCCTTGAATTTGGCAACATATTCCGATGTCGTTATCCTTTTCGGAGGTTGAGCCGAAGCTATGTTTGGAGCGGTTAATATGCTCAGAAGTGCCAGGAGTAACAGGTGTTTCATGGGAAAGGGATGATATATGCAATTAAAGTGAAAAGGTTTCTGAATGAGGGTTGGTAAGTTCAATTGAATTCAACAATGTGATGTTAATTCTGTGTTTAGCGGTACATTTGGAATGTTGTGTTTTGGTCATGAAACAAATAATTCTTGTTACGGGTGCCACTGGCTTGCTTGGATCAAAACTGGTTGTCGATTTGATTCGCAAAGGAATCAAGGTTCGTGCCATGAGCAGGTTCAAGACCCCTAAAATGGAATTGATTCAGTTTCATCATGGGGGAGTTATGCCCGATGTGGATGCGGTGGAATGGATTGTTGGCGATGTGACCAACCCAGTTGATGTTATGGAGGCGGTTAATGGGGTTGATTATGTATTCCATTGTGCAGGTAATGTTTCATTTGTACCCAAGGACCGGGAATCTATGCAACTTATAAACGTAAATGGAACGGCCAACATTGTGAATGCTTGCCTGGCCCATCAGGTTGCAGGGATGTGTCATGTAAGTTCTATCTCTGCACTGGGTCGATCATCAAGTGGCAATTATGATGAGTCATCCGAATGGATCGATTCCGAATACAACTCCCAATATGCAATCAGTAAGCATGATGCTGAGATGGAGGTTTGGAGAGGGATTGAGGAGGGGCTTCGTGCAGTGATTGTAAATCCAGGTATTATCATCGGGCCAGGTGACTGGATGAACGACAGTTCAGCCATTTTTTCAAAAGTCAGTTCCGGATTGAGGTTTTTCACGGAAGGCGTAAACGGCTTTGTCTCGGTGGATGACGTAACAAGAGCCATGATTTATCTGATGGAAAAAAGGATTCATGCTGAACGTTTTGTTTTGGTTGGCGACAACATTCGTTTCAAGGAGGTCATGGAGATCATATCCGATGAGCTGGGAGTTGCCAAGCCCGATATTGCCGCAGGACCTTGGTTGTCGGCGTTTGCTTGGAGAGTGGAAATGATCCGCTCATGGATGACTGGTTCAAGGCCATTGATCACCAGGGAAACTGCCAGGAGTGCCCAGTCAATAAGCCGTTATTCGAATAATAAAATCATGGAGTTTTTTAGTGGATCCATGAATGATCCTCGACCATTCATCAGGCAAACCGCACAGGTATTTAAAAAGGGGAAATCAGGTTCCTGAATGCCTAAGCCGGCTTTTCCGGTAAACGGATAGTGTGTCGGTCTTGACTTTTCCCTTTCTGAGGGCTTTGCGTTCATCGTCGGGCAGACTGGCGAAATCCTTGCACTTGTCGCTGCAGCAACCGTTAAGCTTTTGAGCACAAGTTGGACATTGAATGAAAAGCATGTGACATTCTTCGTTTGCGCAATTGACATGGTTGTCGGATGATGAACCACACAGATGGCATGAGGAAATTACATCATCGGTTATCCGTTCTCCCATTCGCTCATCGAACACGAAGTTCTTACCTATGAATTTCGATTCCAAACCCTCCGATTTCACTTGGCGGTGGTAGTCGATAATCCCACCCAGCAGTTGGTTTACATCCTTGAATCCATGGTGCTTGAAGTAGGCACTTGCTTTCTCGCAACGGATACCGCCGGTGCAATAAAGCAGTATTTTTTTATCCTTTTGGTCTTTCAATGCGTCGATACTTACCGGTAGGGTTTCTCTGAAGGTGTCGGTGTCGGGAAGGACAGCACCCTTGAAGTGGCCAACCTCGCTCTCGTAATGGTTGCGCATATCGACCACGA